>Ga0315534_1001358_pt1 | contig 16846 bp, 17 predicted proteins | sample SalMarSW160240MG_FD_203094 | JGI IMG/M metagenome (GOLD analysis project Ga0315534, IMG submission 203094) | Salt marsh sediment microbial communities from the Plum Island Ecosystem LTER, Massachusetts, United States - Salt Marsh Sediment SW1602-40 ... | reverse complement strand
CCGGTGTCCTTACGGGATATTTGAATTGGTCATCGTTGTGCTCCTTTTGTGGTTTTGCGATTGCTTAAGGATGCACACGATGACTATTTATTCAACTCGCTTTTACACCACTTTATGAGACATTATCATCGGAACTGCTTGTGAGCGATAATTTTAGTCCTGCTACGAATGCGTATATACTACTCCTTGCGTTCCGTCCCAATACCAAATTACCAATACAAGAAAGCCTTTGCAAAGAAATGTAGGCACCATATCCGTGTTCTTAACTCGTCCAGTGCCAGAACCGAATCGAAAATATGAAGAAGGGTTTGCGATGCTAACCAGCGCGTAAACCTAATATAATGTCTGATTTACCGGTCATAGCGTTTGTCCGTAGCACCTAGAACCAAGAGTGAAATACGTTTCTATTGGAAATTCATTCACTGCGGAGGATATTCACAATGAATGTAAACAGAAATACCGCAAGAATCGTGGGGATATTATTTCTTACTGTCAATATTACGTTTCTGGCTGGTGCTTTGTCACTCGACTCTATTCTAGGTGCACCTGATTATCTCAGCAGTGTATCCGAACACAACACCCAATTGGTATTCGGGGTGCTCCTCGAGCTTATCAATGGTGTCGCGTATCTTGGTATTGCAGTGTTGATGTATCCAATCTTAAAGCAATACAATGTCAGCATGACACTCGGTTACGTTGTTTTTAGAATTCTTGAGTACGTGATGCAAATCCTTGCTGATCTCGGCCCGCTATCACTATTGAAATTGAGTGAGGAATTTGTGAGGGCAGGTGCTCCGGAGGCTTCCATTTTTCAAACCTTGGGCATGCTAACCATGGCAGAACGTGATTCGGCCTTTCTGATGGTTTCGATCACGTTCGGACTCGGTGCGTTATTTTTCTATTACTTGTTGTATCAATCGAAACTCATCCCGCACTTCATATCGATTTGGGGCTTATCGGAAGCATCGTCGTGCTTGCCAACGCTATCTTGGATGTATTCGGATACCCTCCGGGAAACCTGGGCGTGATAATGCTTTTAAACGAACTGTTTCTGGGGGTATGGTTGATCGTCAAGGGATTTAACGCACCTGATGCCGTTTCCAAGTCCGCACGTTTATCCTGACTTAAGTATGTTGAATTTTGTATTCAATGCGGAAGGATATCCACGTGAAAGCGATCGTGTGCTCAGCATACGGGACTCCGGAAGTCCTCCGAATCCAGGAGTTTGAAAAGCCTGTACCGAAGGATGATGATGTTTTGATTAAGGTGTGTGCGACGAGTGTGAACCGCGGGGATTCGAGTATGCGTGGTTTGGAAATCCCCGGACTTGGCTGGCAATTAATTCTGATCCCGAGAAGATTAAGAAAAAGGATGTTAGCTTATTACTGGAAGAGCTAAGTGAATTTATTGAAGTAGCTACGTTAAAAGCGGTGATCGATCGGACCTATTCGTTCGACGAGATCGTCGAAGCGTACCGCAGCGTCGACAAGGGTCATAAACGGGGGTCACGATCTTGGACGGTGAGACGAGCTGATCCTGGCTGTCGCCCCGTTGTATCGCAGCGGTTTCGGCATTGAAATTTGACATTCAGGTGAATGGAAATTGTTCGGAAATGAGACGTGCAAAGCGGTCAATAATTTTCTATATTTGTATCTAGTCTTCGAGGTTGGATTCGGATGTGGACATTCAACCCATAGCGGCACGACAAATCTAAACCCAATGGAGGAGTACGATGGAAAACCCTGCTGAGTATCCGGCACGTTTGCAGATCGACTACCCGGATCAATTGGATCGTTGGACAACATTCTTCCGCATCATCTGGATGATACCCATCGGGATTGTCCTGAGTCTGCTCACGAAAGCCGGGGAGACCGTCACGACGACGGTTATCCAGAATCAAGCCGGCAATGTGGTGGACATTACCCGGGACACGACGGGTGGAGTGTTGACCGGCCTGTTTATGGCTGCGCTCTTGATGATCCTCTTTCGTCAACGCTATCCCCGCTGGTGGTTCGATTTTATTCGCGAGCTGACGCGCTTCGAGGCCAGAGTCGCTGCCTATGCGGCGCTGCTTACCGACCAATATCCCTCAACCGTCGAAGAGCAGTCGGTCCATCTGGAGATCGATTATCCCAACGTGGAAACAGAACTCAATCGCTGGATGCCGCTGGTGAAGTGGTTCCTGGCCATCCCGCATTACATTGTATTGGCCTTTCTCAGTGTTGGCGCCGTGTTCGTGGCGATCGTCGCCTGGTTTGCCATTCTGCTAACCGGTCAATACCCGAAAAGTCTCTTCGATTTCATGGTCGGAGTGGGCCGCTGGTGGCTGCGGGTAAACGCCTATGCGTTTCTGCTGGTGACCGACAGCTATCCGCCATTCAGTTTGAGTTGATACAGGTAACACACAGAACTTCTGGTTCAGCCTGATTATGGGCTATTTTGAATCCGACATGAAATAAAGCGCCCGCGAGAGCGCTTTATTTCCAAATGGAATATTCCAAATCCTTCTGGCTTGATGTCGCTGAACAGTTTGAATTACTCATTTGAAGATATGATCGATGCACGTCGCTATGTCGAAAGCAGGAAAAGGGGAAACTGATCATAAACGTAGCATAATGGAGCGCGAATCGCATCATGAGGAGAAATGGATTGATTCGTATAATATTTAGCGCATTGTGGATAGTTCTGTATTCGTCATCCCTGCCTTATATATCGGGTCATTCAAGGGAGGTTATCCCATGAAAGAATCTGTAATCCAGGTTAAAGATTTTCGTAAGACCTACGGCGATTTCGTTGCCGTGGATGGCATCAGTTTCGAAGTCAGAGAAGGTGAAATTTTTGGCCTTCTTGGCCCCAACGGTGCCGGTAAAACCAGCACTTTAGAGAGTTTGGAAGGGCTGCGTGAACCGAATGGGGGCTCTGTGAGGGTGGCTGGCATCGATCCGACCAAGGATCCTCGAGGGCTGCGCAACGTGATCGGCGTGCAACTGCAGTCCTCTGCGCTGCCGGAAAGTATCACCCCCGACGAGGCAATGAAATTTTTCTGTGCCTATCATACGGTGGCGCCTCGTTTCGATTTACTGGACAGACTGGGCCTGCATGAGAAACGAAAGGCGCAGTTCTACGAGCTTTCCACCGGGCAACAACGCCGGCTGGCGTTGGCGCTTGCGGTTGCGCACGAACCACAGGTGCTTTTCCTGGATGAACCGACGGCAGGTTTGGACGTAGCTACCCGCTCGGAATTGCACGACTTGATGCGCGAAATGAAAGACAATGGCACCTCGATTATCCTGGCCACGCACGATATGGCCGAGGCCGAGGAGATGTCAGATCGGGTCGCCATCTTGCTGAACCGCAAGATCGTCGCAACCGGTACCCCGATGGAAATCACAGCCACTGGAGCGGAGCTAACCAAGGTTTCAGTACGGACTCGAGACTCCTGTCTCTCCGGGAGTGCCGTCTCCTTGCCTGCGGTTAGCCAGCATTTATCGAAAGAGGCCTACGAGATTTACTACAGCACCGACGTCGGTCCAACAGTAGCCGCCATCATCGCTCACGTCGAATCCCAGGGGGATATGCTAATCGACTTGCGTGTGGAACGGCCTTCCCTCGAGGATCGTTTCCTCGAGATCACCCGACCCAACGTGGCAGCAGGAGGCGCACAATGACCGCTTTTCTCAATCATTTTTCGTTTGAGTTCCGCACCGGAATCCGCAACAAGACGCTGCTGCTAATGAATTATCTTTTTCCGCTCGGGTTTTTCCTCATGATGGGCTTTGTAATGGGGGCGATCAATCCCCTCTTCATTGAGAGTATGACCCCGGCGATGGTTGTTTTCGCCATTTTAGCGGCTACCTTTTTGGGCATTCCGGACCCGTTGGTTAATGCACGCGAAAACGGCATCTTCCGCAACTACAAGATCAATGGCATTCCGTCTATTTCGATTCTCGTCATCCCGGCTTTGACTACAATGCTGCACCTGGTTATCGTGGCGGCAATCATCACCGCTGCCGCTGCACCGCTTTTCGACGCTCCGCTTCCGGTTAATTGGCTCAACTATGTCTTGGTTTTTGTCGCCTTGGCGTTCGCCTGTGCGGGTCTCAGCGTACTGATCGGGGTGATTTCGGCGAACTCCCGCATCACGGTTCTTTGGTCGCAGCTTTTCTTCATTCCCTCCATCATGTTGGGTGGCATGATGATTCCTTCCAGCATGCTGCCTGAGGTTGCCGCCAAATTCGCCCAACTCTTGCCCGCTGCACATGCCATGAATGCCTTTAATGGATTGGCGATGGGAAACACAGCCGATTATTCGCCCTGGGGTTCCGTGATCATCCTGGTTCTTACCGGACTAATGGCCTTCGCGCTGGCAGTCTACTTGTTCAGTTGGGACAGCCGCAACACCACCCGGCGCGGACATCCTGCATTGGCATTGCTGGTTCTATTGCCAAACCTCGTGGGATTGTTTGTGCTGTAGATTTATCGGTGTAGCCTTCCTGTTTCTTGCATAGGATAAATATCGTTGAAGTGACAATTTCTTTGAGAACGGAGGAAGTGATGGGTGAGTCTAGAATGCTGGGACGATAAGCGATTCTTCTCGTCTGATATTCATAGATCAATTACGCGTCTTTCTGATCATCCTGGTCGTGCTGCACCACGTGGCCGCGGTCTTCGGTGCGGGGACGGAGTTCTATTATGTCGAACCGCCATTTACCGACCCGACTGCCTTCAATCTGCTTCTGGCGTTCATGTTGATCAATCAGGCCTGGTTCATGGGCGCGTTCTTCTTGCTGGCGGGTTACTTCACGCCAGGATCGTTCGATCGTAAAGGGACGGGTTCCTATCTTAAAGATCGGCTGCTGCGCCTCGGTATTCCGTTGGCGCTTTTCTTCTTCGTACTCAACCCACTCTCCTCGGTCGGTTTCTACCTCATGCCGCCCGAACTGACCGGGATCACGACACCATTATCCTTGGATGCTCTCTATCCGGAATCCATCGGACTCGAGCCGTTGTGGTTCGTCGCCATGCTGCTCATCTTCTGCTTTGGCTACGCTCTATGGCGTTGGTTGATCAGAACGCGTTCGGCAAGCCAAACGGATCGTCCCTCACCCCCCAGCTATCTCGGGATCGGTTTCTTCATTATCGCGTTGGCAGGGATTAGTTATTTGATGCGCATGGTCGTCCCCATCGGTGAGGAAGTATGCGGTTTTCCCACACTTGCTTATCTCCCGCAGTACATAAGCTTCTTCGTGCTGGGTGCAGTCGCATCCCGCAAGGGATGGTTCCGTGAGATTCCGAATGCAATGGGCGCGATCGGGTTTATCGCAGCTGCCGTTGTGGGAATTGTTTTGTTCCCATATTTATACAGCGGGCAATGGTTTTCACTCGAGGTTTCGGAATCCTTGGAAATCGCCATGGGGCATGGCAACTGGCAATCCGCGTTGTACGCTTTGTTCGATTCCGTTTTCGCAGTTGGAATGTGCCTGGGTCTGATCCCGTTCTTCCGGCATATCCTGAACAAGCAGAGCAGGCTGGGGAGGTTTTTGTCTCGGCAAAGGTATGCGGTTTACGTTTTCCACATCCCGATCATTGTGTTCCTGGCCTACGCGCTGCGAGGGCTAGAACTTGCAAGTTTACTCAAGTTTGTTGTGGTATCGCTGATCGTCGTCCCGGTTTGCTTCATCGTTGCCTTCATCGTGCGAAAAATTCCGCTCGTAGCGAAGGTTTTATAAACACAAAGCGCATCGTCAAAGCTCCATGAAAGCTGTCGGTTAAAAAAGATATGGCCTTTGTGGCCATATCTTTTTCTTCATCCGTTCGCAGTAAAAGTAATGATCGATTTCTTGGTTTGTCAACTTGCGACGCCCCATTTTCCCAGGCACATACCGGCGAGAAAGACGCCGGTGACCGTTTTCGCGTCGTGTATTTGGTTTTGGGCGATTTTCTGGAGAGCCTCGTTCCACGAAAGCCGGATGACTTCGATGTCTTCGTCTTCGTCCGGGGGCAGAGGAGCGGGTGTAAGCTCTCGCGCCAGATAATAATGCAAAAACTCGCTGGAGTAGCCGGGGGCGAGAAAAGTTCCGCCGAGATCTTGTAGGATTGCGGGTGACATACCGACTTCTTCGCGACATTCCCGTCTGGCGCAGTCTTCGGCGTCTTCGTCCGCTTCGAGACTTCCCGCGGGCAATTCGAGCAATTCTTCTCCGGTGGGGTGGCGATACTGGCGCACGAAAAGGATCTGGTCTTCTTCGTCCACGGGGATGATCGTCACGCCGCCAGCATGCTTGACGTATTCGATGCGCTGCGTTTTTCCGCTTGGATTAACGATTTGATCGATGCGTACGTCGAAGACTTTGCCCTGGAACGGGCTGTCCGATTTAATAATTTCTATCGCCATCTACTTCTCCGTTGTTCATCCGAGATCGGGATTAAGGAATGGAGTGGGGCAGACCCTTCGTCTGCCCCGTATCGTTTCTAGTAATTGAATTCGGTGAGCAATCTTGACACCAACTGCATCCCGGAATTTGATAATCCCTTCAAGTAAATTATGGGCTGACAACACTCCCGATAATTTACGGAATGATCAATTCCTGGCCGGGGCTGATCGAGCTTGGATTCACCAGGTTGTTGGCGTCGATGATCGCTTGTGGATCGACCCCGTAGATGCGAGCAATCTGCCAGATCCATTCGCCGGGTTGTACGACGTGGATCGTCGTTCCCCCCGAGCCTGGCGTGGCCGTTCCGGCTGCGACTTGGGTTTCATCCGGTTCGGACGGTGTATGGGTAGGGGGTGATGAAATCGGGATATTCAAAACCATGCCTACTTCAAGTGAACTGGGTGAGGCCAAGTTGTTGTAGTCGATGATCACTTGCGGATCGACGTCGAATTGCCGGGCGATCTTCCAGATCCAATCCCCAGCCTGGACGGTGTATTCAACCACGCCACCCAGCGTTGGGGTTGCTGTCGCTGCCACGGCTTGTTCGGTGGAAGCGCTGGACGACTCCTGGGTTCCGGCGGGAGTCGTTTGCGGCGTATTCGTGTCGGCGATGCCCAGTTCGACCTGGGCGGTTTTGGTCAGGATCGCGGACCGCATGGCGTCCATCGTGGCTTGTGTGTCGTCGATGGGTTCCTCGCTTTGCGTTTCATCTGCCGCCGATGGCGGAGATGTCGAAGCGGAACGTGTGCACGCAGTTAGCAGAACGACGAAACAGAGAATCAGAATCACCGGGTAACGCAGGCGCTGATCGCTCATTGGCTCCTCCTTGGAGGGTGTGAACTTCCGGTCGAAAGGCAGGCGAATGGATCGAAAATTCCGCACATCTCGAACATTCCCGATCTACTAATCTTCAGCCCTGGTCCCTTTCGATGGTTCGAAGTCTCATGCCGACCCTCAAGCGCGCATAGTAGCACATGTGTTTGGGCGCGTCAAGCGGGCGCGGCGATGTACGTACGATTGCAAGTTCCATGCCGATGCCGGCACAGGTATTCTAGCGACATTTTTGATTTTGTGCATCAGGCAGACGCCCGGGCAAATGAAAAAGCCCACGAGCGGTTTCGCTGTGTGGGCCAAATTGGGAAAAACAGCGGCATTCAGGCGTGCTCGATGAGCGGGCGGAATTTATATCCGTAAATCAGCAGGCCAAGGTCTCCGTCCGAATACAATTTGCGCGTCACCATTTCTACCGGTATGCCGATCTCCACGGATTGTTGGTCTTCATCCAGATCGGTGAGCTGCGCGGTGACCGTCGGACCTTCGTCGAGTTTAATTAGGGCTACCGTGTAGGGCGCCTGTTCTTCGTGACTTGCGGGGGGTTGATTTACCTTTGTGAAGGAATAGACCTGACCTCTTCCGCTGAAGGCCAGGGGAGTGTTTGCCGCTTCCCCGCAGTCCGGGCAGATATCCCGCGGGGGAAAGATTTTTGCCTGACAATGCGTACAGATTTCGCCTTCGAGTGCGTAGCGTTGTTTGTTTAAGCGCCAGTGTCGTGGTAGTTGCATTGCGTGCTTCTCCGTAATACTCCAGGATGAATTTTCCGAGTGTAACTATACTCGGCGTAGACTCTCAAGACCTCTCAGTATGCTTTCAAGAATCATCAACTCGCTGCAAGATATGCGTCGCCGCCGTTGCGCCCGTACCACCCAGGCACTGCGCCATTCCAGTCCTTACGTTTGGAATTTGATTGCCGCCGGCGCGACCTTGAAGCTGCAGGCAGAGTTCTGCGATCTGATACACGCCGGTAGCGCCGCTGGAGTCGCCGCGTGCCTTCGACCCACCGAACGTGCAAATGGGAATGCTGCCCTCCGGACGGATGCTCCCGTCCTGCGCCAACTTCCATCCTTCTCCGCGTTCCGCAAAGCCACAAGCTTCGAGAGAAAGCGCAGCGAAGATCGAGAAGCGGTCGTGCAGCTCGAATACTTCAATGTCTTTCGCCTGGATGTCGGCCAGACGATAGGCTTTGTTGGCGGAGTCGGACGCCGCACTGAGCGAAAGCAGATCCGGCCGATCGTGAAGTGCGAGAGTCGATGTGGCCTGGGAGGAGGCCGCAATGCGAACTTGAGCGTGGGCTGGGGTTTGCGGGAATACTCCGGCGCGGGTGAGCAGGAGCGCGGCGGCACCATCGGCGATTGGCGCGGCGTCGAACATGTTGACCGGTGGACAGAGCATGGGCGCCTTGGCGTACTTTTTTTCATCGATGGCCCTCTGGAACATGGCCAGCGGGTTGTTGGCGCCGTTTGCGTGGGCATTGACACAGAAACCGGCGAATGCGTCCTCCGGGAGGTCAAATTCATGCATGTAGCGCTGCATTACTAATGCGGCTTGGGCTGCCGTGGTAACGCCGTGGATGGCTTCGTAATCCGCGTCGCCGGACATGACCAGGGCGTCTTCCAATTCGGCGCTGGGTCGTTCGGAAATTTTTTCAACGCCAACGACCAGGGCGACGTCGATCTGTCTGGATTGCAGGGCAAGATACGCTTGGCGCACGGCGGCGCCACCGGAAGCCTCGGCGGCTTGAATGGTGTACGCTTCCACCCCGCGCAGTCCGGCGAAGTCGGCGATCAATGCGCCCAGCTGTGTTTGTGACGAGAGCACGGGAGCAAGCGAATTGGCGACATAAATTGCCTCGGGAACGAGTTCCCCGGCATCCCTCCGCGCCGCCGAGATCGCTTCAAGCGCCAAGGAGCGCAGCTGCTTGGACCAATGTTCTCCAACAGGGGTAATGCCGATGCCGGCGATGAGAATGTCGTCTGGGTTCGATTTTGTTATCATGGTTTTCACTTCAAAATCAATTTACCGCGCAGGCGGGTGTATGTGGCGTAGTCGATTTCCGTACGGCGTTCGAGATACAGCTGCGTCGAGGCAGCCCGGTTGCGTCTTTCGGTTAACGCTTCTGACACCTGCAGGCTGAAGGCGTCCGATCCGGCACCAGACCCGTAGGAGACCAGGAGAATGTGATCGCCCGGCTGTGCTATGTCCAACACTGCAGTCAGACCGATGAGCGCAGACCCGGCGTACGGGTTCCCGATTTTTGGAGAAAGCAAACCGGCCTGGATTTGTTCCGGTTTGAAGCCCAAGATTTGCGCCGCTTTCTGCGGGAATTTGGCATTCGGCTGGTGAAAAACCGCATGCTGGTAATCTCCTGCCGATGTGCCCAGGGCATCCATCAAGGTTTGGGCGGCCGCGGTGATGTGTTTGAAATAGGCCGGCTCGCCCGTGAAGCGCTCGCCGTGTTCGGGATATTTTTCGTACGCACGCCGGAAAAAATCCGGGGTATCGGTTGTGTAGGAATACGAACCCTCGAAAACCGCCAGCGATTCATCGGCCGGTCCGATCACATAGGCCGCGCCGCCTGCGGCTGCCGTGTATTCCAGGGCATCCCCGGGTCTACCTTGCGCCGTATCCATGCCGATTGCGAGGGTATATTTCGCCATCCCCGAACCGATGAGTCCGATGGAGGCCTGGAAAGCTTCAGTCGCAGCTTTACAGGCAAATTCCCAATCTGCGGCGAGGGTATGGGGCGTCGCACCGATCGCCTCGGCAACGACGGTCGAGGTGGGTTTCACGGCATAAGGATGCGATTCGGAGCCCACCCAAACAGCTCGAATGGCGGCTGGGTCAATTTGCGCCCGTTTTATGGCGTTCCTGGCAGCTTCGATCGCCATGGTGATAACATCTTCGTCCAATCCGGCGACTGATTTTTCTTGAATGGGGGTGCCGCCGCCGCCCTTCCAGATTCGAGCGACCTCGCTGGCAGGAAGACGATAGCGGGGGACGTAACTGCCGTACCCAACGATCCCGACTTTGCGATCTGGTTGATAGATGCTGGGTTCTGCTCGCGTTTGATCCATGGTTTCGCAACCCTACGTTGGTTTTTTAGAACTGTATGGCATTTATCGCTGGAGAGTTGAAGGACTCGATTTGTGTCCGTTGCCGTTCTTGCCCTGGTACAGGCGAACCAACTCCTGCGCACGTTCCAGGCGGATGGTATTTTCGGCAACCGTCTGTTTTGCCACCCGCTCCACCAAGTCACCTTTCGCACCGGCTGCAGTGGCGAGCTGGCGTGCGTGTAGAGCCATGTGGCCTTCCTGAATTCCATCGGTTGCCAACGCTCGCAGTGCGGCAAGATTCTGCGCCAGGCCGACGGAAACGATCACTTCAGCCAATTCACGTGCGCTTTCGACCTTCATGATCGCCAGGTTGGCTTGTGCGACTGGATGCACACGTGTCGCGCCCCCCACAATTCCGACCGCCATCGGCATTTCGAGTTCGCCATTGAGATTGCCGTCCTCACTGACCCACCAACGGCTTAGCGAAGTGTAGCGGCCGTCCTTTACGGCGTAGGCATGCGCCCCGGCTTCGACGGCTCGCCAATCATTTCCTGTTGCGATCAGTACCGCATCGACACCGTTCATTATTCCTTTGTTGTGCGTCGTTGCTCGATAGGGATCAGCGGCAGCAAATGCCCAGGTTTCGATAATGCCATCACGAACACGTTCGCCGTCGTATTGGCTGAAGGCCAGATACTGCGGTGGAATGCTGCAGCGGGCAGATGCCGTCCGCCGGTCGGCGAGATTGGAGAGAATTCTGGAGTGAACTCGACCGCCGGTGATTGCCTCGATCCGCGGCGACAAGTTTTCGGCCACGGTGTTGACCGTGTTGGCTCCCATGGCGTCGCGGGTGTCGTAAATGATATGGACGACCAGCATGGCGCCAATTGGGGTGTCTTCCAGGATACGGACTTCTAGATCGCGGGCTCCGCCGCCCAGCTGGACGATTACGGGATCGATTTCGTTCGCCAGTTCGAGTATCTCTGATTTGTGCTGCAGCAATTTTTCCCGGGCGGATTCATAATCATCAATGTCCAGAACCTGGATTTGCGCGATCATCTCAGATTCACTGGACCTGGCCTCGAATCCACCAGAAGCACGTACCACTTTCGCCATGTATGAAGCACCCGCGACAACGGATGGTTCTTCAATGGCCATGGGAATGAGAAAGTCTTCGCCGTTGATCAGAAAATTCGCAGCAATTCCGAGCGGCAAGCCGTAGACACCGATGACGTTCTCGATCATGTTTTCCGCTTGTTCCGCAGTTAAACCGTTGGCACCTTTGAGGGCTTCGTATTTATCTGCATCGAGCTCGGCGGTTTCTGAAACTCGCTCTAATCTTTCTTTGATGGATAGGTTATACAAACCCGATATGCGTGACGTACCATTGGTATACATAAATACCCTTCCGTTAGAAACTCCATTCTAAACTATACAAAGATTCACTGGCAAAAACTATCAGGATGCTTTTTCATTTGCGATGATACCGGTATCGGGTAGAATTGATCTGAAGGGTGAGTATATTTGTGAGTGCGAAAGAGCAGGGAAGGTTACAACTCAAGAACCCCGTTTCCCAGACGCTGTCCGAAGAAACACGCATGCGTGCGCTCCATCGCGCAACGCTGACACTTTTTTCCGATCTTTCCCTAGATGGTGTCCTGCGCCGGATTATCCACGCCGCACGCGAATTGGCCAACGCACGTTACGCCGCTTTGGGTATTCCAGACGGAAAGGGTGGGCTGGAAACCTTCATAACGTTAGGTCTCTCGGAAGAGCAGATCAAAGCCATCTCCCATGAACCGGAGGGCAAGGGTTTGATCGGCGAGATGCTTCGTCTTGGCCACAGCATCCGGATACCCGATATTCTCGAACACCCCAAATCTGCCGGGTTTCCCGAAGGCCATCCGCCGATGGCTTCCTTCCTGGGTGTGCCGATCTCGGCCTACGGGCGTCCAATCGGTCAGATTTACCTGACGGATAAACGCGGAGCCGAAAGCTTCAGCGCGGAAGACCAGCGCTTGATCGAAATGCTTGCTTCCCATGCCGCGGCGGCGATCGAGAACGCCCGGCTGTATCGGCAGATTCTCGAAAACGAATCGGAGCTCACCCAGCGCAATTTGGAACTCGAGTTGATCAATACCCTGACGACGTCCGTCAGTTCGACGATGGAACTGGATAAGATGCTCGAAGTGATGCTCAACCGGGTGATCCAGATAATTGGCGCCAAGGCTGGCGAGATCTTTCTCCTCGAAGATGCGCAAGGTATTTACCGCAAGGCGATCCATTCCGGATCGTCGTTGACTGCCTTCTGGGACCAGGAGCAATTCGGCGAAGGTGATGGTTTCATCGGGCGCGTCGTGCGCCTGGGAAAACCTGTCTGGACGACGAAGCTGCGTGAAGAGCCTCATCTGCATAAAGCCGAGATTGCAGCCGCCGGAATCGGTACGATCGTGGGGGTCCCTCTCACCGCACCGAGCAAAATCGTCGGCATCCTCAATTTGGCTTTCGAAGGCGAACGGGTTATCGAGGAGCATGAATTCGGCCTTCTCGAAGCCGTCGGTGCTGGAGCGGGGATTGCAGTCGAAAACGCTCGATTGTATCGTCAAGCACGGCGTTTGGCGGTGCTCGAGGAACGCGAGCGCATCGCCATGGATCTGCATGACGGCATTATCCAGTCTGTGTATGCAGTGGGATTGATCCTCGAATACATCCGTCTTCAAATTCACGAAAACCCGGATCTGGCAGTCGAGCGATTGGAGCAAGCGATTACCGGACTGAACGAAGTGATCGGCGATCTCCGATCTTACATCCTCGACCTGCAGCCGAGTCGCATACCCGTGGAAGACTTGGGTGCGGCGCTGGAACAACTGCGTCGTGAATTTCGTGCCAATACGCTTGTCGATGTGGACCTAAAAACCGAAGACGAGGTGCTCGAGTCGCTGTCAAATCCGAAGGCGCGTGAATTATTCCACATCGCCCAGGAAGCGCTGGCGAACGTGGCAAAACATGCCCGTGCGACGCAGGTCATGATGAGCGTGCGCTCCCTGGGACAGGACGTCACGCTGCAGGTCATCGATAACGGTATGGGTTTTGAAGTGGGCAAAGAGCAGAACGTCCTGGGACACGGTTTGTCAAACATGGTGGAAAGGGCGCACAACATCGGCGGCAATCTCGAAGTGGCCTCGCATCCTGGCGAGGGAACCACGATTACCGTGCGGCTGCCCCAAACGGACGGGCGCTGAACGACTCGCCTCATTTATCCCCGAACCCAACTCTCGTGTGCCAATTGAATAGTGTATCGTTCCCGCCTCGTTTTATCTCGCGTGACAGTCTACCAGACACTTTGGGATAGAGATCACTGGAGGGGGAATACCTGCCTTCCTATACTGGGGGTATCCCGGAGGGGAGGGATGCCGGTCATGGTTAACGCTCGGTTGTATATTTCCGATGAACACCCTACTGTTCGCTCCGCACTTGCGGAACGCCTGTCGCGTGATGCGAGCCTGTGTGTAATCGGTCAGTCGGGAGACGCCGAGACCATGCTTTCCGATATCCGCAGAGACAAACCCGACGTCGTGCTCGTGGAAGTCAAACGCACGGACGGACTGGGGTTGGAGATTATACGTCAGATTGCCAGCATGCCTGATCCGCCGTGTTTGATCGTGCTGACTTCCTACGCATCGCACTGGGAAGAGGATGCTGCCAGCCGGGCTGGTGCAACCGCTTATCTTCTCAAGGATATCGACACGGGCGAATTGATCCGGCACATTCACCGCCTGGTTGAAAGATAAACCACAAACGAAGCCCTACGAATTACCCTCTTCCTGTGTGCGGGAGTCTTCCTACACGGTTGCGCGCTGCTTCCGAGTAATAACCCACCGCTACTCCGTGTTCAGCGTACGCTGCTGAAATATCCGGGCGGGGCGTGTAAGCCGTCTTAAAGTCGATGACCTTGATCCAGGCAGCTTCTTCCGTTATAGTTGCAATCAACCGTATATTGAGGTGTGTCTATGCCAATGACAGCGAAACTTAAAAAGCTCCGGCGACGCCAACGACGGGTTCAAAAACTGCGGCGCTTAAAGAAGGATTTGGAATTGGCCCAGGATCGAGCTAGTCGAGAGAAAATCATCGAAAAGATACGTAAGATTTCCCCTTGGGAACTGCTGCCTGATTAACTCATCTTGAGGGTTGAAAAAATCCTCTCTAGATCTTCCCCATTCCCTGGAGGTCGCCCGTTCAAGTGGTTGGACAGCCTGGTGTTAACTAAGGTGGGTTATGGATTCTAGCTGCCTACTGAGTCCGGGATTAGAACTTAAAAGAGGGGAGCAGCGGGCGGATAACTTCTTTCAACTCTCGAGAGGAGAATGGCTTCGCCAGAAAAGCACTGGCGCCCGCGTTGATCGCCGCTTTGCGATCAGAAGTGGATGCGATGGCGCTGAAAACGATAATGGGTACGTTTGCGGATTTCGTCGCGCAGCGAATCTTGTAGATCAACGTCAGCCCATCGATGTCCGGCATCATGACGTCGGTCAAGATTAAATCCGGCGTATTCGCCTCCAAGAACGAGAGGGCATCCACAGCGCTGTAAGCCCGCTGGCATTTGAATCCCAACGTCTCCAATATCTCACAAACGACGTTGCAAACTGTCTCCTCATCGTCAACGACGAGGACGGAAAGTAGATTTTGGGGCATCTGATTATCGTTTACGATTGATCTTTCTGGCATTGAACGGACCGTAACTTACTCCAATCCATTATAACAAACTGCGACCACGATCGTCGAAACGTAAGAGATGAACTGTATTGATTCATCGGACATCGCTCGTCTCAGCGTTTGGAATCGTGTATCATATCGATCGGAGAACGATCGAATGCAGCCATTAAGCAAACCTCGTAGGAGTGCGGCCGGCCAAGGCTGTTTCATCGGATTCGCTCTTCTTTGGACGGCATTTTCCGTTTTCATGTTCATCATGGCCTTGAATGACAAACAAGTGCTAGGGATGGTTTTCATCTCTCTGTTCGTTCTCATTGGCCTGGTGATGCTTGTGGCTGCGATTTGGCGTTATTTTTCGAGACTCAGATTGAGCACTCCCGTGCTGACGGTTTCCAATAAGGAACTCCAGGTCGGGGAGCAATTCAACCTGGATTACCAACAAGCGTTCAAAGTTGCCAGCGAGGTTACCAAAGCCAGTGTGTCCCTCGTTTTCCAGGAGGCGGCGACTTACACGCAAGGAACCGATACGCGCACGGACTGCCAAACGAATGTTGTCGAAACCCATGAAATACCGGGCCGCCGATTCGAAGCAGGGGAGGTCATGCGGCAAAGCTTTTCGCTGGCGATTCCCCGGGACGCGATGCACACTTTCATCGCCAAAAACAACAAACTGCAGTGGTTTATTCGCCTGCACGTCGATATCGTCGACTGGCCGGATCTGGAAGAAGACTACGAGATCCGTGTGCTAGCGCAGAAAATGTGGGGCATATAAGATGGCGAAGGCGGATATCGAACTCACGCTGCGAGGCGGCGAGCAGCAGGGGGAATACCTGCGGTTCCAGCCCGGCGAAACGATGCAGGGCTCGGTTCAGGTGACGCCTCAGGGCGATATGAACTGCAGGCATCTCTTCGTCCGCCTCGTCTGGCAAACGGAGGGGCGCGGAGATCGCGATCGCGGCGTCGCCGCGGAGATGGATCTTTACCAGGGCCAACTCCCTGCAGGAACGCCGCGGATGCATTCGTTCCACTTTCGTCTGCCCGATGGACCCTGGAGTTATGCCGGTTACTACATCAACATCATCTGGCATGTCGAAGCTTCGATCGATTTGGCCATGGCGATCGACCCCAAGGCCGCAAAACCCTTCATCCTTGCTTTGGAGTAGGCAATCAGCGCACCTTTGTATTGCGCAGAACCTCCACCGTAATCTCACTTCCGTATTGCTGCTGCTGAAAAAGTTCGTAGAGGAAATCTTCGAGCGAACGTAAATCGTTTGCGAAAGTCTCACCGAGGAAGCGGTAGGCTTCGTCGGTAAACATAACTTTGGATCGCCCGTCTTCGGAGAAGTATTTCAGCCGCCGTTCGATGATCCGGCGAACAAATTCGCTTTCGTGTTTGCGCAGCGGGATCGTCTGCAGTGGGCGGCGTTGACCTGCGAACAAGTCGGTGAGATCTTCATGGCTGCTGCAGATGAGTCGTGGACCCTCCCCGCGCCCCGGGGCGATTTTCTTCACCACATGCACGCGTTTACTTTGGGTCAGGCGCTGCATTTCGTCGATCAGCAGGATTTCGATGTCGCGCCATTTCAGGGATATCTTCCTTTGTCCCGGCGCCAGATAGAAGTACTGCACGCTGTGGCCCCGGTCCCTGAAGTGCTGCTTCAGCGCCAACAACGCCGAAGTCTTTCCGAGACCCTGTTCTCCGATGATTTGAAGGTGGGAGAAATCTCGTTCGAGCGCCTCCTCGATCGCTTGCGGTACGAGGGCGATCTGGGACCACTCTTGGCGCGTCAGTGCGCGGAAGGGGTTGCA
>Ga0315534_1001357_pt1 | contig 16857 bp, 14 predicted proteins | sample SalMarSW160240MG_FD_203094 | JGI IMG/M metagenome (GOLD analysis project Ga0315534, IMG submission 203094) | Salt marsh sediment microbial communities from the Plum Island Ecosystem LTER, Massachusetts, United States - Salt Marsh Sediment SW1602-40 ... | reverse complement strand
ACTTTTCGAATCTATCTTAACAGTTCCTTTCTTACCCGGAGTGAACATTGAATGTCCTTCAAGGCTTAGTGTAAAGGCTTCGAGTCCATTTGTTGTAACCTCAATTGTATTCGTTCCTGTGAATTTTGCATCTATTGAGGCCAGTGTTCCAGGTGTCAGGTTATCAAACTTTACCCAATAGGCCTTATTGTATTTAAACCACCTTGTACTGAATTTTACCTCCTGTGGGAACAGGTCACGAGTGAACTGTGAGAACCATTCAAATATAAATCCGTCTTTATAGGCATATTCCCAGCTGTTATGTCCTATTCCAGGGTATGTAATAAACATAAACCTGGGAGTAACGGCTTCATATTTTGCTTTCCAGTCAAGAGCTGTTTTATAGAGGAAGTCTTTATCTCCTATGAAGAGATGTACCGGCAGGTTTGAAGCATTTGATGCAAGATCTGTTGATCCGTCAGGTGGTGCCGGACAACAGGGCGCTATTGCAGCCCACATATCCGGTCTGGTAAGGCTGAGCCATATGGTTCCGCCTCCGCCCATTGAAAGCCCGGTAAGGTATATGCGATTCTCATCGATTGAAAAGCGGCTCTTCAGGTCATCAAGCATTTCATATACATCCTGCTCGGGTATTCCCTGGTAGCCGGCAGTACCACGGGCATAGGGTGCTGCGACAATATAATCAACAGGCTTAAGCTCAGGCCAGTATCTGGTAGATTCAAGATCTGTTTCTACAGGTACATTACCCGGTTTTATGAAGTCTGTTCCCTGGATATTACCCTGTCCGAAAACACGGCGCAATCCAAGTCGGTGATTCGACCAGGCGCCATGGAGGAAGATTACCAGCGGGTAGGTCCTTGATTCATCAAAGTTCTCAGGTATATAGATCGCATAGGGCTGGTCTGTTTCATCCACTTTCGAGAAAAACGAAAGGTCCTGAGGGCCGGGTTTGAGTTTCTGACCGTTGATGGTTTCATTACCGATCATCAGAAACATCAAGCTTATTAGGGCCAGACAGAATGCAGTTTTTAATGATTTCATTTGTAATGTATTATGAGTTAGTATTATAAGTTGTTGGGGCTAATTATGTTTGTTCATCGGATGTAACTCCTTAGGGTAACTCAAGAATTGTTACATTCCGGAAGTGAATTTCGGCTCCTTCTGATTCAAGACAGATATAACCTTTCTTCTGTGTTGACTGGCTTATGCCATTAACAAATTTGCCATTTACTGAGAGTTTAATCACTCCATCGACACAAACAACATCATAGGCGTTCCATTCTCCCCTGCCTTTGCACCGGTTTTCAACTGACTTACTTCTGGTTCCCCTGGGATTGTCCGGTATTGTTTTCACACCGCCAACGCCAAAAAGCTCACCATGGACATAAGCAACCGGAGGTGTTACTCCATCCCTTTTATTAAGATTGACCCAGTCGAGTTCGAGCATCTGTACCTCCACACCGTTGGGCAGACGTGTATCCTCAGGAGGATCGGCGTTGCTCCATACGAATACTCCCGAATTACCTCCGGCCTCCATATGTTTCCATTCTATATGGAGAATAAAATTCTCATATTGCTTTTCTGACCGCATCACACCTATGGGATGACCTGAACAAACAAGGATGTCTTTCTGTAAGGTCCATGTTTCCGGTGCAGTGTTAACATTTACCCACCTTAGGTCTTTATCTTTTGCCTTCGATTTTAAAAATATTTTTTGAGAGCTTATCGCTTTACCGAACTTAATATCCGTTTCCTGGGCATATGTGTTCACCCCGGCAATTGTTATAACCGCGATGAAGAGTATTGCCAATGCTGTTTTAACATAAGTTTTCATATAAGATTATTTTCTGGATAAAAAACTATTATAATTGAAATCGTTCAGTCGGGTTGGGTTCCTGGTTCCTGGTTCCTTGTTGCTGGGTGCTGGGTGTTGGGTGCTGGGTGCTGGTTCCTGATTAACCAGCAACAAGGAACAAGCAACAAGCAACAAGCAACCCACCTACGCTGAAGCTTCGGTGGGCAAAGCAAGCAACTATTTTTTTATCATCTCATTGAATAACGCCAGCTGCTCTTTCATCGCTTCGACCCTATCGGTAGGTTCTGTACGGGCTTCAAGTAATATCCAACCGTTATAACCGGATGCTGTAAGCAGGTCGAAAAGCTGCTGATACGGGTAATTACCATCATTCAGCTCTCTTATATGAAGAGTATCCCCAAACCATTTTCTTACCATATTGAAGTTGCCTTCAAGTCCCGGGGGTAAAAGATCCTGATCGTTGCAGTTCCAGCAAATTTTTACATTGTCCTCGGTAACCTGGTCAAATATTGCCTTCATATTCGGAAGTTCCTGGGTTATCTCTCCATGAACCTCCACTCTTACAAGCTGACCGTAATCCCCGGCAAATTGCCCCACCTCGTTCAGGGAGGCAGCAATTTGTGCAATTGTTTTTTCACGAGGAATCTCCGGAGGCATGTAATTAGGTTTGACTTTGATGCCTGTTGCCCCTATATCCTTACACAGCTTAATGTACTCTTTGGTACCTTCGATATTTTTACGAAGCTGATCCGGATCAGGACTATGAAACTCAAAATTCGAGCCATAGCCGATGCAGATCACAGAACTGTCACTAAATCTCTTCCTGACCTCTGCTCGCTGTTCTGCATTAAGGTTTATTTCAACCTTATGTGCATGTTCAGTTCTCAGTTCAACACCCATATAACCTGCTTTCTCGCAATTGGATATAAGGGTTGGCAGATCCCAGTCCCTGCCCCACTGGTAAGTAACCAGGCCGAATTTCATGGCAGCAGGAATACTATTTATCAGCTCCGGAAAGTCCTTAATAAAGGCCAGAGCCACACCAGCTCCCAGGCTTGTCCGGATAAACTGGCGGCGGGATAGATTGTTTTTCATTCTTATCGTTAAAAAAAAAGTTACACAGAGATACACAGAGGTCTTCACTTCGTTCAGACTCACACAGAGAGACACTGAGATATTTCCTCTGTGGAACTCTGTGTTTCCTCATTGGAACTCTGTGTAACTGAAAAATACTATTTCAAAGACCTATACTGTACCCGGTACAACATATGGTTTCCGGTACTCTCTTGTCAGCATCTTATCAGCCTCCGGATCATTCACGAATTTTTCCTTTGCTCCTTCGAATGTCAGCTCTCTGCCAAGTCTGTATGATACATTTGCGAGTAGCGGCAGTGCAGATGACATATAACCTTCGAGAATGTCGCAGTGTAATGTTTCACTATTTCCTCCTCTTATGGCATCAATGAAGTTGGCATAATGTTCGGTTCCTCCCGGGGGAGCCATGTATGTCGGATCAGCAGGTTTTTCTGCCATCCCTGATCCTGCAAAAGGTTCTGTTTCACGCTTGCGGTAGGCTTTCCAGTTTCCTTCGTTTATTTCAAGATACCCTTCCGTACCATAGAACATGTTGCCTATTCTTATTCCAAGACCAGCTTCAGAATTGGTATATCTTCCGCGTGTTTCAAATTCAAGGATCTTACCATCCTGATATTTGAACAATGATGTTTGGGTGTTCGGTGTCTCCTGTGAACACTCTTTTGGATCAATACCAAAGATATTACCCATTGAATATATAGTTACGGGGTGCTCATTTTTATTCAAGCCCCAGCGGGCAATATCGAACTGGTGAGGACCCTGGTTGGCAGTATCTCCACCTCCGGTATTCCAGTGCCAGTGCCAGTTATAGTGACCCCGTTTTTCGTTGTAGGGCCTCCATTGTGCAGGTCCGAGCCACATATCATAATGAAGAGATTCAGGCGGTTCACTGTCTTCCGATATGCCAAATGAATCGCGCGGTTTAAAGCATAATCCTTTAGCCATGAACACATCACCTATACCACCATCGTGGAGAAATTTGATTGCTTCCATCACACCCTCTATTGATCGGTTCTGAAATCCTGTCTGAACACGTACATTATATTTCCTTGAGGCCTCAACCATCTTGCGGCCTTCAAAAATATTGTGACAACAAGGTTTTTCAATATACACATGCTTCCCTGCCTGGCATGCCCAGATAGTTCCCAGTGCGTGCCAGTGATTGGGAGTGGCAAACGAAACGGCGTCTATATCTTTATCATCGAATACTTTACGCATATCCCAGCAGGTAGCCGGGGTCTCCCCTGTTCTGTCAATAACATTTTTCACCCGATCAGCAAAAAACTGTTCATCGGCATCGCAGATCGTCCTGATTTGGACATTTTTGCTTTCCTTTAGCCTGCCGAAGTTATTAATATGTGTGCCTCCCTGTCCATGGATCCCGGTAACAGCGATGTTAATACGGTCATTTGCTCCCAGAATCGACCTGTATGACTTAGCACTGAATGCCACTCCACCAACGGCAATTCCTGCAGTTCCAAGAACACTTTGCTTGATAAATTCTCTTCGTTTACTCATAGTATGATAGGTTTTGGTTATTTTTTTTGTCAGATAAATTTAATTTATTTTTTATAGAAATAAAAAAGAGTGTTAATCATTTTAATTTGTTATTGTTTTAATGATCCCTCATTACATTAATAATAAAATAAATTAAAATAATTATACGTTTATTCGTATTTTATATTTTTTTCGTATATTTGTAATAAAATCATAATTTTTATGTTCTATGGTAAAGACAGGTAAAAAATATGATGATATTATCATAGCAGCAAAAGGTCTGTTCTGGAAACACGGATTTAAACGTATTACTATTGAAGAAATATGTTCTACGGCGAATGTGAGCAAGATGACATTCTACAAATACTTTCCGAACAAAACGGAACTGGCGAAGCAGATTATCAGCAATATTTTTGATGAGAACATGAATAAATTTAATGAAATGATGCTTTCAGATATCTCTTTTGCAGAAAAAATGAAGCTTCAGGTCAGAATGAAACTTGAAGGGACAAAAGATATCAGCGAGGAATTTGTGAAAGATGTATATGGAGATACTGATTCGGAAGTGCATAAATTTTGGGAAGAAAAAGCTAATGAAGCAATTGCCAGAGTAATTGACTTTTATAGAGAGGCACAATCTAAAGGCTGGTTGCGAAAAGATATTAAAATTGACTTCATATTATACATTATCAACAAGTTTTTCGAATTTGTAAATGATGAATACCTCATCTCAAAATATGATTCAATGCAGGAATTAATAGTGGAAATCAATAAGTTCTTCCTGTATGGTATTTTGCCTTATGAAGGTATGTTGAATGAATAAGAGAATTTTTATATTGTTGCTTTCTTTCTGCCTGATCTTAAATAAAACCAGCAGTCAGGATTCTTCAGGTGTAGATAGAGATCATATTACCTTTAAAGGACAATTATCTGTATATACACATGTTAATCCTGAAAATAAGCTGCAATGGTGGAGCGGAGGCCGATATATTCCACAACTCAATTATGAACATGGCCTCAGGGACAGGAGACTTATAGACATTGAAGCATCGGTAAATCTATATGGCAATATGGGTATCCGTCCCTTTGATTCAACTGGTTTCAACGGTAATATAAAACCATACAGGCTATGGGCACGTTACTCATCACCACAGTTTGAACTCCGTGCCGGATTACAAAAAATCAATTTCGGTTCCGCCTCCATATTAAGACCTTTAATGTGGTTCGATCAGATAGATCCCCGTGATCCACTTAAACTGACCGATGGAGTCTGGGGAGTACTGGCCCGTTATTATTTTCTTAATAACGCTAATATCTGGCTCTGGGGTTTATACGGAAATGAAAATCTGAAAGGGTGGGAATCATTTAATTCCGAAAAACATATTCCTGAATTCGGAGGCCGTTTTCAAAATCCTGTGCCAAAAGGAGAAGCCGGATTCTCCTTTCACCACAGGACTTCGGATTGCAGCAGCCTGTCAGACTCAACTTCAGTTTTTGGAAAAGTACCGGAAAACCGTTTTGGGTTTGATGCAAAATTAGATGTGGTAGTAGGTTGCTGGTTTGAGGCATCATGGTCAAAATATAGTGAAGACCTGGGAGTTTTTTCCAACCAGGAAATCATCAACCTTGGTATTGACTATACATTCGGGATCGGGAATGGCCTGACAATCGCTTACGAGCAACTTCTGGCATCTTTCGATATTAATCCGTTTGAGTTTAAGAATTCTGTAAATTTTTCGTTACTTAATATATCCTATCCAATCGGTATGTTTGATAATATCAGTGCGATTATTTATTACGACTGGACCAATAATAGAATGTATAACTTCATGAACTGGCAGAGACAATTCAATAAATTCACTCTATATATCATGGGATATATCAATCCAAAAGAATATAACATCCCCACCCAGCGACCTGATGAGATCTTATATGCAGGAAGCGGAATACAATTAATGCTGGTTTTTAACCATTAACATTAATAAATACATTATATTCAGAACCAAAAGATCAAAATCAAAAAATGATGGAAGACAATTTGATTATCAAAACGCACAATCTCACAAAACGTTTCCCGATGGGGAAAAGTGAGTTTACTGCTCTCAAGGGTATTGACCTAAGTCTGGGTAAAGGTGAATTTGCCGGGCTGATAGGACCAAGTGGTTCGGGAAAGACCACTCTTCTCAATATTGTGGGATCGCTTGATACACCATCCGAGGGAGAAGTAATTGTTCTTGACAAATCCATAGGTAATCTGACTGCAAAAGAAGCAGCAAAACTCCGGAAAGAAAATATCGGGTTTATTTTCCAGAGTTATAACCTGCTGGCGGTACATACTGTCTTCGAAAATGTGGAGTTTCCGCTGTTGCTGCTCAAGATATCGGCAAATGAACGCAGGAAAATGGTAATGGATGCTCTGGAATGGGTCGGACTCCTTGATAAAATAAAGTCGAAACCGCCACAACTGTCAGGTGGAGAGTGCCAGAGAGTTGCTATTGCACGTGCTATGGTTAAGAAACCATCACTTGTGGTGGCCGATGAACCAACGGCAAACCTTGATGCTGCCAATTCTCATAATGTATTGCAGACAATGGCAAAACTCAATGATGAACTTAAAACAACTTTCCTGTTTGCCACTCACGATGAGAAAGTTATCGGGTATCTGAAAAGAAAGATATACCTGAAAGACGGCAAATTGGATAAAGATGAAACAGTATAAAAAGGAATATAATGAAGCTTGCGATAAAATTAGCATTTAAAAATCTCATTGGAGCAGGTTTACGAACCTGGCTCAATGTGATCGTATTGTCTTTCTCTTTTGTGATTATTATTGCTGCAAGGGGTATACTAGTAGGCTGGGACCGTCAGGCAAAGAATGATATGACCGACTGGGAGATAGCAGGAGGACAATACTGGAATGTAAACTATGATCCCTTTGATGCTTTTACACTTGCTGATGCACATGGAACAATACCTGCCGAATTTCAATCTGAGATAGAATCCGGAGATATGGTACCAGTGCTGATAACACAAGGAACCCTATATAAGGAAGGCAGGATGCAATCGATCCTCATCAAGGGAATAGAAACCAATCAGACACTCCTGGAATTGCCTACCCATAAAATGGACACGATAGTTGATGCTATACCATCCATTGTTGGTTCCAATATGGCCAGATCGAATAAACTGAAGAAGGGCGATTATGTGACAATAAGATGGCGTGACAGGAACGGTACATTCGATGCGGCCGACATCTTCATTGCAGACATATTCACTACCAATGTTCCGACTGTTGATGCATCACAGTTATGGCTCCCTCTTGAGACCCTTCAGTCAATGGTCCTTATGCCCGGAGAGGCTACGATACTGACCTTCAGAGACAGGGAAAAAGTAAGGGAAGATACCGGGGGATGGAAATTAATGACTTTTAAGGCACTGGTAAAGGATATAGAAGATATGATCAAAACGAAGACGGTTGGGGGGTCTATATTCTATGGTATCCTGCTGATACTTGCACTTCTGGCCATCTTTGATACACAGGTCCTCTCAATATTCAGAAGACAGAAAGAAATCGGAACCTATATTGCCCTAGGATATACCAGGAAGGAGGTTGTCGGTCTCTTTACCATTGAGGGCGGCATGCATTCAATACTGGCAGCAATAGTAGGAGCTGTCTACGGTATTCCTTTCCTGGCATGGTTTGCCAGCAAGGGGATTACACTGGGTGTATCTTCAAATGATTTCGGCTTCACCATGGCAGATACCATGTACCCTGTTTACAGCGGGGCACTTGTAATAGGAACAATAATAATAGTCCTGCTGGCCACAACAATAGTCAGTTACTGGCCTTCGAGAAAAATTGCAAAAATGAATCCAACTGAAGCTTTAAGGGGGAAATTACAATGATACGGTTTTTATTAAAAGGACTTTTCAGGGATAAAAGCAGAAGTCTTATCCCATTAATTGTAGTTACAATCGGAGTCATGCTTGCCGTTTTTATGAACGGATATGTCAGGGGTCTCATGATTGATATGATAAACAAGACTGCCGACATTTCCACAGGTCATGTCAAAGTGATAACCAGTGCTTATTCCGACAATATGGACCAGGTACCGAACGACCTGGCAATCATAAATGTAAGCTCTCTTAAAAAAGATCTTGAAAAGACATTTCCCGAAATGAAGTGGGTATGCAGGATAAATTTCGGAGGACTGATAGATGTTCCCGATGCTAATGGTGAGACAAGGAGCCAGGGACCAGGTATGGGAATCGGTCTGGATCTTTTTTCTGAAGATACAGATGAAACGGAACGTCTGAATCTCAGCAAATCGCTCGTCAGAGGATCATTACCGGCAAATCCGGGAGAAGTTTTGTTAAGTGAGGATTTCTCACAGAAGCTGAAAGTGAACCCGGGAGAAGAGATAACCCTCATAGGGTCTACAATGAACGGTGGTATGGCTATCTACAATTTCATTATGTCAGGTACTGTAAAATTTGGCAATACAGGCATGGACAGGGGAACTGTTATAGCCGACATCCATGATGTGCAAACAGCTCTTGATATGTATGATGCCGCAGGAGAAATACTTGGATTCTCCAGCTCTGGTTTTTATGATGATGAGACGGCCACTGCTGTCAAGACAAAATTTCAGGATACTTTTTCAAGTGACGAGGGTGAATTTGCTCCCGTTATGCTTCGCCTCAGAGATCAGGCAGGGATGAGCATTTTCGTAGATTTGACAGACAGCATGGCAGCCATTGTTATGATAGTGTTTATGATTGCCATGTCACTGGTTCTCTGGAATGCAGGTCTGCTGGGCGGACTCAGGCGTTATGGCGAAATTGGCATACGTCTTGCAATAGGTGAGGAAAAAAGCCATGTATACCGTACTATGATAACAGAATCTGTAATGATAGGACTCGCCGGCACAATTGTAGGTACTGCGATAGGACTGAGCCTGTCGTGGCTTATGCAAACTTATGGCCTGGATATCAGTGAGTTTACAAAAGGTGGCACAGGTGGTATCATGATGCCTGATATAATCCGGTCGAAAATCGCCCCCTCAGACTTCTATATCGGATTAATACCGGGAGTACTCTCTACAATGGCGGGTACCATGTTATCAGGCATAGGAATATATAAAAGACAAACCGCACAGCTGTTCAAAGAACTGGAAGCTTAAAAGAAAATAATCAAATAAAAGAATAATGAAAAGCATAACAATCATATTAGCAGTTTTTTTAACCACAAACCTTTCTGCCCAGACGGCAGACGAGATCCTCGACAGGGTTGACAGGAACATGTCGTCGGAAAACAGGATATTTGAATCGGCCATGATAATACACGGAAGACGAATAAGCCGGACTATAACATCCATTTCCTACTCTGTGGGTGATAAAAAATCCTTTACTGAATACCTTTCTCCTGCACGTGAACAGGGAACAAAAATGTTAAAACTGGAAGATCAGCTGTGGATCTATTCGCCCTCCACCGATCGCACCATACAGATCTCCGGACACATGCTGCGCCAGTCAGTGATGGGATCCGATCTTTCTTATGAAGATATGATGGAGGACAGGAAACTGACCGATGTATACGACGCTGAAGTCGTTGGCAGTGAAGACATTGACGGAAGACCCACATGGGTTCTGGAACTTAAGGGAAATGTAGATGACCTGGCCTATGCCACCCGCAAGGAATGGATAGATAAGGAACGTTATATTCCACTGAAAGAGGAGCTTTATGCCAAAAGCGGACAACTGCTGAAAAGGTCAACCCTGAACGATGTGGTTAATATAGAAGGACGATGGTTCCCGACAACCATCGTTTATAAAGACATGCTGAAACAAGGTGACGGTACAGAATTTAAAATAACCAGTATTAAGTTTGACCAGGAGATTCCGGAATATATTTTCACCAAAGCAGCACTAAAACAATAAGGTTTTATAAATAAACGGATTTTATAATAGTTTTTTGAATTAATAAACCGGGTTCCCATTGACATAAGTTTGTTTGATAACCAACTCATTATCAATGATCTGAAATACTATCAGGTCAGCACGCTTTCCTATTGCTATCTCTCCCCTGTCATTAAGCCCATACAGCCGGGCAGGATTTGTACTGGCCATTCGTATTGCTTTTTCCAGTGAACATCCTGTTACTTTCATGACGTTTCCCACACCTTTTTTAAGAGGTGATGCTGATCCGTACAGCACATTCTGCGCCGGATACCTTAGCATTCCGTCTTCTGTAAGCTCAATGGAATCGCCCTCCTCCGTGACATATTTCCCGGGAGGCAATGAGCCAAAGCCTGTCACATCGGAAGTAATTATGGTTTTTCCCGGTCCCTTGACCTTGTAAAACACACGGATCTCTTCGGGCAGAAGGTGAAATCCATCTCCTATAATGCTTATCATCAGACGGTCATCAGCAAGCTGAGGCCATAACGGATTAACATGACGGTTTATCATATTGGCACATCCGTTACCTAAATGAGTGGAGATCCTTGCTCCTTTATCAATAGCTTCTGTAATAACTGCTGTGGATGCATTATGATGTCCGACAGCAACAACAATACCTTTTTCGGTACATAAGGAGATCAAATCCATCGCGTCTTCCATCTCCGGAGCAAGTGTAACCTGCAGGATATTATTTCCTGAAGCTTCATAAAGTGAAATGAATTCATCCCGGTCAGGTTTCCTTACATGTTTTAGCGGATGTGCACCCCTGTATCCGTCAACAGGTGAGATATAAGGACCCTCAAGATGAAAACCGGCTATAGAGCCAAGCAATGAGGGATCATCAATAACACTATTGAGAACTGTAAAATTCCTTTTAAGGAGATCATAGCTGTTTGTTGTAAGTGTGGGGAGATATGTTGTCACACCTGTTTTCCATAATTCACGGGTAGCTTTTTTTACATCTTCGGAATTAAGTTCGATACCGCCGAAAGTGAATGATACCCCGGCAAAACCGTTTACCTGGTTATCTATCAGACCCGGTGCAATATAGATGTCGTTTCTCCCCTCAGACAGTCTCTCAATTCTTTCTATTGCTGTTATCCTGCCTTCGTCAAATGTTATTGAAACCGGTTTGTGATCGGAATACAATAACCCGGTAATTGTTGTCTGTCCTGAAGAAATTACAGAGACTAATAATAAGAGTATCGTTATAAAAAACCTGTATAACATAATATTTTATTTAAGCGATTACTGAAAGCCATGCTTCAGCCATAAGCTGGGCACCTGCAAGTGATGGATGTACCCCATCAAAGGTCCAGTATAATCCCGGAGCATGGTTCTGTGCTTCATCATATATACTCTGATAAGGTATGAATGTGGCATCAAACTGCGAAGCTATTTCTTTTGCAGCAGCCTGGTAATCATAAAACTCAGGGTACCAGCTGTCATCTACAGCCCTCACTCCTTTAACGGCAAAAGGCTCACAGATAATAAGTTTAACATCGGGGAGGGCATTCTTCGTTCTTTCGAGAAGCGCAATATAGTCTTTCCGGTATACCTCTACTGTACCGTCATAGTTACCATCCAGCTTGTGCCAGATATCATTTACCCCTATCAGGATACTTAACAAATCGGGTTTTATATCAAGACAATCCTTATCCCAGCGTTCTGCTAGCTGGAATACTTTATTGCCTGATATGCCCTTATTATAGATGCTGAGGTTCAGTCCGGCATAATCGTGAAGCATCTTTGCAGCTGCCAGGTAAGGATATCCGTTACCGAGAACCCATGCATTGTTAAAACCATCCCTTTCCTTGTTCCTTCCTGAATCGGTAATAGAATCACCCTGAAATAGAATAATCTGATCCTTTAATAATTGTAACTTATTAACAATTTTTGCGGGAACAGCAGCTGAGATTATTTCCGGAATGCTTAAAGCAGCAAGGCTGCCAAATACTGTTTTTCTGATAAAGCTTCTTCTGTTTTCCATTGTCATAATTAAATTATTTACGGACTGATTTATTTTTCAAATACATAATTGCATACCACATAAACCAGACTAAAGATACCAGGGCACACACTGATCCGATGATATAGGCAATAGTCTTTGGAAGCGAAAATCCCTCAGGGGCTATTGCCAGATAGGTAGTAGTCACAGCGGTCATAAAAACTGCCGGCACCAGGGTGATCCAGTATATTTTACCATCGCGTAAGAGATAAACACTTATTGCCCAAAGTACTATCATGGCGAGGGTCTGGTTCGACCATGCAAAATAGCGCCATATCACATCGAAATCGATTAAAGTGATCAGGAATCCTGTTACGAACAGTGGTATACTTACCAGGAGTCTGTTCTTCACAGGTCCCTGATTGAATTTCAGAAAATCGGCTACAATAAGCCTGGCACTTCTGAAAGCCGTATCGCCCGATGTTATTGGAGCTGCCACAACACCCAGCAGGGCAAGTATTGCTCCTGTCTTACCCAGGAGAGAGTTTGATACTTCATTTACAATAACGGCTGCATTTCCCTGGTTTGCATTCATAATATCGTTCAATTCCCTTACACCTCCATAGAAGCTCATACCGATAGCAGCCCATATCATTGCCACAATGGATTCTGATATCATTGCCCCGTAAAAGATCCTCCGTCCGAGTTTTTCATTTGTGATACACCGTGCCATGAGGGGCGATTGTGTTGAATGGAAACCGGAGATTGCGCCACAGGCTATGGTAATGAACATCATAGGGAATACGGGGAAAGAGGCCGGATTGGAATGCTGGTTTACAAAAGAGTCAAAAGTCAGTTCAGGTAGTTTATATCCTTTCACTATAAGGACAGTTATCAGGCTTAATGCCATAAATATAAGTGCAAATCCGAATACCGGGTATATTCTGCCGATTATCTTGTCGACGGGAAGCATTGTAGCAAATATGTAATAAATGAATACTACCCATACCCAGAATGTATTTGTAAGTGAGTCCGGGGTCAGCCCTGCAAGAATTCCGGCTGGTCCCAATATAAAAACGGCCCCCACAAGAACCATCAATATAACAGTAAACCCCCTCATGAACTGTTTTGTTCCGGTACCCAGATATATTCCGACTATTTCTGTAATGCTCAGGCCGTTATGTTTTATCGAAAGCATACCTGAGAAATAGTCATGAACGGCACCGGCAAAAACCGATCCGAGTACTATCCATAAGAATGCCACAGGTCCCCACATTGCTCCGGCAAGAGCACCGAAAATAGGACCAAGTCCTGCTATATTAAGGAACTGTATGAGGAATACCCTCCACCAGGGCAGGGGAACATAATCCACACCATCTTTCATCCGGAATGCTGGGGTTTCCTTGGCTGCATCAGCCCCTGCAATTCTCTCGATAATCTTTGAATAAAGAAAATAGCCAGCCAGAAGAATTATTATTGAAACCGAGATAGTTATCATCTTATTACACCTGGAAACATGATAAAACAATTAAAGCTGCGGCGTTAGTTTTTTGTGTTTTCCATTTTAAAATTCTATTTTAAATCCCGGTACCTGCCAGTCCGGAAGTTTTGCAGACTTACTTATGACCAGGGCATCTTCTTCCTGTTTCCATTCAAGCTTCTCATCGCTTCCTAACATGGAAACAAATTTTACTTTTGTGTTAACCAGTGCTGAGTTTTTTCCGAGCGAATATATTTTAATATCCTCGGCCGGATATACCATGCAGAATGCATAGAGCGTTTTTCCTTTTGAGGTAAAACGAATGTCTGAAGGCTCGTATGGTCTGACATCTCTGACACCCCCGAATGTTCCCTTTTCCTGCTTTTTCATTGAGGGCCCTTCGCCATACACTTTCCAGGGACGGGTACCATAAATGCCTTCTCCGTTTACCGACGTCCACGCAGCAATCTCTTCCAGGATTGCCAGGACATCAGGTTCAAGATCACCCTCAGGTGTTTGTACAACATTTAGCAGAAGATTGCCATTTTTACTTACAATATCCACAAGCATCTGGATAACTTCAGTTCCGGTCATATATTTCTGTCCGGTACGGTAATACCAATCGCCAATAGATGTATCCGTCTGCCAGGGATCAACGCTGATAGAATCCATAGCGCCCCGTTCAATATCCATTACCCATCTTCCCTTTGAAACAAGGTGTTTGCAGGTGTATACAGCTTCAAGCCTACCCCCGTTCTTTATGATATCCTGGTTATAATAATGGGCCAGCATTGTTCTTCCTACTTCTCCGAAAGGCAGTTCTCCGTCGGAATAAAGGAGATCGGGATGATACATATCAATGAGTTCGGTAATTGATGCCAGCCAGTTTTGCTGGTTTGCAGAGTCTTTTGTCAGCCACTGATAATCGTCCGGTGCAGTTTGCGGGTGGTAAAGGTCCTGATACTCAGGATTGGCCCCGTCATAAGGTACTCCCTGCATAGGTCCGCTCTTATCAGCGCCATGACTTGACTGAAACCAGGTGTAACTCGCACCAAGGTGTTCAGATACACCAAAATGGAGACCCTCCTTTTTTGCTGCCTGCTGCCAGAGTCCCACAACATCTTTCATCGGGCCCATTTTTACAGAATTCCATCTGTGTATCTTCGAGTCCCAAAGGAAGAAATTGTCATGATGTGTTGCCATGCTGACAAAGTACTTTGCTCCCACTCTTTTGTAAAGCGCCATTAGCTGTTCAGCATCCCATTTTTCAGCTTTCCAGAGCGGAAATATATCCTTATATCCGAATTGTGAAGGATGGCCATAGTGCTCCAGGTGGTAGAGGTATTCCCTGCTTGGCTTTCCTGTTGGTTCATTGGTTCGCCTGTCAACAATGTCAGATTCGTACATCTTTCTGGCGTACCAGTCTCCCTGGCGCGGTACTGCCTGTGGTCCCCAATGCGCCCAGATGCCAAATTTGGCATCACGGAACCAATCCGGATAACTGTATTGTTTAAAGGATTCAAGCTCCGGTTTAAATGAAGGAGTAAACAGGGTTTGTTCCTGTTTTGGCTGTTTGTTTTTACATGACACGACAAATGCTGTAATTACAAAAAATGCCAGTACTGAAAAGAATAATCGATTGGTTTTCATAGTCATTTTACCCTTCGCTTCGCTCTGGGTCTTCGTTTCACTTCGACTTTTATCTTTTATCTTTTTACTTTTTACTTTTTACTTTTTACTTTTATCTGTCCTCGGCCCCCGGTTCAATACCTCACCCTTATTTTAACAGCACCTTCAATTGGTTTTTCAGATGCTACCATCACATATCCTCCGCCGCTTCCTGATGTAATCGCACCGGGATAATCAGGAAGATATTTTGTTTCAAGCTCATTCATAACCCAGTCCGGAACTGTAAGCGGAAGAATCTTTTTCCATGACAATAAAGTATCAGTCATGGATCTTCCAAGTCCTTTAATATCCTTTTTCAAAATAGATTCCCAGCATCTTTCTCCCGCGTCGCCAAGCTCCTTTACCAGGGGTTTTTCCAGGTTCATGATCTTCAGGGGATCATATCCCTGCGGTCGTGGCTCAAGAGGTATAAGATGAATAACGTCCGACAACCATTCACATGTCTCCTTGTCTGTCGCTGATTCGATCTTCTCCGGCCAGTATCCGCCTCTGTAATACAGCCTGTTAATCCCGGGATATAGTAAACCGATCTGATCCTGAGAACCTGAGATATAAGGTTTCCCGGGTGGATTTTCTGCTCCGAAAAGCAACCTGGCATTTTCCTTATGGTCTCCGGCTGGGTAATTGTCTCCCCACAACTTTATCCCGATTTTCCTTGAGCTTGTTGCCAGCCCCGACCGGTCGTTGAAATCCATTGTAGGCCATACCTGGGCCACCACCACAGAACCGGGGTGGATCTTTGATACCCACGGCTGATCGATCCAGCCTCCGGCAAGACATAATCTGTAAGGGAACCTCATTTCCCTTTTTGTTTCTGAACTCGACCTTTCCGGTAATCCCGGCTCCGGAATACGTTCAAGAACAAGATATTGTATACCAAGTTCATTACAAAGGATCTTTTTATCCGGAGTATGGCCGTCCTGGTTAACAATAAAAATATCGGGTTTTAACCTCTTCATGTCGGGTTCAAAGTCGAGCATGCCCATTCCTGAAGCCAGGAAAGCATCGTGAACATATCTTATCGATTTTACAATGCATAGCCGCTCCTTTTCAGAGAAAAAGGGCTTCTTGTCTTTCAAGGAAAAAAGGTTCTCATCTCTGCCGATACTGACATATAATTCGCCATAAGATGCTGCTGTTTTTAAAAAAGCTATATGCCCGCCATGAAGGAGGTCATAACATCCGCTGACAAGAACTTTTTTAACCTTCATATAACGAAGAGGTTATTTGTTGAATCTGTCTTTCTTCTTATTGTCCTGCTCGTTAACAATCTGTTCCCTGATCCAGTCGTATGTCTTCTTCATGCCATTCCTGAGAGTGATGGAAGGCTCCCATCCGAGATATTGCCTTATAAGAGAATTATCGCTGTTT
>Ga0315534_1001354_pt1 | contig 16882 bp, 14 predicted proteins | sample SalMarSW160240MG_FD_203094 | JGI IMG/M metagenome (GOLD analysis project Ga0315534, IMG submission 203094) | Salt marsh sediment microbial communities from the Plum Island Ecosystem LTER, Massachusetts, United States - Salt Marsh Sediment SW1602-40 ... | reverse complement strand
AACCTCCGGTGACAACATAAATTGGACCTTCAATGTAACGCCTGTTGCAAATGCTTTAGTAACACTTACTGTTGGGGCGGGAATTTATAACGATGGTGCTGGCAATCCAAACCAGGAAGCAAGTCTGAATGTTCAGCATGAAATTACTACATCTGCTGAGAAGATTCAAACAGAGTTTTTAAGAATATATCCAAATCCTTCAAATGGAATATTTTCAATTGCTGGCGTAGATAATAAGCAAATAGAAGTTTATAATATCTATGGAACATTAATATATTCCAGCAAAAACAATTTATCACAGGAGGTTAACCTTGGACAACTGCCGAAAGGAGTTTATTTTATAAAAATAAAAACAGAAACAAAGTTAGTGTTGAAAAGAATTGTAATTATTTAGTGTCTTTGAATAATTCTATAGAATTTAAAGAACCATGTTATTTTTTAAATAGCATCTTATAACTTGACAATTAACAAAGAACTGGCTATAACACTGACAATAAAGGTCATTTGTCCAGCCTCCGCCACAATAGGTAAATATTACATCAAGCATATAATTATTTTTGATAGCTTTGTATAAAATTCATACTATGGATCCTAAGGTTCGTGATATTATTATTAACCATTTAAAGGATTTCAATCCTACAAAAGTTGGAATCTTTGGTTCTTTTGCTCGTGGTGATAATAAAAAAGGAAGCGACATAGATATCCTTGTTGAATTCAAAAATCCGCCATCTCTGCTTACTTTGATTAGACTGGAAAATGAATTATCTGAAATCTTAGGATCTAAGGTTGATTTGGTAACAACGGGGGCTCTTAAGAATAAGAGAATTAGGAATAGCATCAAAAAAGATCTTATTAGCATATTGTAATGAATAAGAGCGATCTAGCCTATATCGACCATATCCTAGACTGCATCCGAAAAATACATGAATTCAGTAATAGCCTTACTTTAAAAGAATTTGTTAAAAACGAGTTAGTTCAAGATGCAATTATTAGAAACATAGAAATAATTGGGGAAGCATCTAAAAAGATTTCCATTGACACAAAAAAACTTATTATGAGATCCCTTGGAAAGAGATTAGTGGGATGCGAGACAAATTAATTCATGATTATCTTGGAGTAGATACAAAGGTAGTTTGGAAGACCATCAAAGAAGATATACCAGCTCTGGAAAGAAATCTTAAAGAGATTGAAAAATAATTCTTTTGCTAACACGGTCAATAAAATTAATAGGTTTGCCGCATTAATCACGTAGTTACCCAATATGGAATAGGGTAACAGCAAGTTCCAAAAAATAAAACCACACCTTCACCGGGTATCCTTACAGCAGGTATCCGACAGATCACCGGCCACTATTTTACATGAAGTATCTTAACATGTTCCGTGATTTCCTCTGCCTGGAAAATAACGATCAAAAGTCCGGTCGGAGTGCCGGAGAGATCGAGGGACATGGCGTAAGCACCTTCTGCGAGATATCCTATGTTCATTGAATATACTTCGGTCCCGAGCATATCATACACTTTCAGGGTACAATTTTTATATCCCCTTTGGAGGCTGAGAGCAATATTAACAAAATCGTTGGCAGGATTAGGATAGGCTGACAGGTAGTTTAAGTTTAGCATGGGTAGTTCCGGTATGCCGACGACATGACATGGGCTGAAGGGACTGCCCGGTGAGCCGCCTATACATCCCGCAAACCAGTTTGAAGGATCATTCAGGTCACCTGCCGGGTTTCGCAGTTCGAGGGTCCTGCCTGTTTCATCGCCATTCAATGGCCAGGGGAAAATGTCTGAATAATTCACACCGGCTATCAGCATATTCGTATTGTCATATAATAGCACGGCATCGACAGGTGTCGCAAGTTTAAAGTTGAAAGGACCGGTATAATTCGTCACCTCAGGATACTTAGCTCCGAAATCACCGGTATTATGGGCAACAACCAGTCTCGACTTCGCTTCGATTTGCTCCGTACCTGGGAACTGATAAATATGCTCCGGATAACTGTCCGTAAAATACCATCCGCTCAGATTTACCGGGGAATCGGCTCCGTTGTATAGTTCGATCCAGTCGGTCGAATTTTCGTTGATCCCGTTCTTATAGTGAATCTCACTGATGGTTACACCCTGGAAATTATCATTTGAAGCTTCAAAGTTTGCAGTAAAGTAGTTTGTTGGACCTGTCAGAGCAATCATACATTCCGGGTTTTCCGGATTACTAATGAGGCTGTTATTGCTCCAGTGGGTGAATTGATATCCCGGGTTGGCGATTGCAGTGATTTTTACCGGATTGTCGCTGAAATAGATACCATGCCAGGGATAGTTGACGGGTACTATTGTACTGATCTTTATCTGGCCGGCGCCTGCAGGCTGAACATCAAGTGTAACTTCTACCTGGCTGTTCAGCCCGAAATGCATTTGCATATGCTGCCGGACATACCCGGAACGGGCTTCCAGTTCCGACCTGAGAATGTTATGATTATTGGTATATGCTGTCATGTTCGAATTTTCCCACCGTTCAAATTCGGCAGGCATCTCAGGAAGCTGGTAGGAGTAAATCTCTTCCTCCATCGGGCCTGTGACTGAAAAAAGGTAATTTGTATTCATCAGATCGGCAAAACGGTTTATGAAAAAAGTCCTGTATCCGTCATTTTCCATGAGGTTGTTCCAGTAGCCAGTGTAGGGGAAGCTTTGTCCCTGGTCAAGCATAAATCCAATATGGTCAAAAGTGGAGTTGGTCCAACCATTAGGCTCCATAGCCCATTCAACATCCTGCACGGCATATTGCCACCTGAAACCTGTTGAGCTGTTCCTGAATACACGGATATTATTGTATGGCCAGTCTATATTCGCAATCCAGGCCTGGGCAATAATATAGTCGGTATAATTATCAAGGTCCAGGAATTCCCCAACCTGGTCGAGATAGCCGGCATCATGGGGCGGCAGGCTGAGAAAATGATCGTAATCGTCCCAGAATGGGTCGACAGAGCCTTCAAGAGCCTCAAGTACTGAGCCCCTGTAAAACGAAAGGGTCAGCAGGTCCAGCGAGTCATTGTCCATCAGGTAGTTTTCCTCCAGGAAATCGTCATTCAGTTTTTCCCTCAATTCGTACAGACCGAAATACGAACCATTGATATATGCTACTATCGCTGAATAGGCAGAATAATAGGTATGTGTATTTTTAGCGATTGCCTTAACCTGCACACCATCCTTGTACTGCAGAATGTTGTACTGGTTACTCCCGTTACGGAGATAGAAAGAGGAGTAGCTTTCGCGGTTGCGGCGGTCGGGAATGAGTGGATATTTGACATCGCCGTCGCCCAGTGTACCATGACCCGGTTCGATACGTACAGAATGCTGGGGAAGCCAGCGGCTCCCTCCTGCCCCACCATCTATCTGGATTCCTGCCTCCTGTTTGAAGATCAGCTTTTTATCTTCATCAAAATACTCAATATAACAGGGTTTGTTCCATTCTTCGTCTGTATTATCGAAAATACCCGTTGGCCCGTATAGATTTTCATCATCGGTGCTGATCGAAATAACCGGCAAGACGTGCGATTCATTTATAAAATAGGTAGCTGCGCTGGTGGGGCCGGGTAACTTATCCTCAGAACTGAAACATTTGGCTTTCAGTGTCGTGGTGAAGGATATGGTGAGTGGGCTTCCGCTGTAAACATTTGAGGAAGCTGCAGGGTCTGAGCCATCGGTAGTATATCTTATTACCGATGTCGGCGAATCAGAAGAAAGCGCCACGCTGACCGCCGAAGGATAAAAACCCGCTTCAACAGAAAACCCGGGAACCGGTTCCGATCCGTTTGTAAAAGCCTGGGATGTATTGTTGCTTTCGCCGGGGGTAGCATCCGGAAAGATCCCTGTGGCAAGCGCCCCGTCATTTATTCTGCCAACAGAAGCATTCAGCGGCGTCCGGGGAACGACCAGGGAGTCCAGCACAGCACCACTCGCCAAACTCAGGTACAGGGTTTCGCCGTCGGGGTCTATCTTAAAATTGGTATGCATGAATTTTCCTGAATTCGTAGGGAACCAGTCCGGGACAGGCTGAAAGCAGGCATCAGTTGTTCGTATCCCAAAGCTCAGGTAAGGTATCAGGGAAAGGTCGCTGGAAGTGAGGTTCACGTTATGTGCTTCAATAGCCAGGAGGTTGTTCCCCTGGTTCCAGATTTCACGTACCAGGGACATGTCGAGCACAAATTTTTCCGGATCCATCCCCTGGTACATCAATGCTTCGTGGTTACCGTTTGCCAGCGTGTTCCAGGCAGGTGTATCCCCAATATTACTTTGTGCTATCTCGACACCATTAAGATAGGCAACGAAGGCATCATCATAATCGACATGCAAAATGGCACCTGCGATGACGGAGGTATCCGTTATTTCAAACTCCCTGCGGATATATACCGCCGCGATGGAAGAATTAGTAAGGGTATTGTCGTCGTCGTCACCATAGCCGAACCCGGCTGTCCCCTCCCCCCAGGAATCGGCAATGTAGTCGGTTGAATTCCAGTCGGCGGGTGTTGCAGCATCTGGTTCCAGGTATTTGAAGATATCGGAAGGCAAAACGGCCGATTCCCAATGGTCGATCAGCATAGCATCCGTAATATCCAGTCCTGAGGCGAAGATGACCACATACTGCCCGGCATTCAGTTCATAATCCGGAAAACTCCATTTGCCGATTTTATCCTTATTATCGGAAATGGAATATCCTTCGAGGCTTATAGCTGAAGCTCCCGCATTGTACAATTCGAACCAGTCGTGAGTTTCCCCTTCATCGTCATATATTTGGGTATAGTTCCGGTTCGATGCTTCATTGATCAACACCTGGGATTTTACCTCGCAAAAAAGCAGGGTCATGAATAATACGCTAACCAGGTACTTCATGAATAGCTGACTTTGCTTCACAAGATAATGAAGATTTATGGAGATATTAGCATTTATCCCAAAATGTCATATCTTGCAGATTATTAATCACATATTCTAAATGTATGAAGTCAGTAATCAGTTCAATATTATTTGTGCTAACTGCCATACTGGTAATTCAATGTGAAAAGGATGAACCTCAGGTTAATATTTCCGATAATAATTTTTTAAAGGCTCTTATTGAATCAGGCATTGATACAGATGGAGATGGTAAAATAAGTTATGCGGAAGCTGAGGTGGTAATATCTTTAGATGTTAGTGGGGATAGTATTTCAGATATGGCAGGTATTGATAAATTTGTCAATTTAGAAACCCTGATATGTAATCACAACCAATTAACCGCTCTGGATATTACGAATAATACTGCCTTAAAATATTTGGAATGCTCTAATAACCAATTAATTGCTCTTAATGTTTCCAATAACACCGCCTTAACATGGTTGAATTGCAACTTGAACAAAATAACCACTCTCTATATTGCCAATAACACTGCTTTAGACACTTTGATGTGCTTTGATAACCAATTAACCATTCTTGATGTCTCTAATCAGCCTGATTTGAAAATATTAATAGGTGGCGGGAATCAATTGACCAGCCTGGATCTTTCAAATAATTCTTCCATTGGACAGGATTTAGGGTACGATGCTGGCTGGTTTAATTGCTACCTGGAAATACGGAATATGCCCAGTTTGGAAGAAGTATGTGTCTGGACAATGCCCTTCCCTCCTGAAGGCTTTAAGCTTTGTGCTAATAACAGTCCGAATGTTTATTATACAACGGATTGCAGTAAATAGCTGCTCACTCCAAAATAGCTCTACATACTATAACTTCCGTACTTCTTCCTTGATACGCTGTATGTGTCCGCGTCCCAGTCCCTTGACTTCGCAGCCAAGCTGGAAATAACGCCTGATCTTCTCATCTGTCAGTATCCCGAAACAGTCAATTATGGCAGCAGGCTGACCGATAGTTCTTACCACTTCATCAGGATCAAGGTGAAGATATGCTTTATGAGGTACTGCAAATATAACAGCTTCAGCATGATTCAGCGCCTTATTGAGATTCGGTTCAATACATATATCTTTTAATTTTTCCTGGTTGCGGAAAAATCGCGCTTTGCTCTGTCCCGGTGCGGGAAAGGTATCCTGCTGTTCAAATTCCCACCAGTGCTCCACATAGGGATCGTGTACGCGGATCTCCGCTCCCATTTCTGTAAGCTTCCTGATCACCACTTCAGAGCCGCTGTAACGTGTATCTCCAACATCTTCACGATAAGCAGCACCAAGTACCAGTATATCAGCACTGGCAATAGGCTGACCCATGTTACGCAGAGCATCCCGGGTAAGCTGTCCTACATGTAATCCCCTGGTATCGTTGATGTTAATAGCCAATGGCGTGATCTTGAATATATTGTCATCAAATCCGAGAATATGCTTATAAGCCCATACTCCCAGCCCGCCATCTTTGGGAAGGCAGTACCCTCCTATTCCCGGACCCGGGAATATGATATTACTGTGTGTAGGCCTCACTTTTATGGCTTTTATAACCTTGATAAGGTCGACACCGTTGCGTTCTGCGAAGAGACTCCACTCATCAAGAAAAGCCAGGATAGTGGCCCTGTAGCTGTTTTCCATGATCTTTGCTGTCTCTGATTCTATGGGCCTGTCCATAACTGTCAGAGGGTATTTTTCTGTATTAAGAACCTCATTCAGGAATTTAACAACACGGTCTCTGGCCTTCTCATTTATCCCGCTGCAGACACGCCAGAAATCACGGATACTGGCTACATAATTACGTCCGGGCATAACTCTCTCATAGCTGTGAGCCAGCAGAGGATCCGACTCAATACCCCTGTTTCTGAATATTTTCTTCATTATCGGGTATGCAACCTGTTCAGTTGTTCCCGGTGCAACAGTAGTCTCTATCAAAACAAGAGCTTCCGCTGGAATATTCTCTGCAATCACATGTAACGAGGCCTCCAGCGCAACCATGTCGGTCTGACCGTTGCTTACATTGCCAAGCTCTTCTTTAAGATAATCACATTGCACATCAACTACCACGATATCTGCAAGTTGCAAGACATCATAGGTATATGTGGCTATAAGTGTCTTTTTTTCTGTGACACATCGTTTGATCATAGGCTCAACCTCAGGATCTTCAGCTTTTACTGGTGAAACACCACGGTTCAGCAGCGGGATCTTCCAGTAACTCCGTACACTCGGGCGCTGCATCCCTATCACAAATTTTGATGGCTGGCCTTTACTGTCAACAGTATCGGCCACTATTGCAGCCATGACAGCACCGACAAATCCTACTCCCATTACAACAACGATCTCACGATTCTTTGACCGTTCCTCTTCTACTCTTTTCTTCAGACTTTCGAATTCCTCTTTGTAATCTTCTGGCTTTGGTAACGGGAACTTCTCCCCTCCCGGACTTATTGAAAAATTCTCACTCATACTGCATTTGTTATAATGATAAATAAAATAAATGACGAAGATAAATGTTTATACCGGATTTCAAAACGGATAAGGAATCCTCACAGGATTTGCAGTAACAAAATCTTGTATATTTGAAATACTTTTGATAACAGCAATCAAAAAATGAATACTCCACCAAAAGTACTCTTTACTCCATTTAAGCTTGGTCCCGTAACTCTGCGTAACAGGACAATACGTGCTGCTGCTTTCGAGGGAATGTGTCCGGGAAACATGCCCTCGGATGACCTTCTGAGCTATCACCGTTCCGTCGCAGCAGGCGGCATCGGCATGACAACCGTTGCCTACGCTGCTGTTGATCAGTCAGGACTCTCATTTCCCCATCAGCTCTGGCTCAGGAAAGAAGCAGTTCCCGGGCTTCTAAAACTAACAGATGCTGTTCATAAAGAAGGTGCTGCCTGTTCCATTCAGATTGGGCACTGCGGCAACATGGCCAAACGCTCAATTGCCGGAACCAGGCCGCTGGCACCCTCCTCACGGATCAATCTTTATGGGCCCACTTTCCCAAGATCCATGAATAATGCTGATATTCAGAGCGTTGTTAAAGACTTTGGGAAAGCTGTACACCTTGCAAGAGAATCAGGTTTCGATGCTGTGGAGGTACATGCAGGGCATGGGTATCTTATCAGTCAGTTTCTTTCACCATATACAAACAAAAGAACCGATTCCTATGGGGGCACTTTCGAAAACAGAGCCAGGTTTATGCAGATGGTAATGGAAGAGGTAAAAAAGGCTGCAGGAAACGATATGGCTGTTCTGGTAAAGACTAACATGCGTGATGGTTTTAACGGAGGAATGGAGCTGGAGGAATCCCTGGAGACAGCTAAAATACTCGAAGCTTCCGGGGCTGATGCACTGGTGCTCAGCGGAGGCTTTGTAAGCAAAGCTCCGATGTATGTTATGCGGGGAGCTATGCCCATGAAGGTATTTGCGTATTATATCGGGAACAGACTTATGAAGTTTTTCGTCAGACTTTTTGGAAATTTTCTCGTACGGGAAGTGCCCTTCCATGAAGCATATTTTCTGGATGATGCATTGAAATTCCGTGCGCAGTTAAAGTTGCCGCTGATATATGTTGGCGGACTAATGTCATACGAGAAAATAAATGAGGTTATGAACAGTGGATTTGAGCTGGTTGCTTTTGCGCGGGCCCTCATCAAAGATCCCGATTTCATTAAGAAACTAATGCACAATGAGTTATCGCGTTCCGAGTGTGATATCTGCAACTATTGTATCGCTGTGATGTACAGCCAGATGGCCGACTGTATCATGAATAAAGAAGATCCGGATCCTAAAATAAAGAATATGTTAAAATAGATGGATACTCCCCAGAAATATGCATTGGTTACAGGTGCCTCCTCAGGCATTGGCTGGCATATTACGGAAGAATTGGCAAAAAAAGGCTATAACATAATAGCCGTAAGCAATCAGCCCGACCGGCTGGAAGATCTGAAAAATAAGCTGGAACATGATTCCCGGATCAGAATCAGTACATTCAATATTGACCTGGCGCAGGATAATTCAGCAAATCGGGTGTACGATTTTTGCGAACAAAATAATCTGGAAGTTGAAGTTCTGGTCAATAATGCCGGGACTCTTTATTTCGGAGAAACCCTGAAAATTGATCATTCAGGGATGAAATCCATATTAAACCTGCACATGACGACACCTGCCATGCTTTGCCGTATATTCGGCGAAAAAATGATGGAGCGCCGGAAAGGATTTATTCTCAACACCTCTTCCATTTCATCGGTTATGCCCTACCCTACCATATCTGTTTACGGTCCGACAAAGGCGTTTCTTCGTCATTTCACACGGTCGCTAAGAACCGAAGTGAATAAGTATAATATTAAAGTGACATGCCTGATTCCCGGTGCCACTGCTACAGGATTATATGATCCCGGAAAATACGATACTCCTCTGAAAAGGGCGCTGGGAATCATGAAAAAGCCTGAGGATGTGGCAAAAGCCGGCATAAAAACACTTTTCAATAACCGTGCAGTATGTATTCCGGGAATCCTTAATAAGCTTATTGTTTTTCTGTTCCCTTTGATACCTCATTCTGTTATCGCAGCAATTTATGAGAGAACAAAATTCTTCAATTAGCAAAACATCGTCCTGAAATGAAACAGATTTCAAAATCAACACTCGAATTTCTTTCCGATCTGAAAAACCATAATGAGAGGGATTGGTTCCATCAGAACCGGAACAGATACATTATGGCAAAATCGGAATATGAATCTTTTATACAGTCTGTCATTAACGAGATCAGCACATTTGATCCGATACTGAAAGGACTCGAAGCTACAAGTTGTACTTACAGGATAAACCGTGATATAAGGTTCTCCAATGATAAAACTTTATACAAATCCCATCTTGGGGCATTTATAGTCAGAGGCGGAAAGAAAAATGGTGACAGGTTTGCAGGATACTATGTTCATGTTGAACCGGGGAATAACAGTATGATAGCCGGAGGAGCCTATATGCCGCCAACTCCATGGCTGAAGATGATCAGGGAAAAGATTAACGAGGAGGGCGGCAAATTCCTGAAATTAATTGAAAATAAGGAGTTTGTGAAGTTTTTCGGGCATCTTGAAGGTGAAAAGCTCAAAACAGCCCCAAAGGGATTCCCTAAAGATCATCCTCTGATTGAACTGCTGAAAATGAAAAGTTATCTTGTGAGCAGAATGATCTCAGATAAGGAGGTTACTGGCAATGATTTCTTTGAACTGGTACTGAGAGGATCAAAATTGATGAAGCCTCTGAATGACTTTCTTAACGAATATTAAAACAGGTAAAACACCAAAGTTTTACTTCAGTATCATATAGAAGAATATCGCCGTAAAATGGGACAGGCTCCCTCCTATTACCATAAGGTGCCAGATAAAATGGTGGTACCGGAATTTAGCGACCTTGAAGAAAATTATCCCTACTGTATAGAAAAGACCTCCGATAACGATCCATAAATAGCACATAGGAGGGACTGATTTCAGAACAGGTCCTGAGAAAATCACAACTAGCCACCCCATTAATACATAGATCAGAATATCAATATAAGAGACTCCGGTTTCAAAACTGTTCGATTTTATCAGGAGGCGAATAATCCCGATGATTGCGAGGCCCCACTCGATCCCGAATATTACCCAGCCAAGAGGGCCACGAAGCGCTATCAGTGCCAGAGGTGTATATGTACCAGCAATAAGAACGAAAATTGCTGACCTGTCAAATATGAAGAACCTCTCCTTGGCATCTCCCGCACGAAGCCAGTGAGTGATGGTAGATGACAGGTAAAGAAATATCATGGATGCCCCGAATACAGAACTGCTTACAATATGCCAGACATTGCCCCTTATAGCAGAAAATATAACCATCAGAGTCAACCCTGCCACCGCAAGCAATGTTCCCACCAGATGGGAGAGTGCATTGGCAAGATCCTCCCTTTTTGTGAACCTGGTATTTGATGAAAGTGCCACTGTCATTTCTTTTAATTAATAAAAAATCTTTCGAATAAAATTCTATTATATTCTACAAAGTTATTAATGATAACGGTAATTGTTGATTAAAATTTGATTATCATAAAAAATTCATATATTTCGCTTGCAATCATAAACAGATAAACATGAAAAAGCTGATTTTCACACTCCTGTTTGCCTCTGTGGCAATAACCTATACATTTGGGCAGCCTGTCATACTTGAAGTAGGCATGAAAGCTCCCGAGTGGACATTTACCGATGCTGCCAAGCAAGAATTCACAATGAATTCCTGGCCCGGCAAAGTACTACAGATCAATTATGTCGATCCCGATGAGTCGGATCTTAATGATCCTTTTAACGATTATATCGATAAAGCCGCCGATATCGACAAGAGGATAAATAAAGATTTCTTCAAGGGTTTTGGAATTGTTGATTGTAAATCGACATGGAAGCCCAACGGGCTTATCAGGCTTATTGCCGGTAACAAGGCAAAGAAATATGACACTACCATTCTCTTCGACTATGATGCCACGCTCCAGAAGGAATGGGGTATGCCTGAAGACAGTTATAGTGTGGTCATTGTGGATAAGAACAGAATTGTCAGGGCAATTTATAAAGGAAAGATTCCGGAATCGGAAAATGAAAAGATCGTTCAGTTGATAATAGGTCTGACCAAGGAGGAATAACCGTCGGAAAAAGAATAAAAAGAGGCTCTCTGCAGAGTCTCTTTTTTTTGATCATCACTCTACCTCTTCTATATCTGTGATATCCTTCCCCAGCCTGGCCTTTATCCTCTCCAGATCATTTTTCATTGTTGTAACTGCCTGTATCAGATGTTTTTCGGGCAAAACGGGCTCGGGAAGCTCACTGCTTATATAGTTTACAAATTTCCACAACTCCTTTACTTCGTTGACATGGACCTCATAAGGTTCATATATAGGATTCAGTGAATAAAGTACAAGCTTTCCCTCGCTCATCAGGTTATTCTCAACTACTTTAAATACAATACCGTCATTCAGTGTAAAAACTATATAGGCCTTTCCGCTTATTATTTCATGCCAGTCCTGGACAAACTCACCGGTCACCCATGAGCCATCAGGTATCGGCAGCATTGAATCGCCCTTCAGCTGAAATGTCCTGTATTTTCTCTTTTCAGAAAGAAAAGGAAGCCTGAACCTGGGCAGTTCCTCGATATATTCCGGATCGGCATATCCTGTTGCATAACCGGCCTTCGCCTTTTCAGGTACCATCTCAATGTTTTCCACATCATCAGTACCTACTGTTGTGGCAAGAACCCTGAGGTTGCTCCCCTTAACATATGCATCATAGCCCCTTTCGAGCTCTCCAAGCTGGCTTTCCGATAATTTTGTTATGTCGATCTTCAGCAATGTATCGATTGACAGGTTGAAATACCGTGAAAATGAGACGAGTATCTCGATGCCCGGCTGGGCCACGCCGTTCTCATACCCGCTCAGGGTGGAACGTTTAAGGTTAAGGGCTATAGCAACCTCATCCTGGGTCCTGCCCCTTCTTTTTCTCAAAAATTTTATGTTGGAAGTGAAGTACATAATAAAAATTTGATTATATTGTAATCACAGGATTGATTAATTTCTAATCAAAAGTATGATATGTTTTTGTAATAACCAAGAAAAATGTAAAAAAATTTGATGTTCCTTACCGGCAACATAGAACGTTCCATCCTGCATCTTGACCTCGACACCTTTTTTGTATCGGTAGAGAGGCTCAGGAACAGCAGGCTTACCGGCAAGCCGGTGGTAATAGGCGGCATAACAGACCGTGGTGTTGTATCAAGCTGCAGCTATGAAGCCAGGAGATACGGGGTGAATTCCGCCATGCCCATGAAGATGGCCAGGATCATGTGTCCCGATGCAATAATAATACGGGGCGATATGGAATCATACAGCAACTACTCAAACATGGTAACCGCTATAATTGCGGAGAGGTCGCCGCTTTATGAGAAGTCTTCGATTGATGAGCATTATATTGACATCACCGGTATGGATCGCTTTTACGGATGCTGTAAATGGTCGCACGAATTGCGCGAGTATATAATAAAGGAGACAGGCCTGCCCGTTTCAGCAGGACTTTCCATCAACAAGACCGTCTCAAAGATCGCAACCGGCGAAGCAAAGCCCAACGGTGAGATAGAAGTAAAAAAAGAGATAGTCCTCCCCTTTCTTGACCCGCTCTCAATAAACAAAATACCGATGATCGGCCCGAAGACCTACCACGTGCTGAGGTCAATGGGCATAGCAACCATATACACCCTGCGTAATATTCCTGCAGAGATGCTCGAAAAACTGATGGGTAAAAACGGTATCGAGGTATGGAAAAAAGCCAATGGCATAGATTTCACTCCCGTGATCAGCTATTCGGAGCAAAAATCCATAAGCACCGAACACACATTTGAAAAGGACACCACCGATATGGTACGGCTTAACCAGTTGCTGGTGAGCATGGTGGAAAAGATCGCCTATGATATGAGAAAACAGGAAAAGCTTACCTCCTGCGTCACTGTGAAAATAAGATACTCCAACTTTGATACTCATACCCTGCAGAAAAGGATCCCCTATACAGCTTTCGATCATGTGCTTGCAGATATCGCTAAAGAGCTGTTTGCCAGGCTCTACCAGAGGCGAATGCTTATCAGGCTTATCGGTGTAAGGTTTAGCCACCTGGTACAGGGTGTCCAGCAGCTCGATATGTTCGACGACACTCCCGAAAAGGTAAGCCTCTATATGGCCATGGACAGGCTCAGAAAACGTTTCGGACGTCATGCAGTAAGACGGGCTGCCGGGGTGATGACAACCAGCGAAAGAGAGGAAAAAGCCCTTAAACAGCTTGAAAATGCAGCAAAAGAGCAGGAAACGATGGAGGAACGATTAAGGGGATATTAATACGGTGTGACGGTGTACCCGCCATACTGCCGTACCGCCGCACCGCCGTACCGCTGTACCATTTTATTATGTACATAAATTGCCATTCATACTACAGTCTACGCTACGGAACAATGTCCGTTGAACAGCTTGTGCAGAAAGCCGCATCTGCAGGGGTTGAGATAATGGCACTTACAGATATCAATAATTCAACGGCAATACCCGAATTCGCGGGTGAATGCGCAAGAAACAACATCTGTCCCGTTGCCGGTATCGAATTCAGGAATGACAATGAGCTGCAGTATGCAGGGATAGCACGAAACAACAAAGGATTAAGAGAGCTGAATGAATTCCTGTCAAAGCATAATGCCGAAAAGAAACCAATCCCCTTCCCTGCCCCGGGCTTCTCAGAGTCATATATCATCTATCCGTATACAAAAATTCCTGAACGCAAAATGTTTGATAATGAGCGTATCGGCATAAAAACAAATGAGGTGAACAGGCTTCTTAAGCTGGCACCGCGCGACAGAAACCAGATGGTAATAATGCAACCGGTGACCTTCAGCAGCAATGATGATATTTTTATCCATAAAAGCCTCAGGGCAGTCGATAACAATATCCTTCTCAGTCATCTTAAACCATGGCAATGTGCCGGGGAAAATGAGTTTTTCCATTCTCCGGAGACCATCAGGTCTGCATTCTCTGAATATCCGGAAATAATCAGTAACACTTCTGAATTGCTGGAAGAGTGCTCATTATCATTTGACTTTGAGAGCCAGAAGAATAAAAAGATATTCTCAGCCAGCAGGTATGACGACAGGCTGCTGCTCGAAAAGCTTGCATGGGACGGGATGATATACAGGTATGGAAAGAACAATAATGAAGCAAGAAAAAGGATACAGCATGAACTTGAGATAATCGATAATCTTGGCTTCTCGGCATACTTCCTGATAACCTGGGACATTGTACGGTATTCAATGGCACGAGATTTTTACCATGTAGGCAGGGGCAGCGGAGCTAATTCCATTGTTGCTTATTGCTTGAAAATCACCGGGGTTGATCCTATTGATCTAAACCTCTACTTCGAGAGATTCATAAACCCGAAGCGAAGCAGTCCGCCCGACTTCGATATTGATTATTCCTGGAAAGAAAGGGACGATGTCATTGATTATATCTTCAAGAGGTATGGTTACAGTCACACTGCCCTTCTGGGCACTATCAACACCTTCAGGGGAAAATCGATTGTGAGGGAGCTCGGAAAAGTCCATGGATTGCCCAAAGAGGAGATCGATGCAATAATTGACAATCCATCGTCCGAAACGAACAGGAACGCAATAACCGATATTATCTTTTCCACAGGCATCAAAATTGCCGATTTCCCGAATATGAGAAGCATTCATGCCGGCGGGATCCTCATTTCGGAGGAACCGATATCGTGTTACACTGCCCTTGATATGCCTCCAAAGGGCTTCCCGACAACACAGTGGGACATGTACACAGCTGAGGAGATAGGTTTTGAAAAGCTTGACATACTAAGCCAGCGCGGTATCGGGCATATACGCGAGAGTGTTGATATTATACTTCGAAACCGCGCAATAGATGTAGATGTACACGCAATCCAGAAATTTAAGAAAGACCCGAAGATCAGGGAACATCTCAGCAGCGGTGAAACAAAAGGATGCTTCTATGTCGAAAGTCCGTCAATGCGGGGACTTCTGCAAAAACTCAGGTGCGATGATTATAAAACCCTGGTCGCGGCAAGTTCAATAATCAGGCCGGGAGTAGCACGCTCAGGCATGATGCGTGAATACATATATCGATTCCATAACCCGCATAAATTTAAATACTTACATCCGGTAATGAAAGAACAGCTTGAGGAGACATACGGTGTAATGGTTTACCAGGAGGATGTACTGAAAGTGTGCCATCACTTTGCAGGACTCGACCTTGCTGATGCTGATACCCTGCGGCGGGCCATGAGCGGAAAATACCGGTCGAAGAAGGAGATGCAGCGGATCGTTGACAGGTTCTTTTCAAACTGCCGCGAAAAGGGATACAGCGATGACCTGACAAAAGAGGTATGGCGGCAGATCGAATCATTTGCCGGTTACTCATTCTCCAAGGCACACTCGGCATCATATGCCGTTGAGAGCTTCCAGAGCCTCTACCTTAAAGCTCATTTTCCCCTCGAGTTCATGGTGGCCGTAATTAATAATTTCGGCGGATTTTACAGAACATGGGTATATGTACATGAAGCAAAAAGATACGGTGCAGCAATACAACTGCCATGCATAAACAAAAGCAATTACATGACAACAATTTATGGTTCAGATATTTACCTTGGCTTCATACACATTCTGAGCCTTGAGGAGAGGCTTGCCATGTCGATTGAGGAAAACCGTAATGCTGAAGGTCCCTATTCCGATATGAACGACTTTATAACACGTATTAATCCCGGACTGGAACAGGTCATACTGCTCATCAGGACAGGGGCTTTACGCTTCACTGGTAAGAAAAAGTCAGTGCTCCTGTGGGAAGCACATATGATGATGAATAAAACGAAACCGGAACCGATGAAACACCTCTTCCCTGCTCCTTCCAGGAGCTTCTCGCTCCCCGATCTCGAACATGACAGGCTCGATGATGCATACGATGAAATAGAGCTGCTCAGCTTTCCCGTTTCAATGACCTGGTTCGACATGCTTGAAACATCATTCAGGGGCGAAATATCAGCCAGGGATATGATCAGTTATATTGGTAAAAAAGTAAGGATGGTCGGCCACCTTGTGACAATAAAGTATATAAAGACAATCAAAAAGGAATGGATGAATTTCGGTTGTTTCATCGATGCCGAAGGCAGTTTTTTTGATACAACACATTTTCCACAATCACTTAAGAACTACCCTTTTAAAGGCTCCGGAACCTACCTTATCCTTGGCAAGGTCGTGGAAGAATTCGGCTTTCCGTCAATAGAAGTTGAGAAACTGGCAAAGCTTCCAGTCAAGCCTGATAAACGGTATTAAACCGTTGTACGGCATGCGGCATGAGGCATGAGGTATTGGGCTTGAAGGACAGAGGACAGAGGACAGAGG
>Ga0315534_1001352_pt1 | contig 16890 bp, 16 predicted proteins | sample SalMarSW160240MG_FD_203094 | JGI IMG/M metagenome (GOLD analysis project Ga0315534, IMG submission 203094) | Salt marsh sediment microbial communities from the Plum Island Ecosystem LTER, Massachusetts, United States - Salt Marsh Sediment SW1602-40 ... | reverse complement strand
TGCACGGACACCGTCTCCCCCCACCTGAGCCTGGACGCGCTCTACGATCGCCTCATGATTTAGACACGTCCGTCCAGGCGATGCTCGCCAAAGGGCCACAAGCTGGCACACGCCGGATGGAACTTCTCTCTTGCGGCCCAGCCTTCTCCACCCGGCCCCCCGCGCGCGCCCTCGCAGATGCGTGCAAAACTCTCCCAACAGGTGGATCGACGGCAGCCGTCGAGAGCTTGGGCCACCTGATACGTAACCCGAAACACGGGGTAGGTACTCCAAGCCAGCCTAATCTCCCCTACCCATCCCATCTCCCCTCCACGCCGTGGGATAGTCGCCGAAAGCACCAGCCGGCATCGGCCGCCGCCTGTGGCGGCCGAAAAGCGATTGACAAGGATCTGCGTCGGACCTCCTACCGAGGGGATCACGTCTGGACACGCCGCACGATCCCAATGACCTCTTGCCTCGTTTGACACGCCGCAAACACCATAGTATGATTCAACAACCAACCACGGGCTCAGCACCCTCAGAGTGAGCCCTTTGCCACGGCACCCTCATGCGCTTGGGCCCTGGACACACATCGAAGTCGATACTCATGCGAATGGACATGCTGGACTCGGCCTGGCGGTTCTTCAGCTCCCGAAGGTTGACCATTGCGCTCCTGGTCATCATCGTCCTCGTCTTGGCGTGCGGAGCGGTGCTTCCGCAGATGCCGGGCGACGTGACGTTCGGTTCTCCCCAGTATGCGCGCTGGTATGCCTCGGTTCAGGCCCAATATCTCCAGTGGACCGATCCCCTGGCCCAGGTAGGTCTCTTCTCGATAGGTGAATCTCTGTGGTTGAGGATCACCTTGGCGCTGCTGCTGGTCAATCTGGTGGTCTGCGCCGTCGAACAGGCGTGGACGATCCTTCGCGAGGGAAAGCTTGCCCCTCGGGAGTTTGCCCAGGCCCTTCCTCGAGACTCCGAGACCCATACCTTCCTCTTTGCTGGAGACCCAGAGTCGGCTTTGGGGCGGTCGCGTTCGCTCCTGGAGACACACGGCTACAGGGTCCAAACGCAGGAAGGCACCAGTGACTTCCACCTGGCCGCACGACGTTTTCACTCCGCCAGGTGGGGAATCGTGCTCGCCCACGCAGGGCTGGCTCTGATCGTGGTCAGTGCTCTCATCGGCGGACGCCTCGGTTGGCACGAGCGCGGAATCACCCTGGGCCCCGGTCAAGAGTACCAGGTCCAACATGTAGAATCCACGAGCGTGCGTCTGGAGAGCTTCCACGCACAGCTATACCCTGATGGTAGACCTCGTTGGTACGAGGCAGACGTCACTGTCCTCGACAACGGAGATGTGGCGACGAGTGCCGTCCTCACCGCGGGTGCGCCTCTCTCCTACGGGGGCATGTCCGTCCACCAGCTGTCGCACGGCCCCCTGATCAGCATCAGGGCTGCGGACGCAGAGGGCGTGCCAGTCAACCTACAGACACTGGGGGCCTCGAGCCTGATCGTGGAAGAGGCGAGCCTCCAGCTCTCCGAGGAGGAGAGGGAGGGGTACATAGCTGTGCCTACCAGGAACCTGGTGCTGCGAGCGGTCTTGCAGCCGGAGGCGGTCTCGGGTGGCGAAGCCTCGCCTGGCCTGCTGCTACAAGCCTATCGGGGAGGTGCCACAGACCTCGCATACAGCGAAACGCTCTACGGCTCAGCGCGCGTGGACATCGAGGGAGACACTTACACCATCGAGTGGGGCCAGTATGCGATCATAGGCATAGCATCCGATCCGACCTTCTCTCTGGTGCTGCTTGGTGCGGTCGCGCTGCTCGTGGGGACCATAGCTACCGGCTGCCGTCGACCACGCTCCATCTGGGCAGCGTTGACAGGGAGACAAGGTGTGGTGGAGATGCGACTCCTCTACAAAGGCTATGCAGGCGAGATCACCGGGACCCACGAGCGCGACACCTTGATGGCGGAGATCGAGGAGGTCTGCCGTGGAGGCTGACAGGGTGCTCTACTTCGCGGCCAGCTTCACGCTCTTCGGACTCGTCCTCCTGCAATGGATGGCGCTCCACCAACCGCGTCGTGTCGCCAACAGACTGCTCATCGGGACATACCTGCTGTTCCTCGGCATCCAGGGCGTGGCCCTCGGATTCTCTGCCGCCCAGTGGGGCCTTCTGGGGATGGCACATCCGTGGCCCAGCACCATGCTGGTTGTCGAAGGTGCTCTTCTTCTAACCCTACTGTTAGAAGACAAAGCACGAGCCACGGGCGCAGGTGCGGTTGTCGCAAGCCTTGCCTTTGTCGTACACTCCTACGCACTGCTGCTGGGCGTCCCACCAACGCAGACTCTGGAGATCTCTCCTTTCGCGCGGAGCGTCTGGTATGGCATGCACGTGATCAGCGCCCTCACAGCTTGCAGCGCCTACCTCTGCGCTGGAGGAGGCGCCATCGCCTACGTTCTCTTGGTCATGTTCCGTGCCACCGGACGCGTGCTGCGAGAGGTCTCACCCGCCGATTGTCTATCCTTCGTCGGAAGGGCTCTGGTGGTGGCGTTCCCATCGTTGAGCGCTTCCGCAGTCATACAAGCTCTGTGGACCTACCTTGGCTGGGGTAGCTATTGGACCTGGCGTCCGGCGCAACTCTGGCTTCTTTTCCTGTGGCTGGTCGTCGCCATCACGCTTCACGTACCCTCCACGCGGCCAGGCTTGCGAAGGACAGCAGCTGTCCTGTCCATCCTCGGCTGCCTCGTCGCCTTTCTGGGTCTGCCGCTTCTTGGCAGTACTCTCACTGCGGTGTGGTAGCGCCCCTCGTAGGCGTGCTCTCTGCAGCCGCGCTGACAGAGCACGGCTCTGAGACCAAGCGCCGGTCTCCCACAGCTACCCTCGTGGACAGCACCCGCTCACCTCTGGGAGAGGGCACCCGACCCACCTACCAGAGGGCGAGCCCGGTGGCCTCGTCGTGCGTCCGCTCCGGCCGAGGACCAGTTAGCGTCGTGACAGAGAACTCACAGGCGAAGGCAACCGTCCCCTCCAGCAGATGGCCGCCAAAGCACCGCCCATCCCTGTCTGCCAGGATCACGTGGCAGTGAAGAAAGGTTTCACCATCCTTGCTGGAGACGTTGCCGGTGAGCGAAGCGATCTCCATTCCCTCTTCGAACCACGTCTCGCGGTAGACGCGAGCCTCATGGTCGTAGTAGCCCACTCCGCCTCGCTCTACTGCGCCGAGTGCCTCGACCCAGCCCACCGTCACACTCTCGTGGGCGCAGAACTCGGTCAGGCTGCTCAACACGTCATCGCCCCTCTCGAGCCGGCCGAGGAGCACTCTCTGCCCATCGAATTCAAAGAACTTCACGCATGCACCTCCTGATCTATCCGCGAGGATCGCTTCCTTCCCAGGGTACCCAGAGACACCGAAACACTCGCTGTCGTGGAAGACTAGGTGCCCTCAACTCCGTCCACCCCTGACCTGGGCCTGGCCATCGACGGGCCTGACGGCGCCCCCTGCCCATTCAACCGCCAGGACGGGCCCTCTGAGCTCCGTAAGCTCCTTGAGCATGCGGGCGAAACGGTGCGGGCGGCCGCTGGTGTAGAAAGCGCACCTGCCCTCACCTCCCTCCCTGACAAGCCCCTCTCTCTTCAGCACTCTTGCGGTCTGTTGGGCCACAGCCAGGCTAGGATCGAAGATCTCTACCCCATCCCCGAGAATCTCCTGTATGAGCGGCCGCAGAAACGGGTAGTGTGTGCATCCCAGCACCAGCGAATCCACCCCTGCCTCGATCATGGGGGAGAGACAGGCCCTTAGCATCTCTCTCGTCGTGGGGACTGCGACTAGCCCTGCCTCCACCTGCTCGACCAGACCCGGGCAAGTGCGAGTCAGCACGTCCACGCCGTTCGAGAACCGCTCGATCAGGCTGGCGAAAAGGGCGCCCTGAAAAGTGACCTCGGTGGCGATCACGCCCACGACCCTGCTGCCGGAACGCTTTGCCGCCGGCTTCAACGCGGGCTCCATGCCCACGATGGGCACCTCGAACCTCTCCCGAAGGTCTTGCAGCGCCGCGGCGGACGCGGTGTTGCAGGCCACTATGACGATCTTAGCACCCTGCGACACCAGAAAGTGGACTATCCCAGACGTGAGCTCCTGTATCTCCTCGTACGTGCGGCGGCCGTATGGACAATGGATCGAATCCGCGAAGAATAGCACGTCCTCGTGGGGTAGCTCTCTGACGACCTCCCTCATGACTGAGAGGCCGCCCACACCGGAGTCCAAGATTCCTACAGGGCTTTTGTTGTCACCCATCTGCCTCGCTCCGAGCACAACCTGTACACCGGGCCAGACTATTATCCCTACGCTAGGTGGTCTTGTCAAGACTTGCCTCCCAGGTGGAAATCCCATACAATCAAGGGATGGAGACTACGCATGACCTCGCCCTCTGGCAAGATACTCGTAGTGGATGATGATCCGATTGTGCGCGAAGTTGTCTCTGAGTCCCTGAAGGCAGAGGGGCTCAGTGTCATCTGCGCGCCAGACGGCCAAGAGGGACTGAGGCTGGCCAGACAACAGCAGCCCGACCTGGTGCTCCTCGACGTTCGCATGCCTCGTATGGACGGGCTGGAGCTCTGCCGTCAACTCAGGCGTGGGCTTCTGACCTCGACCATTCCAATCATCATGCTGACCTCCCTCAACGGAACCGCGGACAAGATCGAGGGCATGCGGGTAGGCGCGGACGACTACGTGACGAAGCCCTTCGACCCGCAGGAACTCATCGCTCGCGTTTCCACTCACTTGCACCGCACGGAACGAGATATACAGACTAGTCCTCTTACCAGGCTGCCGGGCAATCTAGCCGTCGAGAAGGCCATTCGAGACAGACTAGCCTCGGGTGCACTGTTCGCCGTCTGCTACTTCGATCTCGACCACTTCAAACCCTACAATAGCAGGTATGGTTTCGTGGCTGGAGACCTGGTGATACGGCTGCTGAGCGACCTGATAGTCGGCGCGGTCCTGGAGCATGGAAACGATGACGACTTCGTGGGCCACGAGGGCGGCGACGATTTCGTCGTCGTCAGCACGCCCGACAAGGCTGAGGCCATCTGCACGACCGTCATAGCAGCTTTCGACGAGAGAATCCCGGAGCACTACAACGACCAAGATCGAGCGCAAGGATTCTCCCTCGGCCGGAGCAGACAAGGAGCCGAGTTGAGGTTTCCGCTGCTGAGCGTTTCCGGCGCGGTTGTCACCAACCGTCGCAGGAATCTCGTGCACCCCCGCCAAGTGGCCGAGATAGCTGCCGAGGTGCTTTCGTACGTCAAGGGCTTCGAAGGGAGCAACTATCTCTTCGACAGGCGGGGAGACAACACGGAAGGACCACCCCAGGAGGTGTGATCGTACAGATGCCCATTTACGAATACGAGTGTCAGTCCTGCGGAAGAAGATTCGAGGTGTTCCAGCACTTCTCCGATGACCCAGTCGAGACCTGTCCAGAATGTGAAGGACCGGTTCGTCGTCTCATCCAACCAGTGGGTATCATCTTCAAAGGATCAGGGTTCTACGTGACGGACAACCGCCAACTTCCGGCGGGGGAGGCGGCCAAGGAGTTGCCAGGAGGGGACGGAAGCAAGAAAAAGGAGAAAGAGAAACAGGCAGACGCGACCAGCGCCAAGGATTAGGCTCGATGCTGGACGCTCCGCTAGAGCTGAAACTGACCGGTGGCAGGCACCACCTTGTAGTGGTAGTTGCGCACGTAGCCGAGGAGCTTCGCCTCCAGGCCCTCCCAGCCCTCGCTTTCCAGAATGCCCATCATCGTCTCGCGGTCTTTAGCGATGCCTCCCGCTAGTACCTGAGGGCCATTTCCAACCACCGTATACCACGCTTCGGTGGGCTGGATCCCCAGTTCCATCATCTGCGGGGTGAACTCTCTGCTCACAAACTCCATGTATTCTGCTTCTTTGCCGGGCCTGATGTCCCAGCTCATGAGCAGCTTGATCATGGTTTAGCCTCTTTCCAAACTACTTGCCACACCCACAAGCATACCAGATAGTGTCCTTCCGGTCAAGTCTAGCACGAGAGAGCTGAGGTCGAAGAGATGCGCATAGTGGTTCAACGGGTGAGCAGAGGCTCCGTCTCGGTGGAGGGAGAGGTCGTGGGTAGCATCGACCAGGGCCTGGTCCTGCTCGTTGGTGTGACCCACGACGATGGAGAAGAAGAGGCCAGGTTTCTGGCCAACAAGACCGCCAACCTGCGCATCTTCGCAGATGACGAAGGCAAGTTCAACCGTTCGGCGCTGGACGTCGGCGGTGCGGCACTCGTCATCCCTCAGTTTACGCTGTATGGTGACGCACGAAAGGGGCGTCGTCCCAGCTTCGTCGAGGCAGCCCAGCCCGAGACCGCCGAGCCGCTGATAGAGGGGTTCGTGTCTTTCTTGAAGGAGGAGGGCCTGCGGGTCGAGACCGGTGTCTTCGGCGCCATGATGATGGTGGAGATCCACAACGACGGCCCCGTGACCATCATCCTCGACAAGTAGCTCCAGTTGCCTCCACCACTTGTCTCACCGACTCGATACCCTCCTGGATGAAGCCGTCGCTTGCTGGGTACTGCGGCGAGTGCTCGAAGACTATCGTCAGATCGTTCTTCCTCCCCGCGAGCACACACTCTACAATGGCAACCACGTCCGCCCACCCCTCCTCGGGCACTTGCGAGGGGTGGACCGGCACGTGGTGATACTTGCGGTACATCTCCGGCGTTGCATTGTAGACCTGCAGAATGGTCGTATACGGCGCTAGGGCAGTGGAGAACTCTAGCGAGTCGAACCCCGAGTAGATGGACATCAGGTGCAGATGCCCGATGTCCAAACAGAACTCCAGACGCGGGTGAGCCTGCATCACCTCCACGAAGGCCTCGAACTCGAAGAAGTAGGGATTAGGACCCACATTCTCGAGCACAAAGGGGATGCCTGACTCATGACTCCATGCCGACAGAAGATCGCAGCTATTATGGGCTAGCTCGACTATCTTGTCCTCGCTGAGCATGGGCCGGGGCTCCCAGAGCACCGAAGGTATGTGACCGATCACGTACTCCGCACCATACCTGATAGCGGTCTGCATGGTGCGATACATAGAATCGAGAGTCCGCCAGCGCTTCTCTTCATCGGGATCGGTCAGGAAAGGGAAATCGTCGGATGGCAGACGGGGCAACGGGTCGTGGAACCCATAGGTCAAACCCCTGGCCAACGCGAACTCCATGACCAGAGGCAGCGTTTCCTCGTCGTAGAAGCCGATCTCGAGCTTGCGGAAGCGGCCCAGCTCGAGCAGACGGTTCAGCCGCTCCAGATCGGTGCGGATGGACGAAGTAGAGATGGAGAACTCGATCATACGGCGAGATTCTATCACAGCTTGTGTTGTAGGGACAGGGAGAGCGCGGCGGCGGCTGAAGCCGGCTTCCCAGTTCCCGGCGCTGGTCCTCACCTACCCGGTGACCACGTCCTCAAGCTCTCGATCCGCACCATACCGTAAGAGCGTGCCTGCCTTCCTGTCAGGGCGGGTCTGAGACCCGCCCCTACGCGTCCGCTTGAGTCCGGCGCGAGGTCTATCTCGGTGCCGCTCATCCACACTCTCCACACAAGTGCTTGCCCCGGCATCGTATGGCGCTTATAATCCTGCCCACGACTCTGAGCTGGAGTAACACCCATGTGCGCCGAGGCCGCTCGAACCTTCTGTCAGATCTGCCGCGCCGAGTGTGGCATGATCGTTCACGTTGAAGCCGGCAGAGTCGTCCGAGTGGCAGGTGACCCCGAAGACCGATGGAGCCGGGGCAAGCTATGTGTCAAGGGACGCCACGCACCACAGATACTGTACGCCCCGGATCGCCTGCTCCATCCACTGATCAGAGACAAGAAGGGCGGTGCCTTCCAGCGTACTTCCTGGGAGAACGCAATAGACTTCATCGCTGACAAGATGGAGAGGATCAAGGAACGGTACGGCCCTGAAGCCCTCGTCTTCTATCACGGCACGACCGCCAAGGTGGTGGATGACGCTGTGCTCCGCCGCCTGTCCAAGCTCTACGGCACGCCAAACGTCACCGGGACCTGGTCTATCTGCGTGGGACCCAAGATTCTGGCCTACAGCAACACCTTTGGCCGGCCTCCTATGCCCTGGTGCGACCTCGAAAACGCCAGCTACATCATACTGTGGGGCACCAACCCTCCCGCCACCCACATGCATCGCTACCACGGAATCAACAGTGACATCATCAGCGCGCGGAGGAATGGGGCCAGGCTGGCAGTCATCGACCCACGACGTACACCCATCGCTGTCAAAGCCGATCACTATCTCCAGATCAGACCAGGCACCGATCTCGCACTGGGTCTGGCGATGATCCAGCACATCATAGAGAAGAACCTCTACGACGAGGACTTCGTGGCGGCCCACACGTACGGGTTCGACCGGTTGGCCGAGCACATCGCCCCCTACACTCCTCAATGGGCACAGGAGATCACCGATATTCCTGCTGCATCCATAGAGCGACTGGCGGAGGACTTTGCCCGCTCCAAGCCCGCAGCTCTGGAAAGACGGCAAGGCGTGCAGCACTGCCGGAACGGCACCCAGACTCTGCGGGCCATGGCCATACTCATGGCCATCACCGGGAACGTAGATGTGCGTGGGGGACTGATGCTCACACCCTATCGCAGCCTCAAGAGCCTCCCCGTGCCTGACGACCTTCCGCAGCCAGCGAAGAGCTTCTGGCGGGACAGATACCCACTGGCTAGAGACGCCAGCGCCATGCTCCCTGAGGTCATCCTGAGCGAGAACCCTTACCCCGTCCGAGGCTTGATCGTCATCGAAGGGAATCCCATGTCCTGCTTTCCCAATACGGGCAAAGCCCACCAAGCCCTGTCCAGCCTTGACCTGCTGGTTGTTCACGACCTATTCATGAACGGGACAGCCGAACTGGCCGACGTACTCCTTCCAGGCTGTACCTTCCTCGAGAAGGGCGAGATCAGTGTCCAATCTCTGAGAACAGACTACCCGGTGCGGACCAGGAGGCCGGTGATCCCACCCGCTGGGGAGGCCCTTCCCGAATGGAAATCCTTGTCCCTGCTCGGTCAGAGATTGGGCTACGGGCAGTTCTTCCCCTTCACCAGCGACGAGGAGGTCGTTGAGGCCGTGCTTGAACGAGCAGGCTGGACCGGATACGAGCTGGCCACGCCTGCGGCCAACGGCCGCACGCTCGAGAAGGGTTTCACCACACCCTCGGGCAAGATCGAGCTCTACAGTGCGGCGCTGGCGGAGCAGGGATTCGATCCTATGCCCACTGCCCCACTGGACTGGCCAAACGACGAGATCTATCCATACTATCTGATCACTGGAGCGAGAGTGCCGCAGTTCTACCACTCCCAGCACCGCAACATCCCCGACCTTCGCAGGGCGCATCCCGAGCCCCTGGCCGAGATCAGCCCCTCCCTGGCTTCGGACATAGGCGTTAGCGACGGGGACGAGGTGAGGCTGGAGACCACGGTCGGCGCTGCGGCCTACAGAGCCAAGGTGGTTGACGGCGTGCATCCCCGCACCGTGTCCATCCCCCACGGCTGGACGGGAGCGCACAACGCCAACTGGCTGGTCGACGATCTCTCCTGCGATCCTTTGGCCGCCACACCTCCCTATCGAGACATGCGCTGCCGCGTAGAGAGGCTCTAGGAGACCATGCACCGACTCAGAGGCTATGACCACCGCCAAATAGTGCCCTCTCTCGAGCGCGAAGACTCGTTCAAGAGAGCCATCTTGATCCTGCTGATCCTCGGTGTGCTGCTTAGGGTAGTCCTGATGCCCATCGCCTTCCACCCGGACCTGTTCTGGATCACGTACCACGCGCAGAACCTCGCCCTGCACGGACAGGTTACGAAGGACCTGTCCGTACAACCGCTCCCTCAGCTCCTCTACGGGGTCACGATATGGCTCTTTCAGTCGGTCCTTTCTCCGGCTGAGACCGTGTGGCCTGACGAGTGGGCAGTGATGGGTCAGGAGGAGTACCAGGGGGCCTTCGAGCTGCGTATGCAGATCGCCGAAGCGCCCAGGATACACCTTACCCTTTTCTTGCTGAAAATGCCCCACCTGGTTTTCGACCTGGCCTCTGCCTTCATCCTCCTCGCCCTGCTGAGGAGGCGTCCCAGGCAGGCCATCCTCGCTCTTGCGTTCTGGCTGTTCAACCCCATTGGTCTGTACGTCTCCTACCTCTACGGTCGCTACGACGCCATGGCTGGCTTCTTCGTCCTGTTGAGCCTCTATCTCTTCCAGCGAGTCCGACCATTCTCTTCCCTCGTCGCACTCGCGCTCGCTTTTGTCAGCCGGATCATGGACGCGGCCCTGCTGCCCTTCTTCCTCGTGGGCGCCTTCCTACAACTCAGGAAGCAGCGGCGGCTTGTCCTGGGCCTGGTGGTAGCCGCAGCGGTCGTCTTGCTGACTGTCCTATCTGGGTCTATGCCGCGGATTCTTGCGCTGTTGGACCGCGCCCATGGCCAGTTCCTGCTCGCGGCGAAGCTCTCCATCATCCTTCACGACGAATTGGTGCTCTTCGTCATCGGCTATGCCATTCTGTTCTTCAGCAGCCTGGAAAAGGACCTGTCCTCGTATACAGTGCTGCGCAAGTACTCTCTTATGGTCTTCCTGGTCCTGTTCTCCGTCTCCTTCTTCAACCCCCAGTACTTCTTCGCGCTCTTGCCCCTGCTGGCTTTGGAGATCGCCGAGCAACCTAATCTGCTCTGGTTTCACCTGGTCCAGGTTGTGGGCTACGCCTTCTATCTCCTCAACTGGAGCTCACAGACGACCTGGTGGCTCTTCCTGCCCCTGAATCCATCCTTCTTCTCACAGCTTCCAGCGCCCGAGTCGATCATCGACACGTTCACCAACTACAAAGCAGTCATCGCCATCTTCCGCAGCCTACTGACGGCGGCCTCCCTGTGGATGACCTATCGCATCTACAGAACCCTCAGCACATCAGTCGAAGAGAAGGTAGGCTGATCGCCAGGGCAGTGCGCGCTCGGATGGCCGTTAGAAGCCTGCCACTTCTGCTCCTGCTAGCGACGGTGATGTTGGCACGTGCCTACGTCTACCACAGCTGGGAACTCGCCGCTTCCACGTTGCCTCCTATAGACGCCGAGGCGCTGGGCTCGCCTCCGACGGAAACCACCTGGCACCTCCCCGACTATCCCCTCGTCGATGTTATGAGAGAGAGCATCCTTCACACCTTTCGGCTCTGCGAGACGGAGTTTCAAGGCACAGAGGGGACGGTCACCGGCCTGATGCCGGCGCGGGAGTACGGGAAAATCTACATTCGGGATACCTCCACCATGATGCCGGCGGTCTCTTACTTCTATGGCGACGAACACCTCAGAACCCCGGTGGAGGAGTTCCTGCTGAGGCAGTATGCCACTGCCACCAGAAGCGAGGATGGGCACGTGCCCGGCGAGGGAGCTATTAGCGGCGTCATAGCGCCTGACCACCACATCGACAAGGCCACGGCTGTCTCCGATGAGGAGGTCCACCTCATCCACGCCGCGTACCAGTACTACGAGACGGCGGGTGGCGTCGACTGGCTCCAGAAGAGGCTGGCAGGAGAGACGGTCCTTTCTCGCCTGAACGCTGCCCTGGACTGGCTGTACGCGCACCGGTACGACAGCACTCTCCGGTTGATCAAGAGAGGCCACACCACTGACTGGGGAGACGTGAAGTTCGAGCCCTCCACCGTTCCCACGGACCTCGATCCAGCGACGGACCACTGGACGTGCTCTGTCTACGACCAGGCCCTTACCTACCGTGTCCTGCTCGAGCTGGCGGAGATGAACGAGACGCTCGGTGCCTCTGCGAGGGCAGAAGGCCTCCACCACCGAGCGCAGGAGCTGCGCCAGGCCACCAACGAGCAACTGTGGAACGAGGATGGAGGCTTCTACCTACTCCACGTGCACGTCACGCCCCTCACCCATCCCTTCCCCGAGGATCAGATGGTGAGCATCTCCAATGCGGTCGCCGTCTACGTCGGCCTCAGCGATCCAGCGCAGACGGACGATGCTCTGCTTAGCCTGGAGCGTGCGCGCCTGGCCGCCGGGGCCGGGAAGCCTGGCCTGAGCGTCTATCCACCCTACCCGCCCGGCTTCTTCGCTCACCCACAGATGTATAGCGGCGAGTATCAGAACGGCGGTCTCTGGGACTGGTGGGGCGGCGTACAGATCACGGCGGAGTTCGAGAACGGCCATTCCACTCTGGCGCGGGCGCATCTTCATCTCGTGGCCCAGGATTGGGCCTTGCACCCGCAAGAGATCTACGAGTGGCAGTCGTTGTCCACCGGCGCAGGTTGGGGATCACACAACTATGGCAGCGGGGCCGCCACCGTGGGAGAAGCGATCGTACGGGGACTCTTCGGAGTCACCATCGACCAAGACGGGGTCGCTCTAGAGCCCCGACTCTCCAAACACGACGGCCAGATACGTCTCCTCCAGCCAGCCACCGGGCTCTACGCCTCCTACGACTACAGGCACGAGGGCGATGTCGTCGTCCTTGACTACGGATCGAACCACCCTGGACCCATCCGAGTCGCGGTTCTACTCCCTCGGGGAAGGGCAACAGTAGAAGAAGTCTCCATAGATGGGCAGAGCGTATACCACCATATGGAGACCATGCTCGACGATAGCTATTGCGTGTTCCAGGGCCCCTCAGCAGTTCATCGAGCGGTGATATCCTTCACGAGTCGGACAGAATCCGCCGTGTCCCGTACTGCTCCTGGTAGTAGCTCCGATACTCCGCCGTCTTGAGCTTCTCCCACCACTGGCGATTCTCGGCATACCAGCGCACGGTTACCTCGAGGGCCTCTGCGAATGCATGGCGAGGCCGCCACCCCAGCTTGTGGATCTTGCTGGAATCGAGGGAGTAGCGCCGATCGTGTCCTGGTCGATCCTCCACAAAGTGGATGAGGCTCTTCGGCTTCCCCGTCTTCTCCAGGATGGCCTCCGTGAGCTCGAGGTTGGTCAGCTCGTAGTCGCCACCGACGTTGTAGACCTCGCCATCCTGGCCCCCGTGCAGCATCAGATCGATCGCTTCACAATGGTCCAGAACGTACAGCCAGTCCCGGATGTTCAACCCATCGCCGTAGAGCGGCAGTGGCTGGTTATCCAGAGCGTTGGTGATGAAAAGGGGGATCACTTTCTCGGGATACTGGTAGGGACCGAAGTTGTTGGAGCCGCGCGTGATCACTACAGGGACTCCGTAGGTCACGTGATAGGCGCGACACAGAAGGTCGCCCCCGGCTTTGCTGGCTGAATAGGGGCTATTGGGGAGCAGGTTGTCGGTCTCTACCGACGACCCTTCGGTGACGCTCCCGTATACCTCGTCCGTGGAGACGTGGAGCATTCTCTGCAGTCCGAACTTCTTGACCGCCTCCAGCAACACGTGTGTGCCGTAGACGTCCGTCTGGATGAAGCTCCCCGCCTCAAGAATGCTGCGGTCCACGTGTGTCTCGGCGGCGAAGTTGATTATGGCCTCGACATGGTGTTCTTGAACGACCCTGTCGACCAGCTCCATGTCGCAGATGTCGCCGTGGACGAAGCTGTACCTCTGGTCATCCGCCACGTCCCGGAGGTTGTCCAGATTGCCGGCGTAGGTCAGTTTGTCCAGCACGACGACGTCGACGTCTGAGTACTTCTCCAGAACGTGATGCACGAAGTTGCTGCCGATGAAACCGGCACCACCCGTGATCAATAGACTCTTCAAGATCCAAGACCTCCCTCGAGTGAGAACCGCACGGGGCTACAGCTTGGTGCCTCGACGAGTGTAGGCCTCCCTCATCATGTCCCTCACGTCCTGCACAGTCAACAAGTACGTCTCGGTCTTCTTCTCGCCCCGAGGCCCGCCCGTACTGAACTTGCCTTGCAGGATCAGACCATCCTCGGTTTCGATGATTCGGACGTCCGTGAAGCCATGCTCGTCGATGTAGTGGCCGATCGTCCTTAGGACATCTTGGTAGTCTGTCTTGAGCATGCCCTGGAAGAGCTTCTGCATCTATCCTACCTCTCCAAGCCGGTGGACTCTCCTCACAGCTCGCGTATCATCTGATCCAGGTCTTCGTGGCTCAGCACTTTGGTTCTCAAGACCAGATTGAAGGCGTCTCGCGTGCTCAGAAGGGCCCGCCCCTGTAGCACTATGCCTCCCTCAACCTCCAGGATGCAGACGTCGCGCAGCCTCTGTTTCTCCGCCAGGCGACCTATGGCTTGGAAGGCCCGTTCGTAGTTGAGGCTCTTGACCCCCGGTGGGCTCGCCATATTACTCCCTCCCTCGAGACGAGGCACGCACCATCCTGCCTAGTTTCGAGATCGCCTTGCGGGGCGACGCATAGCGACCCACGATGTACCTCGTCTTCCGACTGACTCTATGACGCAGCTTCCTTCGCTGTGATTCCGCCAGAGCCCACCGCAGAAACTCGGGATCGTGCCCCTTGATCTTGGGCTCCGTGGGGTTTCGGCTGTAGCCGTCGTGGTCCTTGACCAGAGACAGACCGTGTTCTATGCAGTAGTCGTACAGATCGTTGCCTGGATAGGGAGTGTAGTAGGCAGGGCTGTAGTAGTCGGGATCGATCTCCCTCAACATGCTGATCGTCTCTTTGATCTCCTCTTCGGTCTCTGTGGGTAAGCCCAGCATGTAGTTGGCCCATATCCGAATGCCATACTTCCGGCAGATTCGCGCCGCCTCCAGGTTCTTCGCTCTGGTGGTGCCCTTGCGGATGAATCTGAGGACGCGATCGCTTCCGCTTTCGAAGCCCAGGAAGAGCCCGGCCAGCCCGACCTCCGCCATGCGCCTGATCATGTCCTCGTGTTTCACCACGTGATCGACGCGCGCCTGGCACCAGAACGGCTGTCTGAAGCCCTCAGCCTCGCAGCGATCGCAGAACTCGGTCACCCACGGTCGATCCTCGGTGAGACAATCATCGTGGATCATCAGGGTGTTGAAGTGATACTTCTCGCGCAGCTCCTTCAACTCCCCGATCACGTGCGACACGCTCCTTCGTCTCACGCCCTTTCCGAAGAGGATGTCCTCACCTGGCTTGCAGAAGCTACAATTGTAGCGGCACCCTCGCCCGGCGATGATCGTGACGAAGGGTGGCAACGTCTCCTCGGATAGTGGGGCCTCCGGGGAATCATAGTCGTAGCCAGCCTTGCGCCACTCGTTGAGGTAGAGGTCTCTGTCCGCGTATGGTAGCTGATCGAGATCCGGCCTCTCCCCCTGGATCACCCTTTCCACCTGGTCGCCGCGCTCGAACTTGCGGAGCATCTCCACGAAAGTGATCTCTCCCTCTCCCAAGACCACGTGATCCACGAGAGGGTTACTGAGCACTTCATCGGGAGAGAGAGTGGGGTGAGGTCCACCGACGACGACTATCGTCTCAGGACTGACTTCTTTCAGCAGCTCAATGCCCCTCATGGCAGGATTAAAGTCCACACTGAGCATCCCGAACCCCGCCACCTCCGGTGCCCGGCTCCGCAACTCCTCGCGATAGTGGTCCCAGTCCCGCAGCGCCCTGCGATCCAGCAGGTTCACTTCGTGACCAGCAGCCTTGGAGCAAGCCGCGAGCAAAGCTAGTCCATGTCCGATCCAGCCTCCGGACATGCCCTTGCCGGCGCTTTGGAAGCCATCCAGGCCGCCCCCGCTACTCACCAATGTGACTTTCACCTGGCTCGCTCTTCCTTCGCTTTAGATGCGTCTACTGCTCGCCCGCCTGGGTCTCCGCTACGCCCCGGCATACGGTGTGCTGGTGGCCCACAGCACGTCATAGAATCCCGACCTGGCTGTTGTCACCTATGGTCATCCTGTAGGCTTTTGGCCTGAGCGGAGAGCGGCAGATCTCGACGTTTCGGCCGATGACGCTATCCTCGATGCGAGCCCCGATGTTTGTGATGCGGGAGTGCTCCAGGACGATGCAGTGCTCTATCTCGGTATTCTCGATGAGCACGTCGTGGTAGATGGCCGTGTACGGTCCGATGTAGGCATCGACGACGCGGCTGTTCTCTCCGATGATCATCGGCCCGCGGAGGGTGCTATTGACGATCTGCGCGCCCTTCTCGATGGTGATACGCCCCGAAAGGCTGGATTTCTCATCTACGCTGCCCAGGTTCTTGGGCTCCATGGTCTCCAGCAGCAGCCGGTTGCAGTCCAGCATGTCTCCCGGCTTGCCGGTGTCGATCCACCATCCCTCGTGGATGTAGGGATAGACCTTGAAGTCGTGATCCACCAGGAACTGGATGGCATCCGTGATTTCCAGTTCGCCCCTCCACGAAGGCTTGATGCTCTTGGCCGCCTCAAGTATGGTCTGATCAAACATGTAGATGCCGACCAGTGCCAGATCGCTAGGTGGGTCCTTGGGCTTCTCGATCAGCCTTACAACCTGGCCGTTCCTCAGCTCAGCCACGCCGAAATGCTGAGGGTCCGCCACTTTGGTGAGGACGATTTGCGAGTTCCAGTCGCTCTCGGCAAACTCCCTCACCAGATTCGCGATCCCCCCCTCCAGCACATTGTCTCCCAGGAACATCACGAACCTGTCGCCCGCCAGATACTCCTCAGAGATGAGCACCGCATGAGCCAGGCCCAGCGGCGCTTCCTGTACGATGTAGGTGATGGACGCCCCCCATTGTGAGCCGTCGCCCACCGCCTCCATGATCTCGGCTGCCGTGTCTCCGACCACGATGCCGATGTCTGTGATGCCCGCCTCCACGATGGCATCTACCGCGCGAAACAGGACTGGCCTGTTGGCCACAGGAACGAGCTGCTTGGCGCTGGTATAGGTGATGGGGTACAGGCGAGTGCCCCTACCACCGCTGAGGATCAATGCCTTCATCGCTCCCCCATTGCCTTTCGCTCTCAGTGACCCTTCTTCTAAGCGTAA
>Ga0315534_1001351_pt1 | contig 16891 bp, 18 predicted proteins | sample SalMarSW160240MG_FD_203094 | JGI IMG/M metagenome (GOLD analysis project Ga0315534, IMG submission 203094) | Salt marsh sediment microbial communities from the Plum Island Ecosystem LTER, Massachusetts, United States - Salt Marsh Sediment SW1602-40 ... | reverse complement strand
CCCGCTGATGGCGGGAGGAGCGACTCGGAGAGTCACTCTCCAATGGGAAATTCTATAATTTAAGCAAATCATATAACTTTTTGCAATAACTAGCAACTTGAGTTAATTAGGAAATATGTCTTTAAAATCTTTCCCAAAAAGGAATTCAGCTAAAATCTTCTCAGGATAAGTGTTTACTTTATTGAAATCTTCATGTGGTTTACTACCTATAAGGATATTTCGATCAGCACACATTGAGGTTGCGTGAAAACCACAGCCCCTATACAATTCTCTATCGCTTAGTGGGGAAAGATGCGGAAACTTTTTTCCAATGAATTTGAAATATTCTGCAACAGTAAAGTAGTTATCTGATAGCTTAGCTTTCAATAGATAGTTTCTTATTCTATCTTTTTTTGTGTTCATTTTTAATCTTATCAACTATTGGTTATTTGTGAATGCTATGATAACGATTTAAAACATTTAGTTTGCTCGAAATTCGTTTTACCAATTGTGATGGCTGGGATTATTATTGGTTTTTCAATAATCCAAATTTTAATTACAACCATTTTGACGCTCCCATTCAAGGGCAGCCTCTTTCGTTGTTATATTTCCTTCCTGAACAATGTGGCCATCTCTCCAATAATATCTCTGCCCATTAAAGGTAGTATAACGTCCTGAGTTTTGATGTTGCCCTTCACGTATTCTCAAGTTATTAGTAGTCCCGCAATGTACCTTTAGGTTTCCAACCTTAAACCAATACTTGTAAGTGTCTCTTATGTTTGCCATTTTTCATAATTTTAGGTGTGTCAATATTTTATTGAGATTACTAATCCAAAGAAAATACCTGCCGCAATTATAAATGATAGGATTTGAAATTTATGTAGTCCCCATGATACTATTCCAAACTTAATTGAAAGCCGCCTCATCCACCTGAAATCTTCTCGTACCTTTTCAAGATTTTCAAATTCTTTTTCATCTTCAATAAAAATATTATTACGAAAGAAGATATTAACTAGCTCTTTCAAAAAAATGTAAATATTAATATTAGGTTTAATCCTACTTTCCAACCATTCAGTAGCTTCATCTTGTGATATTAGTTTTGTAACATTTAGTAGATGCCTTGTAATACTTAACAGATGCCTAGTTAACCTTAAATCATATAACCTACAAAAAATTGATAAGACACCAGATAACATAGACAGAAAAACGATAATTATGGTAATCTTATAAAGTCGTATTTCACAAAGAGACAAAATGCCTTTAAACTTTGGATCGAAATATTTAACGATCAAGAATCCAATTAATGCAATTCCTATTGTTGTAAATATGTTGACAGAGTTCCCAAATTGACTTAAGGAAAGTTTTGTTCAGAACATATGTCTTTCTGGATAGTCATTTGAATTATTTTCTGAACCCTTTTTCTTCATCGACAAGAAAATTAGTACTATATCAAAGAATTTTCTTCCTCAAAGTAATCAGTATCTATCTTCTTAACTTGATAAGTATTGACAGTTGAAAGTCCTACATTGTATTCAAGCATTAAATCAGCAAGTCTTTCCCCATCAATTAATATTATTTTATACTCTACTCTGTCGACAAACTCATAAACAGATTTCGGAAAGGAAGATGTAGTTATGAATATTCCTTTTTTTGAATTTTTTGAAGCGAGTGCTCCTGTAAAATCACGAATTTCTTTAATAGGGACAGGATTCTCCCAACGTTTTGCTTGAAGATATATGGTGTCAAGTCCAAGTTTATCCTCCTTTATAATACCATCAATACCTCCATCACCAGATTTCCCAACTGCTTGCCCAGCATCCTTTCTCGATCCTCCATAACCCATTGCAACAATTACGTCTATTACAAGTTTTTCGAAAAAAGTCGGTGAACAGCTTTTCACAATTTCTAATACTTCCTTAATAAGATCATTTTTTAATTTCTGATAAGCATATTCCAAGGCTTCCTCTGGCGTTTTATCAGGATCAATTTCTGGTGGAGTTACAGGTCCTCCATCTTTCTCTCTTCTTATCGATTTGAATTCAACGAACTCATCATATCTCGTAAGGAATTGTGCTGTGATCTTTTCAGGATTCTCCTGCAAAAGCTTTTTCCCTCTTTCAGTTATCTGAAAGTGAGCCCTCTTTGGCGATGTGACTAATCCGGCTTTCTTAAGATAAGTTCGTGCCCATCCTACTCTATTTCGAAATACTGGTTGAGTTCCGCTTGGTAAGCGTTCTCTCAGTTCTTCATCAGTCAAACCAAATTGTTTTGCCAGTGCATCATGAGTTTCATTTAATTCATGATCTTTTCCATCTTCCAAATACTTTAAGAATGGAAGCATTATTTCTTCGTATGTCGGTATCATAGGTCTTGTTTAATATTGTTTTCTAACGTTACCGGCTAAGAGCGGTCCCGAAGACTCTGGATTGCTTTTAGCCATTATTGTAGCTAGTGCAATTCTATATTTTCTCAATTAAATCATTCTTTATCAGCTCATAAGCTGCATCTTGATCAAACTCGATACCTGGTCTTAACAGCCCGTAGATATCTCCACGAAAATCTGGATCAGCAATCTTTTCCTCCATGTTACTTAGATATTGTTTCTTAGTCGGTGGATTCTTGACAGAGAATGCAATGTATTCTTTATAGCATTTCATTATGCTTTCTATATTTAAATCGATATTGGTCAGTGCAAAGTGTAAATCAAACAGATCACGTCCCTTTTTTCGTTGATATAAGGCTCTCAATTTTGTTCCAAGCATCTCTTCTGCTTCAAATGTAGTAAGCTGACAAACTCCTTTACTCCATGTGTTTTCAATTGAGTGTTCGATGTCTTTGTATCCTAGAACAGTAAAATGCTCTCTGCAATTTATCTCTATTTTCAGACGAAGATTAATAATTGGAGGAACTTCAGACTCGAAACGATAAATCGCTGTATTGTTATTCGCATTTTGTTTAATCTTTGGTTTCCCGAGAAATTTAAGTTGCCTTCGTAAAGCACTCAATGTGTCTTTTATTGGTTCACTTTTAATCTGAACTAGATCTATGTCTTCGGAATACCTTGCTTGCGGTTTTAGAAATAATTTGTGTAATGCCGTACCTCCTCTGAAAGCTAAACGTTCTTGAAGGAATGGATCTGAAAATATTTGCAGAAGTGCTTTCTCAATTACGAGGTCTTGTTCTACCTGGGCATCCTCTGGCCAGGATGCAAATTCTTTCCATTCTTCAATATAGCGTCTTGGTACCATTTAAAAGTCAAGAGTTGTGTTGATGATTAATTCCCATTTCTTATTAACAACACCCAATCGGTTCTCATGAGCAAGCGATAGTGGTATTCGGTTCGCTAATTTATGTTTTGTTTTACTGTATAATGCATTTGACAAGGGCTCACTACCTAACTCTTCTAAAATATACCCCAATCGTTGTATTGTTCTTGTGCTTTGGTCCCGGGCTGTTTTACTTAATCTAATAGAATTAATGTTTTCGGTCAAATCTTCCAGAATGGGTATTATACGATTCAATCCGCCAATTCTTTTATGATAATTAATCAAATCGAAAGCAGTTAATTCTGGTGAAGAAACATTAATATAGCCAGCTTCCGTTTTCTTTTTCGTAATATTGTCTTGCTCCCATTGACTTTTTGTAAAAAAAACGATTGATAATTTGTCTGTTTTAATCTTTCTCAGCGCAGGCTTTTCAGTTATTACCTGAAATTCCATAGGTTGTTGATGCCCAGCACCATGTAAGGCCGCAGCAGAAAAAAGCCCAACATAATAATCTCTATTTAGTGCTTCCATCATATCTGAAATAAAAAGTGTTGTCGGTAGCATACCTCTATTGGAGTATTGAGGAGGTATAATTACGTAGAATTCTTTCCGTACCTGTGCTAATTGGTTTCTTTGCTTAAGTCTATAAATGTTTTGTAGTATAGCCTTTTCCGAAACCTCAAATCTCGTTTTAAGTTCGTCCAGAGTCACAGAATATCTACCTTTAGACATTACCTCGGTGAGATAGCTGTCAATGTAATTGTTGGTAAGCTTTTTATTCATAGTCATTCGTTTGCACAAAACTACGAAAAATGTAGTTAATCGCAAACATATGAATTAAAAAGATATCTCAAATAATATGTTTTGTTTTCAGTCAATGGCAGTGGCTCCCTTTGGCATAAACGCATTGTGTTTATGTCCCTGTGCATGCAATAGTTATTTGGTTTAATTGGTCCTGATTTCAATTTCCTCTCTAAATTAATAAAAATCAATGTAAACTATCAATCCCCTACAGGGAATAGGTTGATTTTGGATTAAATAGATCTACCATAATGTATGGCCTACGGCCAAAATTATTCTACCGCGTGGCGGTTATATTATTGTAGAATACTAAGGCAAAAAATAATAATTCGTCGGAGGCGATAGATAATTAGGGGGTGTATCAAAAGTCGATTTTTCAGTCATCCTGAACTTGTTTCAGGATCTCATAATTCTGATTAACAATAGATTAAGATTCTGAAATAAATTCAGAATGACGATTTTCTGGACTTTTGATACACCCCCGTTGTGTTTTGTCCGTTTTGCTTCTATTGATTATTCGTGCTTGTCTGCCGCTTTGCCAGCCGTCAGGTATTACAGCGATCCGGCAGGCAGGTGTCTGACGGTTGAATGCAATTTTTTGTACGTCTGGCAAGTTGCGGTCCATGGAATGTTTTCCTAATTAGGAAGTATGCAGTTGGACCGAAGTTTCATGGTTACATCAAACCCAGGGTTACGCACGCTAACGCGTACTTACCCTGGGCTACCAATATGTAGCTCCTACGGAGCTAAATTGTCTTTTCCCTCACCACTCATTACTCATTTCTCTTACCCAGCAAAGAGTAACCTCGCCCGAACGGGGTTCCCGCCCGGATGACCTCCGGTCGGGCGGGCTGGAACCAGGAACTGTTTCAACTTCCACCATAGGCGCACCTTTGTCACAACATTCAATTCCTCAATTTATAGACATCTTTCGTCTCACAGTCTCCCTCGTCCTCCGAAGCCTTGGCGAAGGAGGATTACTTTTATCTTTCTCCTTTTATCTTTTATCTTGTTTCACCCACCCCGCCTGCGGCGGGATGAATTCGACATGCATTTTTTATATCAGCCTTGCTTTATAAAAAATGTGTCTCATTCATACCTCAATGCATCTGCCGGGTTAGTACGGGACACCTTTATTGCCTGGTAGGTTACTGAGATCAGGGCAACAACCAGGGAAAAGAGTGCGGCGAGAGCAAAGATCCACCAGTGTAATTGATCCCTGTAGGCAAAGTCCTGGAGCCACTTATTAAGAAGGTACCATGCAATCGGACAACCAAGAACAATTGAGATCAGCACAAGATAGGTAAACTGCCTGGAAATCAGCAGTATCAAATGCTTCCCATCAGCTCCCATAGTTTTTCTTATTCCGAATTCTTTTGTCCTTTGTTCCGCTGTAAATGAAGCCAATCCAAAAAGTCCCAGGCAGGCAACCACCATGGCAATGATGGCAAAATACCTGAGTAATTTTCCGACAACCTCCTGTCCCCTGTACCTTTCTTCCAGTTCCTGATCAACAAAATAATAGTCGAAAGGATAACCCGGGAGTACTTCTTTCCAAATCTCTTCCAGGTCACTCATGGTTCGGGTAACATCACCCGGTTCTATCCTGAACAGGATGTAATTCAGCCAAAAAGTCGGTGCAACAACCATTGCCAGGGGCATGATCTCATTGCTCAGGTGATGGTAATGAAAATCCTTCATGACACCCACAATAGGACCATGGACTCCCATAAAATCAAACTGCAGTCCTACGATGGTATCGCGGTTGATGATGTTGGCTAAGGTTTTATTAATCAGGAATACGCCTTCATAGGTGCTTGTGTCGGTCATATCCGAAACATACTGGTCATTGAAGTCCCTTCCTTCCTCTATTTCTACTTTCATGGTTTCAACAAATCTGAAGTCCACTGCATTGGTTGTAATCAGTGTCTTCAATTCAGGATCTTTCCCCGGCCAGGTTGCCCCGCCGGAATTGCTGCCAAAATTGGTAGGAGCCTGCCGGGTAGCTGTGATGCTGACGACATGAGGACTGTTCTCAAATGCCCCTTTGATCCGTTCATAGGCAGTCTTGATCTCACCCCTCATGGGGATGTATACCAGGTGTTCCTTATCGTATCCAAGGTACTTATTTCTCATGTAAGCCAGTTGATTATACGCTGCTGCAGTACCAATGATCAGAAATATTGAGATGGTAAACTGGAAAACAACGAGGATCTTCCTCAATGTCCCTTTCCTTATACCATGTTCGCTTTCTCCTTTCATTACACTTACAGGTTTGAAAGAGGAAAGGAGCAAAGCAGGGTAACTCCCTGCAATAAATGCAGTAACCAGGGTTATGATGAATATACCAAGCAGAAAATCCCCCTGAAAAAGTTCTGCCAGGCTAACCTCTTTACCGGAAAGTTTATTGAATCCTCCAAGGAGTGCTCCAAGAAGTAAAAAAGCTAAAAGAACAGCAATGATCGTAAGGATCAGCGATTCACCGTAGAATTGTCTGATCAGATTGTTTCTCTTTGCACCGACCACTTTCCTGACACCGATCTCTTTTGCCCTTATGGAAGCCTTAGCCGTAGAGAGATTCATAAAATTGATACAGGCAACAATCAAAACAAATATGGCAATGACAGAAAATATATAGACATATTGAATGCCTTCGGGTTTGGTCTGGTATCCCCAGTATGTAAACAGATGCTGCCTCTTAAAAGGTTCCAGCATAAAATCTGTTGTGCCATCCTCAAGGTTTTCCTTGTAAATTGCCGTAAGTTTTGCATCGACCGGTCCTGAATCAGCATTCTCTTTCAGCCTCACATAGGTCTGTATCGAATTGGATCCCCAATGGTCAGTATACCGGTCAATTGTATGCAAAAAATCCCACGGTACGAGAAAATCGAACCGGATGGTGGAATTATTCGGAACATTCCTGGCTACGCCGGTTATGTTGAAGTGAAATTCATTTACCTGCAACGATTTTCCAATGGGATCCTCCTTTCCGAAATATTTTTCTGCCATCTCCTCGGTCAACACCATCGAGAAAGGTTCTAAAAGAACCGTTGAAGGGTCTCCTTCGATCAATGGAAAAGTAAAAACCTGGAAAAAATTGGAATCCACAGCCCTCATTTCACCTTCGTAAAAGGCTTTGTCTTCATACCGGAATAGCATGCCCCCTGTATATTGCAAGCGGACTGATTCCCTGATCTCCGGGATCTTTTCAGCCCAGACCGGACCGGAAGGATAAGGGGTGACGGTTACATGATAGGTTGCACCCGAATAGTACTGGTCTTCCACCACCCGGTACAATTGATCAATGTTTTCATGAAAACGGTCGTAACTGACCTCATCCTGAACCCATAACAGGATTATTTGTGTACAGGCTAAACCCAGGGCCAGGCCGAAAATATTAATGAATGAATAGCCTTTTTGGCGAAGAATGGTGCGGAGTGCTGTGAGGATATAATTTCTTACCATATCAGGAGATTTTCTTTAAAGACGATTGAAATGGTCAATTGTTAAAAAAAAATTGCAGAAAATTTGTGTTTTTAAGCACTTTAACAATTTATATAAAATGATCCAATAAATCCGTAAAAAAATGCAAATTTGTATAGATGACTGATCATGATCTATACTGTAAACTGAAAGATGCCTATACCGAGGAAAACCTGAACCTCATCTCCTCGAGGCTGATCAAACTCTATAAAGAAGGGCAATACGAAAATATTATATCGATTGCCAACCGGATAAAAATGCTGATCGGGATAGGAGAAAACCGGATAAACCGGATTTTTTCCCGGCTGATCATGCTTTACCACCCAGATAAACTCAATTATTATTTACAGGACATTGAACGGTTATATAACACCGGCGATTCCACAGCGCTCTTCCGCTATTCACACATTCTGATCATGCTCGATCAAGAGGATGATGTTTTCAACACTCCGCTACTGGATTTTGATGACCTGTTCCCTGACGGACAGAAATGGGGTTACGATGAAGAAGACCTGATCTATTTTACAGATTTGGAAACCAGCGAGTTATATGATGGAGAAGAGCCGGACGACTGGGGAGAATATCAGACCATTAGCAGTGATTTCTTATCAGCGCTAAAACGAAAAGAGTATGGTAACCTGCAGATAGACCTTCAATTTTACCACCTGGAAGAGATGGAAGGTGGGCTCAACCTGGCAGATTATGAGATCGAGGACCTTGCCGGAGTTGAATATTGTCGGAATATCACTTCACTGGACCTCTCTGATAATAGCATTATGGATATTAACCAATTGCATTCACTGAAACAACTGGAAGAACTTTATCTCTCAAATAATCATATTGATGAGATTGGAATACTCTACAAGCTGGGCGGATTAAGGGTATTGGATCTATCCGGCAACCGGGTTGAAGACATTCGTTCGCTTTATCACCTGGATAACCTGGAATACCTGAATATTAAAGGGAACCCTGTTCCCATTGATCAACTGGAGGTACTGTCAGGTAAAGGGGTGATAATTGTGCACTAGCTATTATCCAAGCATTTCTTATCTTGCACGAACAGGTAGAATAATTGGATCAACTTTCAACATCGAACATTCAACATCCGCCAAAGGCGTGCCTGTGGCACAACTTCCAAAATGATGTATAGTAAACAATTAACGTTTAACATTTAACTTACTTCGTTTATCTTGACTTTCTGGCAGCGATACCTGCAACTCCTCTGGGGCAGTCTGATTCTCCTCTCCTACCTGCTTTTCTCATATAACGTATTCAGCGGCTGGTGGTATTCGGGTATTGGTACGGTGCTGGTTGTATTTTTTGCATTTCTGCTATGGCGTCAGTACTTTTTATTCAGGATCGGATTAAAAATGAACGCAGTTATCCTTCTTACGGCGTTGTTCCTGATGCTCATCCTGACCGCTGGTGGGTATGGGCTGATGAAATCCATCGCGAACAGGAATGGAGTAATGATTCAATATGCCGATTACAGGAATTTCATCCATGACCTGTTTTACACACTGAACGAAGAAATGATTCTTGGAGCAATATTACTCGGTCAGGTCAGGAGAAGGGTCAAAAAACTTCATCCGGTTGCTGTTTCTGTTCTTGTGGCAATTCTCTTTGCTTTTGTTCATTATCTTTTTTACCGCTGGATTTTCAACGACAGAGGGATCCTGACCTGGCTAACCCTTATATCCCTCATTATGGTAGGTGTTTTGAGAAACAACCTGATCCTGACAACGGGTCATGTGGGATTTTCCTGGGCATTCCATGCCAGCTGGATGGCAGTTATGTTTGGCACTTACCATTACCATACAGGCAATCTTGAAGCCCTGTTGGAATACGAACGGTTCAACCTATACCTTGGATCACCGATAACATTCATGATAATAACAGTCCTTGCAATTTTGAGCTTTATCCTGTTTGGGTCAAAACAAAAACCGGCAAAATTGACCGTAAAACCATAACCTTGTATTATCAGTAAGCATTTTTTACTATTTCCCTTTCAAGTCCTACGGACTGTTAGTTCATTCGTTTACTAATCGCAGCCACTAAAGTGACTGCCTATTTTCTATAAGTCCCTACGGGACTACAATTTCCATAAATACAAGGCAAACGATGTACTCTTCTCTTATATCTTTTGTCTTTGGACTTTTAGCCTTGAACTTTTATCTTTGAACTTTTATCTTTTATCTTGTTCTATGAAAACCCTTATTATTTATTTATCGCGGCACGGTTGTGCTGAAAAAGCTTCACAGCTCCTCACAGAAAAGTTGGAGGGAGACGTCGCCGTGATTAACCTGAAAAAAGAAAAAAATCCGGATATTTCAACATACACATCGGTGATAATCGGTGGATCGATCCATGCCGGCCAGGTCCAGGATGGGATAAAAAAATTCTGTCAGAAAAACATGGACCGGTTGCTTCATGTGCAGGTGGGGTTGTACCTCTGTTGCATGGAACGGGGTGACACTGCCTGGAAACAGTTCAATGATGCTTTTCCAGAGAAGCTCAGAGATCATGCCATTGCCAGAGGGTTATTCGGGGGTGAATTTAATTTCGAACGGATGAGCTTCTTTGAACAGAAAATCGTAGAAAAGGTGGCAAAAGTTACGGAAAGCAAGTCCATGATGGACCTGGATGCCATCGAGGAATTTGCCTGTAAATTCAGTATTACGCAGTAGGTAGTATGCAGTAGGCTGTATGGAGAGGTGAGAGGTGAGAGGTGAGTTGGGAGATGTCTCATATTGTTTTGCCATAGGCCCGCCTGAATGAAAGGATTTCTGCCCGGATGACATCCGGTCGCCCGCCTGAACGATTTAGTCGGGCAGAGACGGGTATTCTTTCGGGCAGGGGTGAGGGGTAATAAAAAGGGCGTTGCCCTTTTGCGAATCATTTCATCTCAAAATAAAATTGTTTTTTTGATACTTTATTTCACAGGGCTGGCCCTGTGAAATAGTTGTAAACACTATACTAGGTCCTCGGTCCTCGGTAATAGAATGGAATACAATTTTTCAGTCCCGATAGGCCTAACTGTCCAGGGGCAACATGTTTATAAAAACGATGTCATCAAGACAACCAAAAACTTTTAACTAATAACGTATAACTTATAACCTTATTTTTTTCCCATCTTCACTGCCGTACCGTAAGCAAGCAATTCGGCTGCTGCTTTCATTACGGTTGAGGTGGTAAAACGAAGACAGACGATTCCATCGGCTCCCATTTTTTCCGCCTCAGCAACCATCCTGTCGATGGCTTGTTCTCTTGATTCCGCCAGCATTTTGGTATATTCGGTAATTTCACCACCAACAAGGGTTCTGAGCCCGGCAACAATATCTTTGCCAATATGTCTTGCACGGATGGTGTTTCCTCTGACTATACCCAGCGTCTCGGTGATTGAATAATCAGCAAATTCATCTTGTGTGGTAATAAGCATTTCTCTGAGATTTGATAGTTAACGATTGATTATTATTTGTCAACATTCTTTGAATAATGATCATCCTCTTTATTCTGCAGGCGGTCAGTGATCACCTTGATCAGAAGGAGACCCAGACCCAGTATTGCCACCAGGCCGATCAATCCAAACGGAAAAGCAATGATCAGACCAACAATCATGGCAATGATCCATATGATGACAACAATTGCCAGCAGGAAATATCCAATGTATTCCATCATGTTAAGGTTATTAGTTTAGTATTCCTTATATAATTGTATTTACCCCTGAAGTTCATGAACAAACCGGATAACCCAATAACCGATCCATCCGATAACAGCAAGGATCAGGGTCAGTTTTTTCATCCTGGAACTCAGGTTTACGTTAATCTTCCTCCCGGTGATCGTTTCAAAAATCAATGTTAGAAGAAGGATCAGCAATACCGCATAGAGGATGGGCCCGAAAAAATGATGCGAAAAAGAGTTTCTCAGATCGAAATGGGCAACTTCATAAAAAGAGTGAGTCAGTCCGCATGTAGGACAGCTATATCCGGTAAGGCTTTTGAAATAACAATCCGGTAAAGGAAGCCGGTCCGGATTCACCACGGCTGGTGCAACCAGGATGAAAAACAGGAAGACAATTGCCAATAGCCTGCCCGGAATATATAGCAATCGATTATTCCGCACCTTAATCCGTATGGTCAGCAGGTCGGTTGAGATCATTCCGGTAGCTTCAGTCGGTTTTATTTTATCACCCTGTTGTCAGGCTTTTTTAACTTTTCCTTCTGTTTCCGATGCCGGAAAAACATTGAACTCGGGTCCGAATTGACTGAGAAATTCCACACTGAATGCCCTGAAGGTGTAAGAAACCGGCAGGAAAACAACGGATCCGATGTAGGGAATAATCAGCAACAGTATACCGATGCAACAGGTCATTAATCCAAAAACAATAACACAACAGATCACAACAAGGATCAGAAAGAAGATGATGATCCCATAGAGGAGAAAATAGCCGAAATACCGGCTCATTAGGGGGAGAAACTGTCCCCACGCCTTTGTAGCAGAGATCCTGTGCTTGAACATGACCGGTACAACAAAGTCTTTCAGAAACAGGGATATATAGCTGGTAATGATAAAAAAGGTTAAGAAAAGCAGGACCATCCCCATGATGGTATAGACTTTCTGTGCGCCGGTTATATCCCCCTGAATCATTCGGGCGATCAGTCCGAAGAAAAACAGCACGATCAGGATGACGGCCGCAAACACAATGATTCCGTAGACCAGGCGCCAGAGAAAGAGGGAATCCCCTTCCCTGCGGTATTCATGCCATGGTTTGGTGACTTCCGCCTTATCATGCACTACATTGTAAAGGAACATGAATCTTCCGCGTGATGAGAGCCAGGCAAACACCACAACGACTACGATAGCAAAGAGAATCCCAAACAGGATCAATCCAGCCCATGCCGGGTGTGCCATTAACCAATCCCATGCGATAGAAGGGAAATCAACAATGTCCTTAAAATCGTGATGCTGGTCCCATTTGTTGCTTCCTCCTCCACTTCCTCCAGGTCCGTCGAGCAACATAGCAAGGAATGCAGTGAATCCGACTACAAACCATTTTCCGAGATCGAAAGGCTGAAAGAGTGCTTTTTTCATGCGGTCCCAGCCCCGTGAAAGTGCGTCAAAATAGGTTATATTCATAACGATAAAATGTTTGGTTAGTTGTTTGATGGTTTTAATGGATGATTTTCTCTCTATAAAAGCAAAGGATCATTTTTTTGAAAGCTCAACAACGGAGTTGATCTTCAGATTCATCGGAAACGTAAACGTTTGTGCTCCCGATGTTGAGACCGTGCTCGGGGTAGTGCTATCCATGGTAGATTTTACATAGAATCCTTCTTTGTAGGCGAAATACCAGGTCATTACTCCCTCTACATCCCCTTCTGAGGTAAGTGTTATCCCCTGTGCACTTTGAGTCCCGTCCCGGGAGCCACTGATCTGGGAGACGATCTTGACACATTCATACCCGTCTACGGTTTCCATCCCTTCAAATGTGTTATCACTTTTAAGGATCATGACCACCTCTTCATTTTCGGAAGTCTCATTGATGGTATCGGTTTCAGACCAGGTATCTCCTATCTTGATCCTCTGATCGGGAAGATCGGGAAAGAACTGTTGGAAATGGAGTGCAATGCTGCGGCTTCCTGCCTGGGCAATGGAATATTTGATCGGTTCAGCCCCGGAAAGATCAAGCTCTTCGCCTTTATCCGACAGGTCCATATTGAACCGTTTCCCCAGTGTTTCGCTTACATCCGCTGAAATGTTCATCATGGGACTTCTGACAAACATTCCCAGAGTATCGAGGGTGATATCCAGTGTAAGCTTCCCCTCTGAAACGGATACCGGCTTCATATCAAACGCCAGAATTTGTTCAATATCAGCACCAATTGATTGACCCTGGATTTCCATTGTCTGGTTTATATCACTCTCTGACCGGTAAAAGAGTCCTGTTTCCGGTGGTAATTTATAAGATAGGGTTAACCCCGTTTCCGGGCTCTCAGCCAGCGGTTTTTTAGCCGCACAACCAGCCAGAAAAAAGACTACAGGCAAAAAGAAAATTGCCATAGTCATTGCATTTCTGATTCGTTTACTATTCATCATGGTATTAGATTAGAAAATTGCATAATTATTTTAAAATGAATTTTACCTGTAGATTTCCTCAACAAAATATGAATTTTACCTGAGATAATCAAGGATCACACTCGATCACTTTCAAATCTGTTAACAGATTCACAATATCAAAAATTTCGCACTCATGAATGGCTTCAATTCCAGCACTCTCCATAATTGCACCTATGGTCTTCGGCCTTGCACTAGGGAAAGGCAGATTGAACATAAACCTGCCCTGTGGTTCAGTAAGGTTAATTTTTCGCTCTTTCCCGTCACGCCCCTCTCCTATCCAGATTACGACACTGCTGATAAATTGGCCGTAGCGAGCAGTGATAAAACGTACCCTCGCATTCTGTTTTTCTCTGACCTTTACAGATAATCTCTCCTTATGCGATACATCTGATTTTAACAGTCCAAGATCAATTTCCAGAGAAATTTTCTCCTCCGTAAGGGAATATCTGAAATAGGGTCGCTTCTTTTCATAAACCTCCTCTTTCATTACAATATGGAGTGAAGCCATTGCTTCAAGAAAATCCTGGACTGTCTTAACATGAAGGTTTAGCCGGGAAGCTGCCTCCGAGGCAGATACATTATGGTAAGTTTGAAGTAGCCGGAAGATATCTTTTGCATACTCTTTCGATATATAATGACCAAATATAGCTGCACTTTCAAAGTTCATTCCGTTATCGCGAGATTGGATGTATTTGCATAGTATTTATTCTCTCAATGATCCTGTTCGAATCCCCTGTACTAAAATGCTCATAAAATTCAATAAATAGCTTTCCCAGAGAAGCACAGAGCTGATCAAAAGATAAGGCATCTTTATACTTTAAATAGTCGGTTCTGGAAATGTATACAGATACGTTACCATCCCTGTCAAACCTGACCCATGTCGTGTCCAGATAATCTGTCAATATTCCAACCTGCCTGGTTAATTTTGAATTGACAGAAATCACAACACTCCCGTTCTCAAAATACGGGATAGCAATCAGGTGTTTGTGTAAAAACCGGGCAAATTCCTGGATTTCAGTTCCGGAGCTTGAAATCTTACCCACAGGAAGAGGCCTTTCAGTAAAACCTGCCTTTGTTTCATCCACCGGGAGGGCAGCAAGCTCAAGTATCTCACGGGAACGCCATGTGAGCTTTCGGGAAAATAGCAAAACAAGCACCCAAATTCCAAACACGATGAAGAAAATACCCAAAATGCTATTAAATGAATAGATCGGATGAAATCCAAACAATAAAACGGAGACAGAGAGTGCAGAACAGGTGAAGAGAAATAAGGTGAATACCAGGAAGCCAAAATTCTTTGTCCTGATGAATATTAAAAAAATAAGAAAACCATAGGAAAATGTGATCAATGCTACCAATGCAAAAACAAGAAACAGTCCCATGGCAACCATAAGAAGAAGTGCATAAAGACTGATTGTAATTCCAATTATTGATCCAATCCCAAGTGTTGCAGGTTTTAACTTATGAAAAATTTGCATGGTTCTAGCTATTTAGGTTACCGATCAACTTCTAAGAACATATTACTGACGGAAGAAGGAAACCTGTTCATGACTTGCATATTGTATCATAGGTTTTGAATTAGACTAGAACAATCCCAATGCAACTGGAATGAAGGTCAGAATTACTAGAAAAATAAAAACAGTCAGAACTGCAACCACAATTAAAAGAGCGGTTTCAGGTTTGGTTGGTTTGTTTTCTTCATTTATTCCCATCTGGTTAGTATTTTATATTATTATTCAAATATTTTATAATTTATATACTTTACGTTTTATAAACTATACAAATGTATAATATGACGATTAAAAATCCAAATATTTTCAAAAAAAAAGTCGCCAGACGATTTTGATTCGTTTGACGACTTATATTTACCCGTAATATACCTTCAGTTTATTAGCTTCTTTGCTGTCTATGATCCAACCTTAATAGTAATCTTTTTTGAATGTTTTCCTCCCATTTTTGATTCAACAAATGGTTCAATCCATCCGTTTGAACCATTCATTTTGACCAGTCCCCGGAATTTCAATGTTTCTTTACCTTTTAGCCGGAATTCTGTATCCTTTCCTGCAATGGATTGATAGGTTGAGTTGTTATCCAGTGGATCAAAGATCGTAACATCTTCCATCAGGTCAACGATTTCAATGTTATCCGATGAATGGATGGTCAGTTTATCTTTAACTGCTCTTTTGAGCTGCACGGACCGATCTGAGGCGGTTGGATACACCCGGTCATTCTTCACCCACACTTCAAGCCAGTAAAGATCGTCTGTTTCCGGTTTAATAAGCACCTTATCTATCTCTATTTTAGGAAACTGGCTGGCACAGTAGAGAACGAATTTTGTATTCTTTTCCGCTTCCATTTCAATGTACCTGGAAGGTGGCGTTCTACGCATGTGTTTTTTGGGTGATCCACCGATCCAGATTTCTCCCAAGTCGGGGTGGTTAACCTGATGCGGGTCTATCCAGCCTTCACCGGTCAGTTCAAGATCAATCCACGTTAACATTTCCTCATCAGAAACTCTTCCATCACCATCCTGATCAGCATCAAATGCCGGATTACCCCACAACTCAATCAGGTAGGAGTATGCACCCAGCATATAATAGGTTGCTGCGTGCGCCTGACCGGAAAGTCCTCCAATAACGGGACTATAATTTTTCAATATCCTGGCACCGGATGTTACTATTTCCGTCTGAACATCCATATCGTGCTGATAATCAGTAGTTACCTGCCGATTAAACAACTGGGCATATTTATTCGTTTTGCGCATTTGTTCCAGTCTCTGCTCAATTTGTTCCTCTGCTTCCTGGCGTTGCTCCCGGGAAAGATTTCTCCGGCTTTCCGGTGGTGCCTGAAACATGATCAATCTGCCGGTATTATGATAATGGAAAGAGGCGAAAATATTTGGATGCGCGAGTTGAAACTCAAACACATTTCGGGTTTCTGACTCAGACATGGGGTATGGATTACCTGCCTGCAGGTTCCATCCATAGGGAAAATTCCTGTTCGGATCGGGACCACCGATATCATCTTCATTGATCATCCCATCCCCATCGTTATCAAAACCTTCAGAGCCGATTCTTCGAAACCTCATACATTCCTCTTCAGGATCAGCTATCAGTAAAAATCTTCGCTTGTCCGGTGAAAGTTTAAACATACCATCCGGATCTTCAATATACATGTCTGACAATTCACCATCACCATCCACATCCTCTGTTTGATCTTCATCATACAAACCATCTCCATCATTA
>Ga0315534_1001350_pt1 | contig 16895 bp, 12 predicted proteins | sample SalMarSW160240MG_FD_203094 | JGI IMG/M metagenome (GOLD analysis project Ga0315534, IMG submission 203094) | Salt marsh sediment microbial communities from the Plum Island Ecosystem LTER, Massachusetts, United States - Salt Marsh Sediment SW1602-40 ... | reverse complement strand
GGCAACGTGGCCCCCATCACGTATGCCGGGGCGGGCATGCCGTCGCGGGCGGTCTTCCAATGCAAAACGATTTCGTACCAAATCGCGGGCAGGCGATTGACTTCCAGGTGCGGATCGGCTGCCAGCAATGCATGTCGCGATTGGCTGCGCGTCGGGGCAATTGCCCAGGCGTTGCTGCCGGCCAGCCGCGGCAGATCCGCGATCAGTTCCAACGCTTCATCGGAAAGCTGATTGGACATGTTGACCCGCTGCAGCAGATCGAATTCCGCATCATCAAGACTTGGTGTGAACAGCTCCTTCAGCAGCTCCGGAGCAATACCCAGTTGGATCAACTCCAGCAGCAGCAGCTCGTTCTGTTGCTGGCTGACCGCCAATCCTGCAAAGCTCAGCAACCGGCCGATCATGAGCACGGCTTCGTGATTCCAGGGCTGCGGACGAAAGCCCGTGGCCCACATGGGCAGGGAGCGTCCGGCGTCTTTCATGCCGTCGTTGACGCCTTCGCAGTAGAACGTCAGTTCGTCGAACAGGGGGTCGTCGAGAATCCGCACCTCGCGGTCCAGATGACGCTGCAATCCCGCCCGGCGAAAGAAGCGATCCGTATCGAGCAAATCCTCCGTGGCCCCGATCATTTCGGCCGCCCGGCCGCTGGCGACGGTGCGACCAAACAGCATCTGCGTCGGTCGATCCAGCGCGTGGAGATAGCCCAGCGCGTAAAGGGCCTCTCGCCACGACGGAGCCTCGACGTGCGGAACACCGTGGGCGTCCCGCACGGCAAGAAAACGCCGCCGCGCGTACCTGAGCTGAATCGGTTGCATCACCGATACTATCGGCGCCGACCGTGCGAGCGAACCACCGCGGTGCCAGAAGCAACGTTTATGCAGGCAATGCGGGCCGTCGGACGGCGTGCGTGAAGAGGACCGTGAACCGTATGCCCGGAACGTCCCAACGCGGCTGCGCGACGGCATCCAGAAGGCGGGGCCGAAGCCGCGGCGGCACGTCTCGACGAGCAGGCGACGGGATCACTTCTTGCGGTGACGGATCTTGGAACGCATGCGACGTTTCTTGCGCCCGATCTTCCGACGACCTTTTCCGGTTTTCTTCGTTCCCAAGCTCTGCTCCGTTGTGCGCTACACGTGAATGGATGACGGTGAAACAGGGATGCTGGTCCGCCGATTCGGACCTCCCCCGCCCGTGGCCCAGCAGCCCGCGTGCGTCAAACAATGGAGGCCGCGGCCGTGGGGACGTTCGGCGAGGCCTGCCGAGACCCCGCGAACCCGACAGCATACTGCCTTAGGGTTCGACCGGCAAGCCGCGCGGAAAGGGGGCAAGGGGATCGGCCGGCCGGTCCGCACCGCAACGATGCGCTGTCATCAAAACGGGGCCGTCCCGCCATGTTGCCCGAGAGCCTGCTGGATCAGGACCAGCAACGCATTGGGATCATAGGGCTTGCGGACAAAATACTGGCCGCCGGCGGCCCGTGATCGGCGGATAATGTCCGGCCGTTCCATAGCGCTGAGCAGGATCACCGGGATGCTGCACGTTTGGGGATCGTCGACCAGCCGCTGGCATACCGTGAATCCATCGACGTCCGGAAGACGGAGATCCAGGATCACCAGATCCGGGTGGATCTGCCGAGCCAGCGTCAGTCCTTCGTGGCCGCTGGCGGCCGTGCGGGTCTGAAATCCCTGGCGGTCCAACGCCACGGAAAGGCCGTCGGAGATCGTCGCATCGTCGTCGACGATCAGGATCGAGCGGTTACGAAATTCAACGTCCGAGGCCGGTTCAAGCTGGGGGGCCGATGGCGGCATGGCGGGGCTCTGCGGATCGGGCGGGAGGTCGGACCAAGGGCGATACAACCCTACTCTGCCGTGGGAGCAAGTCAAATCGCCGGAGGACCAAAGGAAACATCTGGCGACGGCCCGCCCTATCGGCCCATCCCGCGCCTTCGGGAGATAGCGATTCTGAGGGGCGGACGGTCACGAAACGGATCGGCAACGCTTCTGCCAATGCGAAGACACATCGACGTGGAGGCGGACCTAACGCGTCGTCCAATCGATCCCCGACAACCGTGCCAGCGCTATTTGCAGCGCGTGTGTGCCGTCCTTGGCGTGCCCCTGCGCAGCCAATCCGACGTACAGCTGATGAGCCAGTGCCAGTCCGGGCAGGGCAATCCCCATGCGCCTCGATTCTTCCAGCGCGATGCCCATGTCCTTGACGAAATGCTCCACAAAGAATCCCGGATCGAAGTTGCCGGCGATGATTCGCGGCCCCAGGTTCGACAGTGACCAGCTTCCGGCCGCGCCGGACGCGACCGATTCCATCACTTTTTCCAAATCGAGACCTGCCCGATAGGCATACAACAATGCTTCGCACACGCCGATCATATTGGTGGCGATCAGCGTCTGGTTGACCATCTTGGCGTGCTGGCCGGAGCCGGGCCCTCCGTGATACACAATCGTCTTGCCCAGTGCCTGGAAACAGGGCTGCAGGGCCGAAACGGTCTCCGCATCGCCGCCGACCATAATCGACAGTGCTGCGTTGCGTGCGCCGACATCGCCGCCCGACACCGGAGCATCGACGCAGGAGACTCCCTTGGGGTGCGCTACGTCGGCGATCCGGCAGGCCAGCGACGGGCGGCTGGTGGTCATGTCGACCAGGACGCTGCCGGCCCGGCAGCCGGACAACGCGCCGTCCGAGCCCAGGATGACCTGCTCGACATCCGACGGGAATCCCACAATGCTGAACACGACGTCCGAGGCCTCGGCGACCGCGCGCGGCGTATCGGCCCATTGCGCTCCGCGCTGCAGCAGTGGCGAGGCTTTCTCGCGGGTGCGCGTGTGAACCGTGGCGGAATAGCCGGCATCGATTAGATGGCCGCACATGCTGCGACCCATGACGCCGGTGCCAATCCAGCCGATCCGGGACTTGCCCGGTTCGATGTGTGGTGCGTCCATGGCCAATTACCAGCGGTGCGCCGGTGGGGTGAGAATTTCGCTGAGAATAATCGCCTGGCGAAGGCCGGCGTCGCTTTGCAGCATGCGGCGGATGGCCTCGGCCGGTTGTGCCGAGGCCATCACCTCGAGGTCGAAGTCGGTGACGTCACCCATGCGGGATCCCGCCAGGCTGCCGATCTGGTGGTCGAACTTGCCGTGGATCCGCGAATCCATCCGCTCGTCCGCCGTTCCGGCCAACTCGCCGAGATGGGACGTGTGATCGGCGAATCGGCGGCTCGGCAAGTGCCTCTCCACGAGATCGCCGATGAAATGTCGTTCCCGCAAGTCCGTGCGGGGCTTTTCCAGACTGGACTTGGGCAACACGGTGGCGACGCGGGGGGCAGCTGGTTTTGTCGCGACGGCCTTTCGCGGTGAGGGCTTGTCGCGCCCCACAGCCTGGGGCTCGAGCACCTCGACGTCCCCGGCGGGCTTGCCGCCACGCTTTTGCGCCGCTCGCTTGAGAAACGCTTCGATCTCCTGCGACAGTTCGCCAGCTCGCGGCCGAGGTTGCGGTTTGCCGGCATTCTTGCGCGGCGGTTTTCGCTTGGGTCGATCCTGACCGGCAAACTGGCCAATCGCCCACAGAATCACGAACAAAATCGGGATCGCCACCTTGAGCACATCGCCGATGTCCAATGCCAGCAGCACATTCACGCGTTTTCCCCTTTGGTCTTCAGCGCAGGTGGGCGGACGCCACGCTGCGCGGCGACGGCGCACTAGTCGGTGGGCGTCGGTTGCCGGGTCACCGAGTCGCCCGTGCCGGCGATGGAACGCCGCATGTCCGTATCGGCCTGCACGTTTCGCAGCCGATAGTAATCCAGAATGCCCAGCCGCCCGGATTCGAAGGCGGAGGCCATGGCCTTGGGAACTTCGGCCTCGGCTTCGACCAGTTCCGCGCGATTCTCTTCGATCTTGGATCGATTTTCCTGCTCTTGAGCCACGGCCATCGCCCGACGCCCCTCAGCGCGAGCACGCGCCACGCGCGTATCGGCTTCGGCCTGGTCGGCTTGCAGCCGGGCGCCAATGTTGTCACCCACATCGATATCGGCGATATCGATCGAGACGATCTCAAAGGCGGTTTGCGAATCGAGCCGGCGCGCCAGCACCGCGCGGCTGATCCGGTCAGGATTCTCCAGGACATCCGCGTGCGTATCGGCCGAACCGATCGCGCTGACGATTCCTTCACCAACCCGTGCGATGATGGTCTCTTCCGTGGCCCCGCCGATGAGCTGATCCAGATTGGCGCGGACCGTGACCCGGGCCTTGACCTTGAGCTGGATACCATTCTTGGCGACGGCGTCCAGCGAGGGCCGCGAGTAGCCTTTGGCGGGACAATCGATGACTTTGGGATACACGCTGGTCTGAACCGCTTCCAGGACGTTGCGGCCGGCCAGGTCGATCGCCGTGGCACGCTTGAAGCTCAAGTCGATCGTCTTGGCCTTGTGTGCCGCAATGATCGAGCGGATGACCATCGGCACGTTGCCGCCAGCCAGGTAGTGCGCTTCCATGGCCTTCGTCGTGATCCCGGCATCGCGGTCGAATCCCGCCTGCACGGCCATGATCTTGCTGCGCACGATCACGGCGGGATTCACTTTTCGAAACGTCATTCTCAGCAGATCAAAAATGCCGATACCGGCGCCGGTCGTTACCGATTGGATCCACAGCCGGAAGTAACGGGCAAACACGGCGAACACGATAAGCAGGAAGACGAATACGCCGAAGATCACCACGATCGTGATGACCTGCATTATGTCCGCGGCCAGAATCATGCGTCCGCCTCCCGTTGCGTGAAAAGACGCCCATCCACTTGTACTGTTTCATCGATTGGTGTCAAGACAGCGGCTCGTCGAGCGAATCAAGTCCCAACGCGTCGAGCGGTTGCCGCAGCATGTCGTCACCGCCGGCCCGTGTCGATTCGTCGCGCTCCGCGGGACGCACGACCACCCGGTTGGCTTTGACCTCGACGATCACGACGGGCACGTTGGCCTCGATGGGCATGCCCTGACTGACGGCATCGATCGTCTTGTCGTCGATCACGATCGCTCCACTCGGCAGCATGGGAGTCTTGGCCCAGCCGACCTTGCCGATCAATTTCTTCAGGCCGCGCTGTCGTTCGTCCTCGGGGGAAACCTCGTCTTCGGTCGGAAGCCCCAGCAGAAATCGCCGCCCCATCGGCGTTTGCGGCCAATATTTGAAGGCCAGCGCGGCGACGACCGGCACGCCCACCACTGCCAGCGCCAGGAATGTCAAACCGACCATCGGACCGCGATGGTAAAACGACAGCACGATGGCCGCGAAGATCGCCGTGGCGGCCAGAAAGCCCAGAATGCCGGCCGACGGAATGAACACTTCCATGACCACCAGCGCGCAGCCGACGAGCATCAGCAGCATTGACCACGCCAAGGGATCCAACGAATCCATAGCCTACTCCGCGGGGCAAGGACCGACTCCATTGTAACGTGTTGCCACGGGGAAAGCGGCCACCGCGGCCCGCCTTCAGGAAGGACGGAGTGGCCGTACCACCACACGATTTCCTCGGACTTCCACCACTTCGACCGGCGACCCGCAGTCAACAACCTCACCGTCGGTGATGACATCGAGCAATGTTCCGTCGATGGTCGCCTTGCCCGACGGGGTCAGTTGGGTGGTCGCCGTGCCCCGCCGACCCAGCAGCTCGTCCCGTTCGGACACCGACTCGCGGCGCCCCAGGTTTTCCCGTTCGCCCGACTGCATTGGCAACAGCATCAACCGATTGAACATGGGTGTGTGGGGCAGATACCTGCGGAGCACGGCCGTCGCCGCCAGGATGCCGAGTCCCGCCCCGGCCACCATCATCATGGAATTTCGCAGCTCGATAAGCTGCGGGCCCGTCTGCGGCAAGACGAACGTCTGGCTGGCCAGCACCAGGGAGCTGATCACCATCAATCCCCCTCCCAGCCCAAAGACGCCGAAACCGGGCAGCACGAAGACTTCCAGCAACAGAAAGCAGACGCCCGCCAGGAACAGCAGCACCTCCAGCCACGCCGCCGTCCCGTACAGAAACTTGCTCCAGAAGAACAATAGGAATGCCACGCTGGCTACAAAACCCCCGATACCGATGCCCGGCATCTGGATTTCCGCGTACAGCGCCGCCCCGCCGATGACCAGCAGGAACATGGCCACGGCCGGGTGGGCCAGGGCGTCGATCAGATAGTCGGCCCAGTCGGGTTCCACAAGCCGCGGGTCGTCCTGCAGCCCGTAGGCCTGTTTCAGTTCTTCGAAATTCTCCACGACCTGCCACGCCAGATTCATTTCGCGGGCTTCGGCACCGGTCACCTGCAAGACTTCGTCGGCGTTGGAGATGATTTCACGACGTTGCCATTGGTCGGCATCTTCCCGCTCTTCGAGTTCCTGCGGGCTGAAGTAACTCTGCCGACCGCTTTGCCGATGCGTGTATTTGGCCAACTCCACTGACGGATCCAGAAAGGCCAGGGCAGGCGACCAGTTGCGGTCCCGCGACGCCATCAGCAGCCGCAGGGAATCCCGCACCGACCCGGTCTGGTCCGCATTTAGGGGATACGGATTGTCGCCCCCCAACACTGCCTCAGGATGCATGACCAGGTGATCGCAGGCCAGCGCCACCAGGGTTGCGCCTCCTCGGGCTTCGTCGGGCACGTATGCCACGGTGCGTACCGCGGATCGATCCAGGTCGGCGATGAAGTTCGCCAGCGATACACAATCCGGCGCGGGCCCGCCGGAGCTTTCGATCCGCAGGCAGAGAAAGTTGACGTCGCCGCTGCGCAGCTCCTCGTCGATCATGCTCTGGATACGACTGGCGACCTGCGAATCAATGGCATCGTCCAACACGACCAGTCGGGCATTCAGCGGACGGCCCAGCAGCGGATCCTCCTTGAGCGCACCGCGCGGCAAATCCAAGGAATCCGCCAGCTGCTGGCGGCTATTGGCCAGAAACTTGGCGAATCCCAACTGCCGTGCTTCAGACCCGGTAAAGCGCCCCCATTCCCCGCGCCGAATCAATACCGCTTCGGATTGCACATCGTGCGTTTCACGAAACGCATCCAGGTCCTCTTCGAGAACAAAATGGACGCTCATCAATGTTTCCACGCGGTGGACCTGCAGTGTTTTGTCGAGCATTCCCAGTGCAACGGCGCGGGGAATCGTGCGGCGACGGTCGGCGACGAATGCATAGGCAGCCCGCACGGGCTGTTTGATGTCGATCTGCGGCGGTTCGTCGATGCCTGCATCGCCGAATTCCGCGTCGGGCGCCATCACGAGTTCCTCGCAAGCCATCGCCACGAGCACACCGTGTCCCTTGATGGATCGTGGCACGTACGCCACAGTGCGGATGCCGTGCAGTTCGGGGCTCTCCAGCAGAAAGTCTGCCAGCTCCGTCGCGTCGGTGTACTCGCCGCCCTGCCCGAATTCGGTACGACCCGGGTCGAATTCGAAGACCAGCACGGGTCGCGGCCCCGCCGCGTCCGGCTGTTGCCGGTGCAAGTCTTCCGCGGCCGCCTGAACGGCGCTGCGGACGATGCGGGGCACGGTGCCGGTAATCGGCAACGGGATCCGGATCAACCGACCGGCGGACCGCGCGACCTGATCCGGCGGATGTTCCGGTGTCGCAGGTTGCTGTTGCCCGCGGGTGCGTGCTGCCAGGACCAGCCAGACCGCCAAGCACAGACTTGCGGCCCGGCGTATGCGACGGGCCATGCCGGTGCCGTCGAACCCCCCCTTTTTCATGGCGGGCGCTGAATGGGCGAGAGGAGATCGGAGGGTTGCAGGGCCTCGATCGGGTCTCCGTGCCCGGACAATTTTTGCGACGGCGTACCCGATCATCCGGTGTGCATCGGCGAGCAGTCTGAGAGCGGATTTCAAAACCTGAGATTGCTGTGGCATTTCCCGGTCATGGAGCGATTACAGGGCGTTTTGAAACCGCTTCTAGGACGCTGGGAGGTCGAACCATTCCGCATGTGTGCCGCCTGGCCAGCCGAGGTAACGCGGTGCGGATGGGCGGAAACCTGCGAAGCAGTGGGAAACGATAAGTGTTTGTTGGCGTTGATGTTTGCTCTAGCCGGGCAATTATAGACCGCCGGCAGAGCAGCGAAAAGTCTTCCCCGCCCCTTGGCGGTTGCCGATGAACGCCGGCGCATGGCGTGTCGATTGATCTTGCGGCCTTCGATCCGGCGGTGGTGCCGCCCCGGGGCAGTGCCCCCCAACGGCGGAGGCGACCCGGCAAGCTGCGCGGCGTTGAAAGCTTCGCCCTGCGAGCGTGCCGCGCCACGGGCGTCGTGCCGAGGGGAATATCCGGACAGCGCGGCCAGGTCGGTATCTGGCGGAGGCCGCCTCCGACGGTCAGCGGCGGGGTGCCGCCGTTGCCGGCTGGCCGGAACGTGATGCTTGTTGCGGCGAAGGCGTCGATGGCTGTTCCACAACGCGCTTCCAGCCGAGCGGCGCGCGGGGAGGTTTGAAGACGCCCAGCAGGCGTTCGATGGGGTCGTTTACCTTCGCGTCTGCAATTTGAAACACGTACACGACGCGATTCTTCTGATTGGGAAGAAATACCTGCACGGCGAACGGAAGAAACCGGCTGCGATCCAGGAGCAAGTCGATCTTTCGATAATTGGCCGCATCCTGCTGCCAGCGCGGAAAGACTTCCAGCTTGATTTGCGCTTCGGTGGCCTCCGAGATGCGAATGAAATACCGCTGCTTTAGCTTGTCGGCCTTGGCGTTGAACAAGTAGGGCAGCGGCCCATCGGCAATTGCCTGTCCCTGATATTCGGGCGGCAGCGGGCGGACAATCAGTTGTCGTTTCACCGTATTGAACTCATACACCGCTTTTCCGTCGCACACCCAGTGTTCGTCCGGCTCGTCGGAAACCTTATAAGTGCCGGTTTTGGGATCGAACCGCTGGACTTGCGTGATGCGAAAGAGTCCTTTATCGGGACGCGCGTAGCGGACCTGGCCCTTACTGACCGTGACCGCGGTCGTGTCGCCTCCCTTCATGAAAACCGGATCGTATTCCAGCCGGTCGAACGTACACGTAAACGTCCGGATCTTTTCGCTCTCGGCTTCCCATCGCAACAGGACCTGGTCGACATCGTGTTGCTGCTGGGGGGTGAGGCGAAACGGCGCCTGTTCGTCCTGCCGCCGTGCCTGTTGGGATGTCGGGCGAGGTGCCGGGGGCGCGGCCCGCTGCGGATAGACCGACTGGCCCCACGCCGCCCGGCCGGGCTCGAAAACAGGCGTCGCCATCAGGGCCAGCAGCGTAAACTGCACGGCGTGGCTCAAGGTATCCCGGTGTCGACCAGCCATGACGATCTCTCCTGGCGTCATCGTGCCAACGACAACGGAGGCAAATGTTTACCTCCGCGTGTCGGCATAGGGCAGGCGGGGATTGTAGCAGCAATTGCCAACAGGCCCCTAGATCGATCTGGGGCGGATCGTCAATGCAGCTGACGACGCTGTGCCGCGTTCTCACAAAAGCTAGCGTTGCCGTCCGGCAACCGGTCTTGACGTACCCTCATGGCGGCGACTACATCAATCCTTCACCAGCCACGTCCCCCGGGAGATCCGTCCGGTGCCCGACCAACTGCGGGAATATCCGCGCGAAGTGTTGTTGAGCCTCTGGTTATGCGTCACGGCAGCGCATGCGGTGGTGGCCGGCGAGACCTGCCGCTTCCAGTACCGGCCTCCGCAAGTCGGGGACCGCGGCAGCCAGAACGTCCATCTCGAAATGAACATGATCGTGACCCTCGAGCAAGGCGGGCAGGTCGTGCAGTCGTCAGACCGCGGTGTCCGCAAAGACCAGCAACGCACACTGAAGGTCGCGGCCATCGAGCAAGGACGTGTCAGCGAAGCTGAGATTACGTTCGACGTGGCCCGCGAGTCGAGCGCCCGGAATGGGCAGGTGGATCCGCCCCGAAATCAACCGGTTCACGGCAAGGCGTATGTCGTGTCCCGGCGCGACGGTCAACCGCTGCGGATTACCGATTTGCGAGGCAATGAACCACCGCCCGAGGAAAAGGAAATCGTCGCGCGGGCTGCGGCAGCAATCGGCCGCGCGAATCCGCTGGCTGAATTACTCGACGGGCGTACCATCGCGGTGGGACAACGCGTGGAGGTTCCGCGCAGGATTGCCAACGAGTTGCTGGGATTTCGCGAGGCGATCGGCGATGTCCAGAGATTCGTGCTCACGTTGCAGAATGCTCGCACCCGGGAAGGCGCGCCCTGCGCCACGTTTTCTGCGCACATTGTCGCGCGCCCGCTGGATGACCCCGGCGAACCGCTCGTGATCCAGGGCCAGATGCTGATCGAACAGACGACCTGCCGCGTCGCCGAACTGGCCGTCACGTGCCCGGTGCAGTTTCGCGAAAACCGAGGTCCCGAGGGAGGCCACTTTACGGTTTACGGTCGGGGGGCCCTGCAAGTCACGATGCGCAGTCGCGCCGGCACGGCCAGTCGCTAATCGCGGTCTGTCGACAGAACCTCGCGATACACCTCGGCAACGCGTGCCACCATGGCGGCATCGGAAAAGTGCTTGGCATGACGCAAACGTGCGCGGGCGGCCATCGGCCGCGGATCAATGCGTCCCCAGACGCACGATGCGATGGCGTCGGCCAGTCGGGAAGGATCGGCCGGGGGAACCAGCAGCCCGTCGACGCCGTGGCGGATCGCTTCGGGGATGCCGTCCACGCGGCTGGCAATGATCGGCACTCCCGCGGCCATCGCCTCCAGAATGACCATGGGCATGCCTTCTCCGTACAGACTGGGAAGGACAAACAGATCCCACCGTTTCAAGGCCGACAGGACACGGTTCGAAAACCCCACCCAGCGGATCGACTGTGCCAAGCCCAGACGAGCCGCCAGACGCTTGATTTCCGCTTCGTACGCCCGCGATTCGAAACAGCCGACCGCATCCAGCTCCACGTAGATTCGGCGTTCCTTCAGATACGCTAGCGCGGCCAGCAACGTTTCCATCCCCTTCCGCGGTCGAAACAAGGCCACGGTTCCCAACTGCCAAATGCCACCCGGTTTTCTGCCGGGCAGCGATTCAATCGGCACCGACGGGACGCCATTGGGCACTACCGAGATGCTCGCCGGCGAAACGCCCTCCGCGACAAGGTAATCGCGGAGGCTAGTCGAGACTGCGATCAACCGCGCCGCGTGCCCAAAACAGACGTGCTCGATCAGGCGATTGATCCGATTGCGGACTCGCCGCGTGGAATCGCGCGACGCGGGGCTGTGAACATGGTGCACCAGGGGCACTCCCGTCAGCCGGGCGACGATACTGCCCAGCATCACCGTCCGCGACGTATGTGTGTGAAGCAGCTGATAGTCGCCTCCCCGCACCAACGCCACCAGCGGGCGCACGGCCCGGAAATCACAGGCGGCCCGCATCGGAGTCGTGTACAAAGGAACGTCACGCGCCGTCCGCACCCGCGGAAACTGGTCCGGCTTGACGCAGGCCAGTCCGGCTGCAAACCCAAACTGGCTCAGTCGGCTCGCGAGCAGGTCCTGCACGCGCTCGGCCCCCGCGTAATGCTCGCCGTTAACAACATGCAGCACCCGCCTTTGCGTGGGGTCGGCGCGGTGCGGACCGGCGCCGACGAGGCCCGTGTTTGACAATGCGAACCGGGGGGCGAGCGTTTCCATGATGGCGAGCCTGACTAAGATGGGTGTGCGGGTTGATGGCAAGCCGCCACGACGGCCGATCCAGTCGCCACCCGCCTCGAGACGCGTGACAAAAAGGCAATCCGCATGCCGGTCGGGGCACGCAGACGGCACAGGCGCGGGTCGCCCGTCGTAAGCCTTGGCAATGGGACAGGATACGGATTGCCGACGGCCCCGGGCCATCACCGGCAGCAGCGAGCGAGCATGTCGTGATTGCGTATTTGGCGTTGCGAGTTCTCCACATGAGCTACATTTGGCATCGAGTTTGCACAGCTGTTCTTATGCACTTTGGGGTTGCACCCATCACTGCAGCGAGATCGGCCGTGGGGCCGGGACAGAGAAGAGGCACTGTATCGCGGGCCGGTGATGGCGAGGCAACGGCAACGTTCCGACGGAAACGGTTATTGGAAGGGGACTTAAAACTTGCGGCCCCCAGGGTTCTCTGCGATCCAGTGCGGGAGCCATCCCACGCGTTTCTGAACTACGGAAGGCGAGCTCGCGACCCACAATCGAATAGGGTTGTAGCTCGCCTGTTGCATTTGTGTTGTATCGTTCTGATACAATTGTTGCGAAATAATACACTCGCGGCCGCCCGGCTGCGGAGAGCGGTCTCATGGCATCGACTGCCTTCCGGCCGCCGTCGCTACGTCGATGGGCATCAGATCAGCGTTTCTGGCGCGCTCGTGGCCTGCCTCGCGGCTACGGTCCTACCGCCGCTTTGTTGCGCATCCGCATTCGGCGCGCCGGCCAGCACGTCGGCCCGGGGCGATCGGCCGATGCCGAGCGTCGAACGCATCAATGAGCATCTGGAGCGAGGCTGGCAGGCGCGGGGTCTGGCGGCATCGCCGCCGGCGAGCGATGGCCAGTGGTGCCGCCGGGTATTTCTGGATTTAATCGGACGCGTCCCCACGATCGATGAACTGGAAGCGTTCATGGCGCTACGGAACCCGGACAGACGCGAGGCGCTTGTCGAGAAGCTGACGGGTGCTGAGTTCCAGCAAGACTACGTCCGCAACTGGACCACGGTATGGACCAACCGGCTGATCGGACGGACAGGGGGAAGCGAACGCCGGACATTGACCAGCCGCGACGGTCTACACCACTATTTGCGAACGTGCCTGTTGGAAAACAAACCTTATGACGAGATGGCCTATGAATTAATTACGGCCACGGGAGGCACGCAGCCCGGCGACGAAGATTTCAATGGTGCCACGAACTTTCTGGCCATGAAAGTCGGTGGCAAGGCCGTACAGGCGACGGCGCACACCGCGCGTCTGTTTCTCGGGATTCGCGTGGAGTGCACGCAATGTCATAACCATCCGTTCAATACGTGGAAGCAGAATCGGTTTTGGGAACTCAATGCGTTCTTTCGCCAGGCGCGCGCGTTGCGATCGTACGAGGGCCGCGACATTGCGAGTGTTCGACTGATCGACCAGGACTTTCCCGGTGAGGGTGGCGACCCCGCGGAAGCGGACATCTATTACGAATTGCGGAACGGCCGGGTGGCCGTTGCCTTTCCCACGTTCGTGGACGGGACATCACTGACGGACATCCTGGGCACGGGCAGTGGCAACAGCGGATACGTGCGCGACGTTAACCGCCGCCGCGAACTGGCCAGGCTCATGGTCAAATCGCATGCGCTGGAGCGGTCCCTGGTGAATTTTATGTGGAGTTATTTTTTCGGATTCGGGTTTACGACGCCCGTAGACGATATGGGACCTCACAACCCCCCTTCGCATTCCGATCTATTGGCCGTCCTGAGCGCGGACTTTCGTGCGTCCGGTTTCGACCTCCGGCAGCTCATGCGGTGGATGACGCTCAGCGACGCCTACGCCCTGTCCAGCCGGTCGACCGCGCGCAATCAGGACGATGACCCTTCTCGCGGCAGCCGCCCCATGTTCAGCCGTTTTTACCTGCGCCAGATGCAGCCCGAACAGCTGTACGCATCGCTGATCGTGGCGACGGATGCCCGCGGGGCGGAAGCCTTGGCTGGCGCTGGAGACGATGCCCAGCGCCGATGGCTGCAACAATTTGCATCGTCGTTGGACACCGACGACAATGCCGAAACGACCACTTTCGACGGCACGATTCCCCAGATCTTAATGATGATGAACGGCGAATTGGTGCGCGGGGCCACCCGTGCCAGGCCGGGCGGTTTCCTGTCCGAGGTCGCCAATAACGGTGCGCTGTCGCGGCGGCAGAAAATCAGCCGTCTGTACCTTGCCGCCCTGGCACGTCGTCCCACCACGCCGGAAATTCGTGGAGCCAACCAGCTATTGGCGTCTCACCGTGGCAACGTAACCGCGGCGCTGCAGGATATCTGGTGGGCGTTGTTGAATTGCAACGAGTTTATTCTGAACCACTGATACATGGGCACCATGAAGAATCGGGTCCGATCGATGCGCGGACGCATGCGGCCAGATGGAGTCAACCGCCGTCATTTTTTGCAGCACCTTGCCGGTGCGTCGGCGTTGGCCGGAAGCGCGCTCGCCTTCACGGAGTCATTGCGCGCTTCGGCTGGCACGCTGAAGAGCAACGGGATGTCCGCAATCATGCTGTGGATGGGTGGGGGCCCTTCCACGATTGATATGTGGGACATGAAGCCGGGGACGCCGACCGGCGGGCCGTTTCGACCGATTCCCACATCCGCCGATCTGCAAATCTGCGAGCATCTGCCGCGACTGGCCAGGCAGATGCACCACCTGTCGGTCATCCGATCGATGAGCACGCGCGAGGCCGATCACACGCGCGGGCGGTATTATATGCACACCGGGTTTGTCCCCAATCCCAGCGTGCAGCATCCGAGTTATGGAGCCGTGGTTGCCAAGGAACTTGCCCCTCAGGCGCCCGCGCTGGATCTGCCGCCGTTTATCGCGATTGGCAGAGGAACGATCGGGCCCGGGTTCCTGGGCATGAGCTACGCGCCGCTGGTTGTCGACGCGCGTGGCAAGATTCGCAACCTGGATACCGAACTTTCTGCGTCGCGGCTTGCGGAACGAATGCGTTTCCTGTCCATCGTCGAGCGGCGATTTGCCAGTCAGGACCGCGGTCCGGCCGCCCGGGATCATAGCCAGGTGCTGGATCGCACGCTGGCCCTGATGACCAGCCAACAGCGCAACGCCTTCCAAGTGGAAAACGAACCGCAGGCGGTACGAACGCGGTACGGCACGTCGAACTTCGGGCAGGGCTGCCTGATGGCGCGGCGCCTCGTCGAGCAGGGGGTTCCGTTCGTGGAAGTTGACCTGGCCGGCTGGGATACGCACGCCGGAAATTTCGCGCGGCTCGAACAGAAGTTGCCTGAAATGGATCAGGCGATGGCCGCGCTGGTGGAGGACCTGGATCAACGCGGACTGCTGCAGCAAACCGTGCTCATTTGGCTGGGGGAATTCGGGCGGACGCCGCGAATCAACGGCAATGCCGGCCGCGACCATTGGGCGCGAAGTTGGAGCTGCGTGGTCGGCGGCGGACGATTCTCCGGCGGCGTCGTCGTGGGACGCACCAGCGGCGACGGAAAGCACGTCGAATCGGAACCGTATGCCTCGGAAGATCTGATGGCGTCCGTGTGCCATGCCATGGGCATCTCGTTGCAGACCACCTACACCAGCAACAGCGGCCGCCCCATGAAGATCGCGGATGGGGGGCGCGTCATCCCGGCGCTGTTCGGCTAACGTCCGGGCCGCTCGATCAGGCAACGGCGTGCCACCGGCAACGCACCGGTGATCGGAGGTTGCCACGCCGCTGGCGGGCCACTACGCTGGCGTGCCGGTCCCGCGTCCGTCCGCTCCCTGTTGGGCGGCGGAGCCGTCCCGTCGCTTGTTCTTCGAGACGCTATCTTGAGCCGCAACGATCCGGAATCCCCAGGCGAGATTTTGCGTTTTCGTGGTGGTCCGCTGGCCAGCACGGTTCCTCTCGTCGTGTTTCTGGCGATTACGGCGGGCCTGGTCATCGCCGGCGCGCCGGAAACCAACGGCATGATTGTGGCGGCGATGATTGGCATCTCGGTCGGCATGCCACTGGCCACAAGTGTCGCGAGCTACAACGAACACGTGTTTTCGTTGATGGCCAATCGCGTGGCCACGGTTGCGATCGTGTGCTGGCTGTGGGCCGGAGCGTTTGCGGGGATTCTCAAAGAAGCGCGTCTGGTCGAAGCCATTGTCTGGATCGGCTGGCAGACAGGACTGACCGGAGCGGGTTTCACCGTTGCTGTATGGCTCACCTCGGCGCTCTTTGCCGTCTCGGTGGGCACGGGCTTGGGCACTGTGGTCGGCTTTACCACGGTCATGTACCCGGCTGGCATCCTGCTGGGATCCCATCCCGGTGTGTTGATGGGCGCGATCATCAGCGGCGCCGCCTTTGGCGACAACCTGGCTCCAATTTCCGACACGACCATCGTTTCGGCGGCGACGCAGCAGGCCGACGTCGGCGGTGTCGTGCGATCGCGGTTTCCGTACGTGCTGATCGCCGCGACGGCCGCCACGCTGTTGTTTTTTCTGTTTGGAGAAGGCCGGTCGCCTGGTGACACGCAGTTCGCCGAACGCGTGCTGGCGGAAACCGCCGATCCGACGGGCTGGCCGATGCTGGTTCCGGCCGCGGTGGTGCTGGTCGTCGCCATCAGTGGCGGGCATTTTCTAATGGCGCTGACCGCCGGCATCGTTGTGGCGTCGCTGCTGGGCACGTCGATCGGTGTGTTCACCTGGTCCGATCTGTTTTACGTCGAGCCCGCGGGCACGGCCGGAGGCGCTTTGGTGACGGGCGCGATGAGCCTGGTGCCGACCGCCATCCTGACGCTGCTGCTCGTCACCGCGATTGGAATGCTGGAAGCCTCGGGGTTCCTGGAAATGCTGTTGGGTGGATTGGAGCGCGCCTTTGCCCGCACCGTGCGGGGGGCCGAGGCCGTTATCGTGGCCATGATCACGTTGGCCAATCTGTGCGTCTCGGTCAACACCGTGGCCATGGTCATGGTGGGGCCGCTGGCCAATCGGCTCCGCAAACGCCACGGAATCCACGCGTATCGATCCGCGAATTTGCTGGACACGGTGTCGTGCTCCTTTCCGTACGTGCTGCCTTACGCGGCCACAATCTCCGCGGCGGTCGCGAAACAGAGAGAGGTGGCCGAAACGTACGAGTTCGTGCCAGTGCTGAGCTGGATGCAACAGGCCCCCTACATGTTCTACGGTTGGGCCCTGTTTCCCGTGATGTGCCTGGCCGTCTTCACCGGTCTCGGACGGGAAC
>Ga0315534_1001349_pt1 | contig 16903 bp, 14 predicted proteins | sample SalMarSW160240MG_FD_203094 | JGI IMG/M metagenome (GOLD analysis project Ga0315534, IMG submission 203094) | Salt marsh sediment microbial communities from the Plum Island Ecosystem LTER, Massachusetts, United States - Salt Marsh Sediment SW1602-40 ... | reverse complement strand
TCTAAGTCAGTACGACTCAATTTTGGAATACTTTTATCCTTCACATGTGAAAAGGCGTCTGAATGCAACACTTCTTCGACTAGCAATCCCTTAAAAATTCTCTCAAAATCGTTCTTATAACTTTGATAAAATTCCGCCAAATAATTCTTCTCAGAAATTATCTTGAGATAAAAGCCTTGGAGAATCTGTTGCTTGTTCTTTAACGTAATTTTTGAAGTGTCAATTAGCCATATATCTAAATCTTCAATTAAACGCGCGATAGCAATGTTTAATACTTTTAAATTTCCATTTGTCTGAGCTATCCGATATATCCATCCCAAATGCAGGTGGATTCCCCCATAATCCGTAATGTAACTATAATTCCTGTAAGAAAGATAAATCATCAAACAAGCTGGACCCAAAGAAATTCCACACATTGTAAAAAGTGCTGCAACAAGTGATTCTGTAGATTCTGTGTCAATACCAAAAAACGACAAGATCGCGAAAATTATCCCGATGCTTAGTGGAATTAATATCGAAGGGTATTTCCAATTCCACCTGTTGAGTAAGAACCGTGGAATAAGGATTGATATGAAAACAGAATACAAGAAAGCAACAAAAAACATGATATTTCTTGAGACGAAACTCGTCCACACATCGAACCCTGTAAAATTGAGCACGACATAAAATCCAATGAAATATGTTATAAACAATATGATGCTTAATAATAAACACGAGAGCATTATCCAATAATGCACGGCTCGATACTTTGAATAATAATATTTCTTGTGAAAGGGCGTCATTGGATCTGAGCCGTACGCGGAATTTTGCAAGATGTCGGGCGAGTCGAAAGGGCCCTTATGTTTTTGACTATTTTCATAGTCGGTGTAGATTTGCATTAAATCTTCTAAGTTAACAGGTATTCTAATTTCTTTTTTTGACATATTTATCAAAACCGTATATTATAAGCATTATATTATCACCCTTGAATTTAAATATAGAGGTCCAAATGATAGTGATTTGTAGTATTTATGGATTGAGAACCCATTCATTTAAATAGGTAATTTAATATATATAAATTAACCATAAATGTGGTGTATTTAATGAAGGATAATGGATTTTTAGAGTCAGCTAAAATTATTATAGTAATAATGATTCTTTCAGTAAACTTATCTATCGTAACCAATTATGAGATAAATAAAGAAGGATTATTCAATCCAAGTAATTTTCATGATATGGATCTCAAAACTGCAAACTTAAATGAAAATCCAATATTTATTGATGCTAAAGCTCACGGAGTAAACGCTCACAATTGGTCATGGGCTGTTACTCAATCTTGGTGTAATGGTTCGGGATCACAATTAGATCCTTATTGCATTTCTTATTTAAACATAAATGGAATGGGGAATAATAATTGTATTGAAATAAGAAATTCTAATTTAGCATACTTTACAATTGAACATTGTAATCTATATAATGCCGGAAATGCTGTCTCAAGCATGCATGCTGCAAATATTATCCTAAACAATTCTAAGCATGGAAAGATTTATTCTAATAATATTACAGGAGCGTCCTCGCAATTTGCCATAGGACTCTATATGGAAAACTGTAGCTACATGAACCTGCTTTCAAATAATATTAGCGAAAATAAATTTAACGGGATTCAAATAATTCACTCCTATGCAAGTAATGTATCCTATAATTTAATTGAGAATAATGAATACATGGGATTAACGATTGAAGATAATAGCCAAACGAACAGCATTGATCATAATCTGATAAATAATAATTATGAAGGAATTGGAGTTACCGGTAGTTCCTATACGTGGATCTGGGAAAATACGATAAAAAATAGTTATCTTGATGGCATAATATGTGTAGATTGTTATAATATTGATATTCAATTCAATAAAATAAGTCACAATTCATGGTGCGGGATTAACATCAAAGAAAGTAATGTTATTGACATCTGGGGAAACACGATTGATTACAATGAATACGGAATCTATCTTCTCCTAAGTGATACTAACTCTATAAGAGAAAATAAGATTATTAGCAATGATAATTGTCCCCTCATGTTGGTTTCTTCAAATAATAATAATATTCGTGGAAATAATATAACGAATAACAAAGGAACGATAGAGCAAATTGATTGCGTGGATAATCAATTTATTGATAACATAGTCTTTAACCAACCCGAACAATATCTTTTAACTACAGGTATAATAGTGACAATAATAATCATTATTTCTATAGTATTGTTTGTTCGAAAGAGACAAGAGAGAAAAACTGAATAACGTATCATATTAATGAGAGTATAAGAGTAGTTTTACTACATAAAAACCTTTATACCTTTATTAAGCTGTGAAATAGATGTACTATCCACGTCGTTAGATATTTTGGATATGAGACATATTTAAAGTAAGGAATGTTCGGTAGTGCAGTATTCGATGAAATCTTAAACATTGCCTTCACATAATCTGGGGGACATCCCTTGAAAAATACACCATAATCCTTGTATTGTTCCACACAATCTCCATATACTATTGTTTTACGCTTTTCCAATTTTAGTAATTCTTCTTCGGGAATTTCCAGATCGTTTCCAACGATAATTGTCATACCACTCAAAGTGTCCCAACCTAAATTCTTCCCATAGGCATCTAAATAGGATCGGAGAAATGCTGGACAACCCGGATCACAGTTTTCCTTTCCTTGGAATACTTGTAAATTTGGGTGAACCTTAAGATTCCTATCTACACGTGTAAAATTACTTTTTTTAGACTCCAAATACTCTTTATTATGGAGTTCTATATCTTGAATGTCTAGTGGACCTATTCCTCTTTCTGCTAAATTTTTTAAATGTTTAATCTCTTTAGGGTCAATTCCAATTAAATAGCAGCATGTGACATCGACTGCAAGGCAATTATCTCCAACTATCATCATTTGGGTGTCAATAGGTTTTACTTCAGCAGGACCATTTCCCTCACCCGATACTATGGTATCAGTAATGATGATGTCAGGTTGACGAATGAGTGTAATATCAGAAAGATGATCGTGCAAGCTAGTATCATGATGTTTTAATCGTTCCTTTTTTGAAATTAACCCAAGATTATTCTTAACACTCAAAGTCACATCTGCATATAGATTTCCTTTCAATTTTGGAACAGAGATGAAATAATCAATGGAATCATCCACTAATAATTTAGGATATTTGATCACATGGTCTTTAATGAAGGGGTCTTCTACAACCACGTTTTTTCTTCTTTTTTCATCTAAATAGCACATTTTAACATTTTTTATTCCTTTAACTGCTTTTTTAATACCCACACATGCAAAAGCATATCTTGCAGTACCCATGGTTCTATTTTCTGCTATAAGTATGGGCTTGGCTCCTCTTTTAGACAGTGCATTCACGATACTGGCAACTAAATTTACATTTGTATTTATAGCGATTGTTTTTGCAACATCATTAATAGGGAATACAAATGAAGGTTTTATTAAGATGGATTTATCTTCAAAATTGTACTTTCTATCATCAAAGTATCGCCCTATTTTTTCTGAAATATCCAGAGAATTATAATCCTCCTGTGGAATAATCGTTACTTGGTATTTAGGCATTTTACCTCTATAACCTTCTGTAATTGGATTAGAATATTCTAATAGATCATAATTGATCTTAAAAAGTTTTAGGAACAAGTAGCTTTTTATTTTTTGGTGGCAACTACAAAAATACGCCTCGAATCTTTTAGCCCTGGTAAAAACGTTTTTGCATCTAAAATCCAACCAAAAGCTCCATCTCTCCCCATATCTTTAATTAAAGTTTTCTTTAATTTAATGGTCTTCTCATAAACTTCACGTTGACGCCTTTCCCAGTCATTTACTTCTTCATATACCTTTATATCAAATCCAGAATTTAAAAGATATCGTCGATAATCCTTAATTTTAACAACTTTTTTTTTCTCCCAAGTTGTGAAAACTAAATTTGATTTCGGTTGTAGTAATCTCGAAATTTCCGAGAACGCTTTGGGTAAATCAGGAATAAAACTCACCGCATCGATACTGATAGCGCCATTGAAAGAATTATCGGGAATATTCAAGGAACAAATATCGCCAGATTCAAATCTCACATTACCTTTAATTCCAAAAGCCTTAGCGCGTTCATTAGCTTGTTTAACAGCATTTTCGGAGAGATCAATCCCTAAGTAAGTAGCTCCCGTTTTTCGTGCGATCCATAAACCTGGTCCCCCTCTCCCACAGCCAATATCAATAATTCTATCACCGGAACCTACATTGAGATGATCGACAATGTTTTGTAAATCCGTATTGGATACAAATCCATCGGGATTGGCTTCTTCAGGATAATCGCTTCCATAAGCCTCTCGAAATATGTCACGGAGAGATTCACTCTTCGACTTTCTATAAAACTGTTCAAACAGGTTTTTCATATTTTTTTGAATAGTTTCAATATTTTCGCCGCTCATTCCAATCCTCTATAGTGTTAATTTAAATTCTTGAAGCTTGTGTGGTGGCCACGCGCGAGGAGTTGTCGCACCATTAATATACCGATGATCGCATATTGGAGCACCATTGGAGATAGTTTGAGTACGAGTAAGACCAAATCCTGAGGCCGTGGCTTCAGCAAAATCTGCCAAACAAATGTATGGCGTGTATTTCTCTAACCCTAACTTTTTCGCGAATTCATAAATTCCGCATTGCGTGAAATTAAATCCATACGTGAAATTCTCATCGTCTCCCTCTACAAACTCGAAGATCCAATCTCCTGGATATTTCTTTTTTTGAGATTCTTTCGCAAAACCTCTCATGAAATTCAGATAATCTTGGGTAAAAATTTGCTCCGAATGTGATTGACCCGCTTTTTTTAATTCCTCAACTCTCCTTATATTAAGAATCTCATAATATTCAAAAATAAATTGTCCTATCTTTTGAAAGGAGAGCCCCTTTTTTTGAAAAACTTGGATAACTGAAGCCATCTCTGCCGCACCGATTAAAAATGAAGTATATGGGTTTTTGTTACCTCCAATATATTGCATCTCGGGTATAAGAGATTCAAATTCTTGTAATACTTCGATATAGACATTGGATACTTCATTTTCATCAATAATCTTAATAAAAAGCTTCTTAGTGTATTCAAGCTTTTTCTTAAAGTTAAGTATCAGTTGAGCCTTTCTCTTAACATAAAAATCTGGCTTTATTTTTTCAGAAATTTCACATTTCACCCATTCATTCTAATTAATTTTAGATAAAAATGTAAGTAATAATAATTCAAATACCGTATTTAAATGATATTATAATTAGAGAATAATTTAACTTAACAAAGACGTTCCGTTACGGGATGTTTAATCAAGGAGATGGCATGATTTCTCTCTATTTTATGAATTATTATAATCTTCGCTGTACAGTTTCCTATTCTATTTAGGGCTTTTTCTACAGTTATGAGAATAAAATTCTTCTTTCGTAAATTTCCTGCCACAATATTGGCAATACACTTCATCTTCGAGGTCTTCTTCATTTATAGGGGCATAACTTTTTAATTGAGTTTGAGCTGCAAGTCCTAAGTCTCCGGGAGGTTCTGGAGGTTTGAAAATATATGGCAAAGGGAAATTGTCATCACCACCCTTTCCGTCTCTGGATGCATGATATGAAATGGTTCTTCTTGCACATTCATAGAAACTTTGATAAATATTTATATCCCGACCATAAAGCGCGCAAGTATTATAAATTGCGGGATTCCAATTGGAAAGCTCATGATTTGATTCATACCATAATTTTTCATTTTGCAGCACGTGCTTGAAATTTTCTTCATTGATGGTGTCTTCGAGATCCTTCTTATTTAGCATCACGATAAGCGGGATTTCTTTAATTAACTTATCTTGTGCAATATTTTTTAATTCCAATAGGGATTCCACATTATCTTCCAGATACATGGATTGTGAGTCAACTACTAAGATTACTGCATCCGCTCCCTGGAAAATCTTTGATCTTAGAGGACTAAAGCTTGATTGACCTGCTACAGTAAATACTCTATAAAAAATTTTTTTTTGTTTTGTGGATTGGAATAGACCTCTATCGAAATATAACGTTGCACCACTTGCTTTTTCTATTTTTTTAAGATCTTCAACGGGTTCAATATCCTTTTTGGATTCTTTCGTAATTTTATAAAGTGTCTCCAATATAGTTGTTTTTCCTGAACCTGCCATGCCCCAATATACGACTTTAAAATACCATTTATTATTCTTGTAAATTGACGTTCTCCTCCAAATTATTCTCAAATCACTTTCGTATTAACAAAATTTCAAAAGATAGAGCAATTAATCTTATTCTGCTTTGTCATCATTTAAAAATGATTTCGCGATTTCTTTACATGTCCTTTTACAATCTAACAAGATTAAACCGAGCTTGGCATCATTCGTGGTAGAAATTGTCAACACCGCGTTCAAGCCCGCTTGCATGACCAAGAGATAGCCTTCGCTTCCTTTTATATATAACTGTTCGAAATTCCCCTTCTTCATCTCTATGATTGCTCTTTCGGATATGGAAAGTAAAGTTGCAGTCATTGCTGAGATTTTCGTATCATCGACATTTTTAGGAAGCAAGGATGCAATGGGAAGTCCTTCAGCTGAGATAATGGCTCCTGCAATAATTTCAGGATTTCCTTTAAGTAATTTTTTCAATATATCATCAAATTTCTTTCCCATAAAACTCTCCTTCCCGTATATTTTTATTAATTCATAATGTTCTAATGAAATTAATCCGTCTTTCAGTTTGATAATCCATTCTTATGGATCACCCTATCTCTAAAAAATGTACTTGATGTTCGTAATTTTTTCTCTTCTTAATAATAATAATAACTTTCAAACATATAAATTTCACAGTTCTGTGAGTTCTTTACGGGTGTTCAATTATACTTCAGAGACAAAGGTAAATAATGTATAGCTAATTATTTGTATAATATGAAAAATCTGAATTTGGAAGATTATGAGAAACTAGCAATTGTCTCCGATATTCATGCAAATAAATATGCGTTAGATAAATTCCTTTCAATTTTGAAAGAAGAACCTACTATAAAATTTATATTAAATTTGGGAGATTTTTTACAAATCGGACCACATCCGAAAGAAGTAGCAGAGGTAATTCTGAATGATGAACGATTTATTAACATCCTCGGAAATAACGAACTCATGATTACCGAAAATCTAAACGTGAAAACCCGAGAAGATGAAACTGGGCATTCTAATTGGACAAAAGAACAGATCGGGACTACTTTGCTCGGTAAAATCAAGAAAATCCCAACATTTCAGTTTTTAGATCTAAATAATAAAAAATTTTTGATGACACACTCACGAATTTATAATGAGGACCGAAGCAATGTGTGGGGATTTCCCTTATTATTTAGTAAAAAATCACTAAGCAATTTCATGAGGGACTATCCGAAAGGCATGGATTTCATTCTTTTTGGTCATACTCATCACCAACTTTATCTTCACTGGAGGAACAAATCATTTATTAATCCAGGATCTCTTGGATGCTCCATTCATAAATCAATGTTATCATATTGCTTGCTTGAAGCAGGAGAGGGAAGGTTTAATATCTCTCTAAAAAATGAATATTATGATCAAACAAATTTACTCGAGGATTATCGAAGATTAGAAGTACCCGATGCCGAGTTTATTCTCAAGAATTTTTACGGAATTAAATCTTGATCAATATCATGTAAGTTAAAAAAGTTTAAAATGGAATAGATAAATAACTAATAATCAGATGAAGATTTCAAAGAAACAAAAGTTACTCCTCTTAATCCCCCTAATAATAGGAGGAGGAGTGCTTGTTTATGCGTTAATTTTAGGTGTGCCACCAACATTCAGTCAACCCGTGTTAGAATTTCCAATTCTCGAAGAAGATAATATTTTTTCAGTAAGCGCCTATGGTATTGAAGATTGGAGTGGTCCAGGAACTTATCATAATGGTATTGACTTGGTAATAAACACATCAGTTATAATTGTATCCCCAGTTAAAGGAACGGTTGTTGCAATAACTGAACGTCAAAATGAGCATTCAGTAATCCAAAATATACTTTTTGATATTCAAATTCAAATTAACTGGGGTTGGAACATTAAATTAGTTCTTGAGCCAAATTTTCATGGCGATGATGTTTATAATAATACATTACAGAGGGAATCGATTAGAGTTTCATTATTTCAGCGGTTAGAGGTTGGAACGCAGATTGCAACCTTACAATTTTCAGGTTATTACTCACATCTTCATTACATGCTTGAAAGTATTCTTGGAGATACATGTCCTTATGTTTATTCCTCAGATCAAGCTAAAAGCATCTTTAATTTAATAGCTCTAAGAACTAATCAATCAATATGTGTGTAATGCAATATTAGCATATTAGGATGGCATAATTTATCTTATAAAAATTAAGTAAATTAAAAATAATAATAATAATACCAATAAACTCACTTGTTAATTGTAATAAATTATTTACAAGATTTGAGGAAATTTATTTCTATAATTCTAATCATATTTGCATAATTTTACTAGTTTACCTTTCTCCGATAAGTTTAATGCGATGACTTTCGGTCTAGTCATTGCTTCAATCGAATATTTTATTCCTTGTGTTCCTAAGCCTGATGATTTTGTTCCCAAGAATGGAAAATGATCTGGACCTCTCTCGCTCTTTCCATTTATTTGAACTGTTCCCACTTCTAACTCTTGTGCTATGTTAAAGGCTAAATCTATGTTTTCCGTGAAAATCATGCCTTGTAATCCGTATTCTGATTTGTTTGATATTTCTATTGCTTCTTCAGCACTATGTGTTCGTATAAAAGGTAAGATAGGACCAAAAGGTTCTTCCCAGGCAATTCTCATATCAGTCGTGACATTGTCTATTAATGTTGGCCACATGATGTTACCTTCTCTTTTATTTCCGCATAACAAGGTACCATCTTTTTTTAAAGCATCATCTATCAGCCCTTGAACGAAATCACATTGCTCTGAACTTATAAGGGGCCCAATTGTTGCATTTTTTTCGGGATCTCCAATAGACAAATTCATTGTTTTCTTTTTTACTAGTTCTATTAATTTATCAGCGATTCCGGGCATTGGAAGAACTCTTTTTACGGCAGTACATCTTTGCCCACTATATGAAAATGCTCCCGAAACAATTGCATCAGCAGTTAATTCTAAATTTGCATCGTTGAGTACTATAGCGGCATCCTTTCCACCCAATTCTAATAAAAGAGGTTTCATTCCGACAACACTTGCGAGATGTTGACCCGTTTTAGAAGATCCGGTAAAGCTCACCATATTAATCAAAGGGTGTTGCACTAAATAGTCCCCGATTTCAGATCCCTTGCCGGTAATTATATTAAAAACTCCTGGGGGAACTCCCGCTTTTTCTAAAATTAATCCAAAGAATAAAGGGCTGATGGCACCTTGAGAAGGAGGCTTGACTACAACCGTATTTCCTGCCATTAATGCAGGCGCTATTTTAGATCCCGTGAGATTGAATGGATAATTAAAGGGTCCGATGCATAAAATCACACCTAAAGGAACTCGGTACGTCATAGACATCTTATCTTTACTAAATCCTTTAAAAGCATCTCCGTAAATTGCTTCTCCTTCTTGTTGTAATCCAGCTTCGGCTGTGGCTTCAAATAGTTCGGAAGTTCGGGTTATTTCTGATATGGCACTTTTTAAAGGCTTTCCTATCTCTTTCATCATAACATAGCCTAAGGAATTAGCCCATTCCTTCATTAATTTAGCAGCTTTCATTAATATATCTGCTCGTTCTCTCTGAGTCTTATCTCCCCAACATTCCAAGTTCTCTTTTGCTACAGTTATGACTTGATCAGCTTCTTCAATGGAACAAGCCTGCACAGTCCCTACTGTCTCATCGTTAAAGGGATTTTTAATGATTATTGTGTTTCCCGAAGATGACTTTTTCCAAGTACCAGATACATAATATTTAAAATTTAACTCATCTCTCATAACTAAAGAATTAGGAATTTTTTCGATTTCGTCTATCATGATTTTCTTCTTAATAAGAGTTTAATTTCAATAAAAAAATGTTCATAGAATTTTTAGAACACTATCATTATTAAAATTAACATTAATAATTCAAATGTCAAATAGAAAACTGAATTATTGTAATATAAAATAGGAATCGAAGTAAATTTGCATAAAAAAAAATCAAAATGATAAAATAAGAAAATAGGTTTAAATTTTTGATTCTTCTTCGACGTTAATCGCATCAGCTTTTATTTTTACTGTTGCTACAGAATCAAGAATCTTTTTGTGATGAATAGTTTGAATATCTACCATATTTTTAAGAAGAATCTGCATTTTTTCTAATTTCATCTTATTAAATTCCTCGGTTACTACTTTTACATCGTTTTGCTCTTTAGAAGCATTATCTTTTGCAGCTTTTAATTCTGTTTCAGCAGTTTGCATTTCATTTGGTTTTAATTTTTCTTTTGGTTTGCTTTGTACTTTACTTAGATGCCTTTCAGCTTTCTCTAATTCTCTTGTTGCTTTTTCAGCTTCATTCTGTTCAGTTTGGAGTTTTTGCATACCAATTAAAAGATCATTTAGTGGTGCTATATATTCTTCCCTAAGTCTTTTAACTTTCTCCGCGTTTTCTTTTTCAATAATTTCAAATGTAGAAGCTAATGAACTAATTGCTTGTCCTAGGGAAGGAGTCTCCGTTTCAGCATAACCTTTTAATGCAACAACAGTTTTTTTAATTTCCCTTGTAACACTTTCTTCTGCATTAATATATTGATTACTTTCTTTTATTAACTCACTAATTTTATTGCTGGTAATTCCTAAAGCATTTGTTAAATTATCCATAAATTTTTTAAACGTTTTTATACACCTCTTTTATTATTACAGATTTAGATATATATTATCTATGAGTTTATAACGTTTCTGCTTATAAATAATCAATTAAAACTCTTTATATTGGTTTTTTGACCTATATTAGCATAATTTATTTTTATTTATACTTATTAACTATAAAAATATAAAAAAAAATAAAAAGTAAAAATAGAATTAAATTTTTTTAACTTTATTAATGTCTTTTCTTTAAGTAGAAAACTGAAATAGTTAAAATTCCAATAGCAAAGACTGATATTATGACAACTATACCTACAAACGTTGATGTTGTTTCTTCAGGAACTAACAAAGTCCATGTTGATAAAATACTTGTTTCAGTAGTGAGATAACCATCTTGATTTATTGTTGAAACGGTCATCCATTCTCTATTTTCATTATCATAGTAAGCCCATTGACCTAATCGGTTCTCAACAGTTTCTCTGATTCTTAATCTTGCTTTTATAAATGCTCCATCATTCGGACATTCACAATCACAAGTACATTCAGGATTACATTTGCATTCACAATCGCATTGGCAAGTACATTCAGGATCGCATTTACATTCGCAAATACAATTTGCAGAATCTCTCATCTCAATACAAAATCCTTCTAAATATCGATATGTGTTTCTATTCCTCATCCTATGCAAACTTCCACTCATTAAACCGAGTTGAGTTTCCTCCCTAGTACATGTCATGGACATTGTACCGTTTTTGGATCCTTCCACTTCAATAATAACGTCTTTATCTCCAATTCTCAAGGCTTCACAATTAATATCTAACTCTAAACCAATGTTTGCGCAAATTGTTAATCTTGTTTGTTCACGGAAACAAAACATGGTCCTAACATTACTTTGTAATTGTGTCTGAATCGTATCACCTTGAACCTCAATCATTTGATCAGGTGTTTCAACAGCCATTACGTTACTAGAACCTAGTAATGAAAAAACCATCAATATCGTCAAACCGCTTAACATTAACATACTAACATTTTTTTTCATTCATTTTCACCAAAATTTGGATTAATGGATAATTAGAAATTCAAATAAAAAGGATTAAGGTATAATATTTCCCTATAAATTAATCTGCTTTATAATCAAGTCCATTCAAATTAGAGATTAAAAGTAAAAAATTTATGAAATTTTATTTTAATTTTTAATTGAAAGATGGTAATGTTTTTTTTTAAGTACTGTCAAAGATCTAATGGATATATAAAGCATAATGATGCTTTATTTGGTTATAACTCTTATTAATTGGATAATTCTTAATATTTAACTTCTAATTCATTTCTCATAATCTGTGAATTGAGGAATAAATCCCTTTTTCATTAATAAGTTAAATTGTCCTTGAGAATTTTCAATTATTTTCTTAGATTTTGAAAGGAGTTCCTCTTCAGAGAGACGTATCTTAGCAATTCCTTGCTCTATTGCTTTCAACCCTACCGAAGAAGCTTGCCTAACAAACGCATTTTCATATGCCATGTTAGGGAGAATACATTCGTCCACAAGGCACCCTTCAATTTCATCTACTAATTGTGCAAGAGCATGTGATGCCGCAATGCACATTTCATCAGTTATGGTACTAGCACGTACATCTAAGGTTCCTCTAAATATTCCTGGAAAGCAAAGTGAATTATTTACTTGATTAGGAAAATCTGAGCGACCAGTTGCAACAATCCTAGCTCCTGCTTCTTTAGCATCCCATGGAAAAATCTCTGGAATGGGATTTGCTAGCGCAAAGACTATTGCATCATCCGCCATTTTTGAAATCCATTCTTTTTTGATAATATTAGGTCCTGGAACGCTTGACGAAATGAGAATATCCGCACCTTCTAAAGCTTTACCGCAATCGCCTATAACTTGTTTTTGATTGCTTATTTTGGCAACTTCACATTTATAATCTTGTGGACATTGTAGATCAGGGCGCTCTTTGTATAATATTCCATTACGATCAACAAATATTGAATTTGCTATATTAAATCCATCAGCTTTTAATAAACGATAAATCCCAAAATTAGCAGCACCTATTCCATTAAAAACGATTTTCACTTGTTCTTTTTTTTTTCCAACAATTCGTAGAGAATTCATTAATCCCGCAAGAGTGACACAAGCTGTTCCTTGTTGATCATCATGCCAAACAGGAATATTGATGTTTGGATCACTGCGCAATTTATCTAAAACAGTAAAACATTTTGGATTGCTTATATCTTCTAAATTGATTCCACCAAATGTAGGTTGAACCATCTTTACAAATTCTATAATATCTTCGGCTTCACAACATTCCATTTTACCGATACACAATGGAAACGCATCCACTCCCCCTAAATATTTAAATAGTAAAGCTTTACCTTCCATTACAGGCATTGCTGCTTCAGGACCAATATTTCCGAGACCTAAAACTCTACTTCCATCGCTTATAACCGCAACAAAATTCCATTTACTCGTATAATCATATACTTTTTCTTTATTCTGAAAGATTTCAGATGAAGGTGCGGCTACTCCAGGAGAATACCAAATTCCAAAATCATCATAATTCCGAACTTGACAACGTGGTATAACTTGAATCTTTCCTTTGTAGAACTTATGCATCTTAATAGCATTTATTCCCGGTATTTTAGCACTTTTTAGGAGTTGTTCTTTAGTTTTTTTTTCCATGATAGATATTAAAGTAAATGATTTTAAAATTAACTTGATAATAGAATATAACATAAAGAATTATTTTATGCTTTTTCCTTTTTTAAATGATAAAAATCCAACTCTAATATTTTTCTATGAGATTTAAAAAGTTTTTAATATCTAAAATCCTCAAATTTGCTCTTTAAATTAATGAATTTATGCTTATCTTATTTTTATTGTAATATTTATTGAAATAAATTAGTCTTACCTAGATTTAAATATAAAAATAAATTATTAACAATTAAAAAACGGATTATAGTGATAAAAAATTAAGGAATCAATAGATTATGGAAATTGGGTCTCTCGAAGTATTATTTATTTCTTTGTAGTTGTATTTTTAATTTTGTTAATTCCTATTCTATTACCAATATTATTTTTAATTAAAATAGTGTTTTTGATAATGACCGGAATATGGCTTTTGCCTTTCTCCTATATGATTTATCTCTATTATTATTTTTCAGCAAATAATAAAGAAATACAGTATAAGATCTGGGATTTAGTTATCCAAAAATTGCCTTGGAATGGAGAGGGAAAAGCACTTGACGTTGGTACAGGAGCAGGAGCATTAGCTATAGAGCTTGCAAAAAGATATCCTGAATCTTTTATATGGGGAATTGATTATTGGGGAAAAACTTGGGATTATTCTAAACAGCAATGTGAAAATAATGCTAGATATGAAGATGTGGCAAACCAAGTTATATTTCAGAAAGCAAGTGCCTCAAAATTACCTTTTAAGGATGGAGAATTTGATGCTATTGTAAGCAACTTTGTATATCATGAAGTGAGAGACACTAAAGATAAAAGGAAGCTCATCAATGAATCATTACGTGTATTGAAAAAGGGAGGTACATTTTCCTTACATGATACATTTAAAAATAAGAAAAGATATGGGCAAATTGAGGATTTATTAAGACAAATTAAAGATTGGGGTATTCAGCAAGTTGAATTCATTCAGACTGTTGATGAAATAGCAATGCCCAAATTATTAAAATCTGAATTGAATAAAATGGGTGTTCTATACGGAATTAAATAAACAATTATTATAAATAAACTAGCCTCTATTTAACATTAGTTTTGTTAACTTCATAAAAGATTTTTCAACATTTTCTCCCGTCTTACTGGAACACTCAATAAATAGATTTAACTTAAACTTTCTAGCGATTTCTTTTCCCTCTTCTGGTGTAACTTTTCTCATAAAACCTAAATCTGATTTAGCTCCGATTAACAGAATTGGAAACGTTTTTTTAGCTCCATTTGCAATCGATAACCAATTTGCAACATGTAAAAAAGAAGAATAATCCGTAATATCATACATCAATATACCACCTCTGGCTCCTGCGATGTAGTGAGGAAAAATGAATCGAAATCTTTCTTCACCAGCAAAGTCCCATATCATTAGTTTTACATTCTTATTATCAACGATTAAAGATTTATATTCAAAATCTACTCCAATAGTCATGCATCTATCTGGAATAAAAGCACGAGTCAAAAAACGCTTCGTTAATGTCGTTTTTCCACTGCCAGCATCCCCAAAAATCACCACTTTAAAGATCGTGTTATTCACGTCTTCCTATCTCTTTCTAACTTTTTTTAAGGGGACTGATATTTCTCATAATTATTATGAGATTGAGAGATAAAATTACCCATTGAACACAAAAGTATAACTAACCCTGATAATTTTAGATTGATCATTTTTCCATTAATGTAAAAAATATATCAACATTAAAAATAACAATATTCCTATTTAAATCTTTTTAATGTCCATTTCCAATTAACCAAAAATAGAGAAAATATTAACTCAATATCAGTATAAAGTGAATCAAGAAGAATTTTTTCCTTTTTGTCTTAGAAAAAAAATGGAAATGACCTTAATGAAACGCGACAAGATATTAGGTAATAAAAAAAAATTAATTTAAAATAATTAAGTATCAAAATTATTTTGGTTGCTTTCAGATTCTTCAAAAGTTTCTTTTTGAATTATTTTTTTTCCTGTTTTAGGTGAAATCTTACTCTTTAATTGTTTTTCTAAAGGACGCATCTTTTCTGCATAGCTGTCTTCAATTAATTGATCTCTTGAACGAACTTCAATACCTGTAGATTTTGGTTTTTTGAGCTTGCTCTTGTACTTTCGAATTTTTCTTACTTGTTTAGGATATTTAAGTACCTTTTGATATGCAATTAAATAACCGCCTAAACCCAATGCGGCGCTTAAACCGAGAATAGTTAAAATCTGGAATAATAAAACGTCCTCGGGAGGTCGTACGACGTTTAGAGTAACCGTGAATCGTTCGAATTCATAGTCATCACCAGCATAGACGGAAATGGTAACGGTAAATGTTCCTGCTCTCAGATTTGACAAAGTTCCTTCATAGATTCCGTCATTTTCAGGATCCATAAGAGTCCCTTGACCATAAGCCCAAGTGTAAGTAACTGTTGCATTTAATATATGTGTAAGGAAATCTAAATCTAAGAGTTCTATCTTAAGTCTATAATCTTGTCCGGGTTGACGGTTGATAACGGTTTCTCCCGAAAAAGTGGTGATATTTGTTCGGATTCTGTCCACTTGTATTCTCAGAAGTGCAGAATATGACTGATAATTCGCACGTTGAGCATAAATTGTTAGAAATCTCACTCCGATGTCCAATTGAGTAGTATCTACGGAGATTGAATATTGTTGTAGCGAAGGATTCTCTGTAAGATATAAGGATAGACCCTCTCCTACCAATTGAATTGTTGCTCCAGAAATTCCTAAACCGCTATCAAATTCTAGATATTTCACTGTTACATTTAATAAGCTCCGAATAGGGAGCGTTAATGTTCTATCAATTGTTTTATTCAATCCGTTGAGTAAAATGTGCAAATCTGTTTCTTTTTCAATTATTTCTATTGTAATTTGGACAGTTTGAGGTTCATAATTTAGTTTTTCTGCATACAAAGTAAGTAAGTTTATTCCAAAGTTTAAGTCTAATGTGTCAATAGAGACTTCGTATTGATTATAAAATGCATTTTTGGTTAAATATGTGTCTGCACTTAACCCTTCACCAACAATTTTTATGGTTGCGTTATTAATAAAAGAACCCGTAAACTCCTTGTAAATAACGGTTAAGTTAACAAAATCCCCTATTATTACTTCTATATACTTAGTGCTATTTGTATCTAAGTATAATTCCAACTCGGTTTCTATTTGTATTATTTGAATTGTGAAAATGATCGATTGAGGTTCGTATCCCCCCGTTCTGGCATAAATCGTTAGAAAGTTCGCTCCAAAGTTTAAGTCAGTAGTATCCAAAATGATCGTATAATTACTATAGCTCTCTCCAAGAACTTCTGAAATACCAGAACCGTTCACGT
>Ga0315534_1001344_pt1 | contig 16933 bp, 13 predicted proteins | sample SalMarSW160240MG_FD_203094 | JGI IMG/M metagenome (GOLD analysis project Ga0315534, IMG submission 203094) | Salt marsh sediment microbial communities from the Plum Island Ecosystem LTER, Massachusetts, United States - Salt Marsh Sediment SW1602-40 ... | reverse complement strand
CGCGCCGAGTTGGAATCTCAGCGTCAGCAGATCGTGTCCTCCAGCTCGCGCTCCTACCGCGATGAGATCATTCGTGAGCTTGCGCGCAACAACTGTGGTCCCAACTACGTCCAAGAGGCCCGCCGCATGAACCGGGGTCCGTTCTCGGGGATCTGGCAGGACGAGGGAGGCCAAAGCTTCTCCAACAATTGGAACCGTTACGGCGGATCGTCCGCCACGACCTACCGCACGGTCTGCGTCAGGCTTTGCGACGGGTACTATTTCCCGATCAGCTTCTCGACGCTGCCCAGTCACTTCGATGAGGATGCCAACCAGTGCCAATCCAGGTGTGCGGCGCCGACCCAGCTCTACTACTATCAAAACCCGGGCCAGACGGTTAATCAGTCCATGGCCTTCGGCACGCAAGAGCCCTACACGAACCTGAAGACGGCGTTCCTTTACCGCAAGCAACTCGTCGGTGGCTGTTCGTGCAAGGAGACCGAGTACGCACCCGAGCCCGTCCCCGCCAGTGGCCAGCAGGCCCAAGGTATCGGCGCGGGTTGGGAAGCGCGGTCGGAGTGGGAAGCCAGTAGTCAGCAGCCCGACGGATCACAGTAAGAGCAATTGCACCGTGGTCTTAAGCTTGCAACTCAGCACACCATCAGCACGTACGCCCCCTCAAGCGCGCCTCGATCTTCGTGCGCCCGATTAGCGGCATCAACGCTTTGAGCTCCGGCCCGTCCTCAACGCCTGTGAGTGCAAGCCGCAAGGGGTGAAATAGAGCCCGCCCCTTTGCACCCGTCTCCGTTTTCAATGCCGCTGTCCATTTCGAAAACGTGGAGTCGTCCCATGGCTCCGGCGGTAAGATCTCTGCTGCACGCTCTGTGAACGCTTCATTCTCGATGACCGGAGATACCTCACCGGCCACAACGCGCCACCAGATGGAAGCATCCTCCAACACGGACAGATTCCCGCGAACCGCATTCCAGAACGCTTCGCCCCCACCGATTTCGAGCGCTTTCAACCGCTGCGCAACCGTCGCAAACGGCATCATATGCAAAAGCCGCGCGTTGAGGTGCTTCAGCTCCTCCGGGTCAAAGCGCGCCGGTGCACTTGAAATCTTCTCAAACGCGAACAGTGCGCCAAGTTCATCCAGTCCCAAGTGCGCCTCAATCGGATCGGAGGTGCCAATCAGCGCCGTATAACTGGCGACCGCCATCGGCTCCACGCCCGCTGCCCGCAACGATTCAATTGATAAGGCCGACAACCGCTTCGACAGCGCGTGACCATCGGCCCCGATCAACAGACTATGATGACCGAACGCCGGCGGCTCTTTACCCATGGCCTCGAAGAGTTGAATCTGCACGCCGGTATTTGTGATGTGATCATCGCCACGTACCACGTGCGTCATACCGAAGTCGGTATCGTCGATGACACTCGTGAACGTGTACAGATACGATCCGTCTGCACGGATCACGACAGGGTCCGAAAGCGATCCCACATCGACCGTTTGATCGCCCCGGATCACGTCATTCCACGAAACGATCGTCGGCAGCGGTTTGAGACCCGTTTCGGATTCGCTGTTGTCCAGGCGAAACCGCCAGTGTGGCTGCCGCCCTTCGGCTTCGAGTTTTGCGCGGTCCTCTTTGCTCAGCTTCAGTCCGGTCCGGTCATAGATCGGCGGCAACCCGCGCGCGAGTTGGCGCTTGCGCTTGCGGTCGATCTCGTCCTCGGTCTCGTAACAAGGATAGAGCCGTCCGGCCGCCTTCATATGCTCAGCCACCTCGTCATAGCGCGCCAAACGGTTCGATTGACGCTCCTCGCAGGCCCATTCCAGCCCCAGCCAGGCAAGATCCTGACGAATCCCATCTGCAAACGCCTCCGTCGAACGCGCCACGTCGGTATCATCGAGACGCAACCAGAACGTCCCGCCATTCTTCGCGGCAAAGAGCCAATTGAGTATGGCAGTCCGGACATTGCCGACATGGAGGCGCCCCGTGGGACTTGGCGCAAAGCGAACGATTGGTGACATGTTTTTTGATAGTTCCGCGGTTCGTCCTTGGAAGAGATTGGCCGCCACCTATAGAGCGAGATCGCGATAACTCAAGGGCCGCAAATACCTCTCCCGCGCCAACCCGAGACATTTTTCGCAACCCTCGGTGCAATGGCCCCATCGCCGCGTGCTGCCCCGCGCTGTTCCCTAGGGAACAGCCCTGAGAGGCCGATACCGCCATGATGTGCCGTGAAGTGGTAGGCGCGCCAACCGCAGGTAACCCCCTACGGTTTGCGCAAATCCTTGCAAAGGAGGGGGCCGTGCGCACATCCCGAATCTTGGGGCCGTTATTGATTGTGCTGAGTTTTGCCGGCCCTGCTTGCGCCGGCATGAAGAAAGATGTCGCCGACTGCATCGCAGCCGACCGCAAAACAAGTGCTGCCGCGTGCACCCGCGTCTTGGACAGCGGGCGCCTGCCACGTTCTCAGTATTATATTGGCTATTTCAATCGCGGATCGGCTTATCGCCATGCCGGCCAACACAAGCGCGCACTGGCCGACTTCGATCGCGTTGTTAAACTGCGGTCGAAATTCGCCAGAGGATATTTCGCCCGCGCTCGTGCGCACTACGACCTTGACGCGCTGGATAACGCGCTCGCGGATCTCAACCGCTATATTGAACTGGAGCCTGAAGGCTGGTCCGGCTACTACAATCGCGCACTCATTTATCGCAAGAAGGGCAAGACCGATCTTGCGCTTGCAGACCTCGACAAGGCCGCCGAGTTCAATCCTGAGGCGCACGACATCCCCATCGTGCGTGCGCTCGTCCTTTCCGATGACGGCAAACATGCCGACGCCCGCCAGAACCTTTCAAGCCAGATCTCGGCCCGGCCCGACGACGCAACCGCACACTACGCACGTGCCATTGTTGCCTATCGTGAGAAGCAGTTCGACGCGGCAACGACCGACCTGGAAAAAGCAATTGCGATCGAAAAGAGTTTTGCCGCAGCCCATACCTTGATGGGCCGCATCATGGAAGCACGCGGCAAGGTCAAAGACGCGAAATCCGAATATCACCGTGCCGTCGAGGCCAAGGCGAAACTCTTTGACGATTCACCTGCCCAACAACTGGCGAAAGACCGCCTCGCCACGCTGTCCGGCAAGAAACCGTCAACCGTTTTCGCGAAAACGGAGACGCCCGATCCCGGCTGCAGACGCTTTCTGCCAACGACCGGCGTTACCATCCCGTACGACTGCGCCAACTAATCGTGCACCACTCGGAGTGACGACGAGCTCCATTATCCCGTCTTCTCTTTCTTGACGTCGAGCTCCGCGCCAGCGTCTTCACGAAACTTGTTGATCACAGGGTAGCGCCGATCCCGACCGAAGTTGCGCGAGGAAATCTTGACGCCCGGCGGAGATTGGCGGCGCTTGTACTCCGCAATGTAGAGCAACCGTTCCACCTTTCGCACAACATCGGCTGCATGCCCGCGTGCGATGATCTGTGCGATCGGCATCTCCATTTCGACGAGGCAGCGCAGAATCTCATCCAGCTCGTCGTAAGGCGGCAGCGAGTCCTGGTCCGTCTGATTTGGGCGCAACTCCGCCGACGGCACCTTGGTGATAATGCTTTCTGGAATGACGATCCCAGCAGGACCCATCGCACCCTTCGGCCGGTTCTGGTTCCGCCAGCGCGACAATCGATAGACTTCCGTCTTGTAGAGATCCTTCACGGGATTGAAGCCGCCGTTCATATCGCCATAAAGCGTTGCGTAGCCGACCGACATCTCCGATTTGTTTCCAGTCGTCACCACCATGCCGCCGAACTTGTTGGAGATGCCCATCAGAATGATCCCGCGGGCGCGGGCTTGAATGTTCTCCTCGGTCGAATCCGGCTCGGTTCCCGCGAGCACCGGCTCGAGGCTATCGAGGAGCCCCTTAACCGCGGCCTCGATGGGCAAAACCTCATAGCCCACTCCCAACGCATTGGCGCAGTCTTGGGCGTCGCGCAGGCTCGCATCGGAGGTGTACTGGTAGGGCATCATCACTGTGCGCACCCGTTCCGGTCCCAACGCGTCCGTGGCAATGGCCGCAACGAGGGCGCTGTCGATGCCGCCCGACAATCCGATGACCACACCCGGGAAGCCCGTCTTGTTGACATAGTCGCGAAGGCCCAACAGGCAGGCCTGATAGGCGGCCGCATCATCCTCCTCGACGACCGCGCATGTCTGTTGCTTGCAGTGCCAGCCGTCAGGCCGTTTCTGCCACTCGGTGACAACGACATCCTCCTGCCACGCCGGCAATTGGACGGCCAAAGAGCAATCCGCATTCAAAACGAAAGAGGCACCATCAAAAACCAATTCATCCTGACCGCCGACTTGATTGAGATAAACGACTGGCAGTCCCGTTTCCGTGACACGCGCGACGGCATGGTTCATGCGCACATCCGGCTTGCTCCAATCGAACGGCGAGCCGTTGACCGAGATCAGGATTTCTGCCCCGCACTCAGCCAGACACTCCGCCACGTCGGGGCCCCACATATCCTCGCAGATCGGAACACCGAGACGGACACCCCGGAAGTTAATCGGTCCCGGCATCGGGCCCTGCGCAAACACGCGCTTCTCGTCAAAAACGCCATAGTTCGGCAGGTCGACCTTGAAGCGCAGCGCGGCCACTTTGCCTTCATCCAATAGCGCGACTGCGTTGTAGGGCTGGCCGTCGTCATGCCAAACGGTGCCGGTCAGAACCGCGGGGCCCGGCCCCATGTCACGCGCCAGCGCTTCGACACGCGCCCGTGCGGCCTCCTGAAAGGCCGGCTTCAGCACGAGGTCTTCGGGCGGATACCCCGTAATGAAAAGCTCTGGGAACACGACTAGATCGGCCCCAGCCGCGCCAGCACGTGCGCGCATTTCCAGGAGTTTGGCGACATTGCCATCGAGGTCGCCGACGGTCGGGTTAGCCTGGGCCAGCGCTATTCTGAAGCTCGTGTGAGCGGACGTGGACATAAGCCAACCTTAGAAGCAAGCAGCCCGCCCCTGCAACGAGACATGAAAAACGCGTCGGTATTGCCCTGACGTCTGCCGCCTCACGCAACGACCGTCATGGGCTCTGGCTGTTGCACCCCATTGCGCTCGTGCTTCAATCGCTCGGCAATAAGGAACGCCAGCTCCAGCGCTTGCTCCGCATTGAGACGCGGATCGCAGCGCGTGTCGTAACGCTCTTTCAGTTGGGCCTCGGAAATGTTGGCCGACGCACCACCCGTACACTCGGTCACGGGCTGCCCCGTCATCTCCACATGAATACCGCCCGCATGCGTGCCTTCAGAGCGATGCACATCGAAGAACGCATCCACCTCTTTCAGGATGCGATCGAACGGACGTGTCTTGTAGCCGCCCGCGGCCGATACGGTATTGCCGTGCATGGGATCGCACGACCACACGACCCTGCGGCCTTCCTTTTTGATGGCGCGAATGAGTTTGGGGAGATGCGCATCGACTTTGTCAGCACCGAAGCGGCAGATCAGCGTCAAACGGCCCGGCTCATCGTTCGGATTGAGAATGTCGACAAGGCGAATGAGACCATCAGGATCCAGCGAAGGCCCGCATTTCACACCGATCGGATTCTTAATGCCGCGTAAGAACTCCACGTGCGCATGATCAGGCTGACGCGTGCGGTCGCCGATCCAAAGCATATGCCCCGACGTTGCATACCAGGCCTGGGAGCCACCGGCCTCATCCCGGCGCACCATGGCCTGCTCATAGCCAAGCAATAGGCTCTCATGACTGGTGTGGAAGCTGGTCCGGCCAAGGGCCGGCACCGTATCTGCGGTCACGCCGCACGAACGCATGAACCGCAACGCGTCCTGGATCTGCTCGCCCATCACCTTGTATTTCTTGCCGAACGGGCTCTTTTGTTCGAAGTCGAGCATCCACCGCAGGACATTGTCCAGGCTGGCGTACCCACCCTCGGAAAACGCGCGCAGCAAATTGAGCGTCGCAGCCGACTGCCGGTAGGCCTCCAGCTGGCGATTGGGATCGGGGATACGAGACTCCTCGGTGAAGTCCGCATCGTTGATGATGTCGCCGCGATAGCTCGGCAGCTCAATGTCACCCTTCTTCTCTGTCGGCGAAGAGCGAGGCTTTGCGAACTGCCCGCCAACACGACCCACCTTCACCACAGGCGAGCCGCCGGCGTAGGTCAGCACCACCGCCATCTGTAAGAACACGCGAAAGAGCTCGCGCACGTGATTGGCGCCGTGCTCAAGGAAGCTTTCGGCGCAATCGCCGCCCTGCAGCAGGAAGGCCTCGCCTGCGGCAACCTCGGCCAGGTCCCTCTTCAGCTTGTCCGCCTCACCGGCAAACACAAGCGGCGGAAAGGATGCAAGCTTCGCCTCCACGGCGGCAAGCGCTGCCGCGTCGGGATATTCGGGCACCTGGACGATCGGCTTCGAACGCCAGCTCTCGGGGGACCACCCTGCCACCATACGTCATACTCCAAAGCGTAAGTCGCGCCCCGCCAACGCTCTGACAAGAACCTTGAGGCGGTAACGCAAGTGCATCAATTTGAGGCCACTATGCCTTTTCCGGGGGCTTATAGGACATCCCGCCACCCCATACTAGAGAGCCGACCACCTGGAAGTTGCATGCACCCGGCGTAGCTTGTGCAGATATGGGCACTGCTTGTGCTGGAATCCAACCCACTCTCATGTCATGAGCTAGCCAATGAGCCTCAAGGAACCCACTTTCAGCTTCGGCATCGAAGAGGAATACTTCCTCGTCGGCCTGGAATCCCGGGATATCGTTTCGGCACCCGCCCATCTGATGGAGGCGTGCGAGGAGGCCCTTGGCAAACAAGTGGCCCCGGAGTTTTTCCGCGCCCAGATCGAGGTCGGCACGAACGTCTGCCACAGCTTCTCGCAAGCGCGAGATGAGCTTTCGGGCCTCAGGCGCACAATCGCCGATAAAGCGCGCGAGCACGGCCTGGCCCCCATCGCTGTTTCAACCCATCCGTTCGCGCACCGGTCATCGCTCGAGACGACGCCGAAGGAGCGCTACCAGGCCCTCGCCCGCGACTTTGCCGGGATCGGCCGCCGGCTCGCCATTTGCGGCATGCACGTTCACGTGGGTATCGAGGATGATGAGCTGCGTATCGATCTCATGAATCAGGCGCGCTACTTCCTGCCCCATCTCTTGATGCTTTCGACCTCATCGCCGTTCTGGCAAGGCGAGGACACCGGCCTAAAGAGCTACCGCCTTGCCGTCTTTCATGAGCTGCCGCGAACGGGCCTACCTCAACGCTTCGAAAGCTTCGGGGAATATTCGCGAACCGTCGATGTCCTTGTCCGCAACGGGATCATCGAAGACTCAACAAAAGTCTGGTGGGACCTACGCCCCTCTGGCCGCTTTCCAACGCTTGAAATGCGCATCACCGACGTGTGCACGCACCTTGACGACGCGCTCGCTATTGCCGCGCTCTATGTCTGCATTAACCGCATGCTCTATCGCCTCAGGCGCTCCAACCAGAAGTGGCGCTCCTATCCGGCGTTTCTCATCGATGAGAACTGCTGGCGCGCTCAGCGCTACGGCGTCGACAGTACGCTGTTTGACTTTGGCAAGGGCGAGCTTGTGCCTTTCCCCGATCTCATCACTGAGCTGATCGAGCTTGTCGCTGAGGATGCAGCCGCACTTGGCTGCGAGACCCAGGTCCGCCATGCGCTGACCATCGCCACTAATGGTACGAGCGCAAATCGCCAACTGACGCGCTACGAAGAACTGCTGGGTAAAGGCGTCGAACCAGAAGACGCCCTGAAAGGCGTCGTCGATCAGCTCATTTCGGAGACGATCGAGGCAACCTGAGCCACATCAAAGAGCGGCCGCCATGCCCCCATCGATGGCGATCTCGGCGCCCGTGATAAAGCTCGACTCATCTGAAACCAGGAACAGCGCGGCGCGCGCCACATCCATCGACGTCCCGAACCGCTGCAAGGGCGTCTGTTCCAACAGTGCGTCTGAGAACGCCTTGATCCGCAAGACGCGTTCGGTCAGGGCTGTCTCGATGAAACCAGGCGCAAGCGCGTTCACACGAATATTATAGGGCGCATACTCAACCGCCAGCCCTCGCGTCAGCGCCGAGATCGCCCCCTTCGTTGCACCATACGCCGCAAGCGAGCGCATCCCCCGGTTGCCCATGATCGACGCCATGTTGACAAGCGAGGCATTCCCGGATGCCTTCAAAAGCGGAAATGCGTCGCGCGCGATCCGGATGACCCCGTCGAGGTTCACATCGCGCAGCCTCACCCAGTCCGCATCCGTCATATGCCGGAAGTCGGTGCGCACGTTGATCCCGGCGTTGTTGACGAGCGCATCGATACGCCCGTGCGCGGCCGCGATCATGCGCATCAGCGCCGTGACGTCTTGGCCTCGCGAAACGTCGGTTGTCACCGGTGTCACCGAGCCGCCGCTGGTCCTGATTTGGTCGACCGCCTTGGCCACGCTGTCAGCATCGACTTCGGCCAGGTAGACGTGCGCGCCTTCTGCCGCGAACAGCTCAGCCGTTGCCAGGCCAATCCCGGCGCCTGAGCCCGTCACCAATGCGACTTTGTCTTTCAATCGTTCCATGACACCCTTCCAAAGCCCGGAAGCCATAAAGCGCGCATGCCCGCAGAACAACCGCGATGCGGCAAGATGCCAAACGGCCGCTTACTCGGCGGCTTCCGTCGGAGCCATCCACTTCTCGCGCATCGTCACCAGTTCCTCGGCCACAGAGGGATGCAAACCGATCGTTCCATCGAAGTCCGCCTTCGTCGCCCCCATGCGCATGGCGATCGCCGCCATCTGCACGATTTCGGCGGCATCCGGCCCCAACACGTGGCAGCCCACGACCTTGCCGCTCTCGCCATCGACTAGAAGCTTCATCAGCATCGTTTCGTGCCGGTCCGAAAGTGTGGCCTTCATCGGCGTAAAGCGAGACTTGTAAATGTCGAGCTTCGTGCAACGTTCGACCGCCAGGTGCTCTGGCAGACCCACCGTCCCGATCTCGGGCGTCGAGAAAACGGCCGTGGGGATTGTTTCGTGATCAACCGACCAGGGCTTGCCACCAAATTCGGTGTCCGCGAATGCGTGACCCTCGCGAAGCGCCACCGGCGTTAGCGCCACACGGTCGGTAACGTCGCCCACGGCAAAGATTGAGTCGAGCGACGAGCGCGAGAATTCATCGACGACGACATGCCCATTCCATCCACGCTCGACTCCAATCTCTTCGAGACCAAGACCTGAGACATTCGGCGCGCGCCCAATAGCAAACATGATCTGATCGGCTTCGAGGACGGTCCCATCACTAAGATGGCCAGCAACGCCCTCGCCGCTTTGCTCGATCCGCGAAAAGGTCCTCCTGGTTACGATCCGAATGCCACTTTGGGCATAGGCTTCGGTCAACGTATCGCGCAGATCTTCGTCAAACCCGCGCAAGATCTTGTCGCCGCGATAGACGATCGTCGTCTCCGCGCCCAGCCCTGCGAAGATGCCTGCAAACTCAACCGCAATGTAACCGCCCCCATAAATAGCGATCCGCTTGGGGAACGTCTTGAGGTCGAACGCCTCATTGGAGGTAATCACGTGCTCGATGCCCGGGATTCGATCCCCCATGAAGGGCGCACCGCCCGTAGCAATTAGGATCTTTGCGGCCGTGATCTTCCGGCCCGATTTCTTCAAGCTCACCGCGTTGGCGCCGGTCACTTCGGCGCGCTCGGCAAATATCTCAACGCCCACGTGCTCAAGATTGCCCCGGTAGGCCCGCTCAAGCCTGGCAATCTCGTTGTCCTTGGCGGCAATCAGTGCCGACCAATCAAACTCGGGCGCACTTCCAATCCGCCAGCCGAATCCCTGCGCGTCCTCAAACTCGTCTGGAAATCGGCTGGCATAAACCAGGAGCTTCTTGGGCACGCAGCCGCGGATCACGCATGTGCCCCCAAATCGGTACTCTTCGGCAATCGCAACTTTGGCCCCGTGCCCTGCCGCGATACGAGCGGCACGCACGCCGCCCGATCCCGCACCGATCACGAACAGGTCAAAATCAAAGCCGCTCATTTTCGAAATCCCTCGTACGCGGAACCGTCAATCGTCGATTTCGCGATCCTCAGGCTCGATGATCTCGATGCCGTCCGGTCCTGCCACAATGGCAAGATCGGCAATATCCAGGAACAGCCCGTTCTCGACGACCCCGGGAACGACCTTCATGGCATCATCGAGATCCTCCGGGTCGGGAATGCGACCGAAGGCGCAGTCGAGAATGAGATTGCCGCTGTCGGTCCGATAAGGTTTGCCATCGGCGCCCATCCGAACCTTGACGTCTCCCTTACAGCCGGCATCCTCCGCCAATGCGATGACCATGTTGCGTGTTGCCGTAAGGCCGAATTCTATGACCTCAAGCGGGAGCGGATGCGCACCCAGAATTTCAACCTTCTTTGAATAGTCCGCTATCACGATCATGCGATCTGACGAGGTTGCCACGATCTTCTCGCGCAGGAGCGCGCCGCCGCCGCCCTTGATGAGACGAAGCTCGCCGTCCAACTGATCGGCACCATCAATTGTCAAATCGAGGAACGGAAGTTCGTCGAGCGTCGTGATTGCAATCCCCAACGATGTTGCATGCGCTTCCGTCGCCTTTGAGGTTGCAACGCACTGTACCTCCAGACCCTCGCGGACCTTTGCGCCCAACGCATCAACGAGCGGCGATACCGTCGTGCCGGTCCCCAGGCCGAGCTTCATACCAGGCTCGACGTACTGGAGCGCACGCTCCGCTGCCATACGCTTGAATTCGTCGTTGCTCATTGTGAGCCTCCCCGCAAGATGCCCCGCAAAGCGGAGGCTCATTCGCTAAAAGTCCGCCCCCTTGGGGGAAGCCATATCTGCCTGGGCTGCGCGATTGCTGCGCAACCCCATTCATCAGGATCCCAGACCACCCATCAAAGCATACTTGATCTCAACAAACTCGTTGATGCCATGGTGGGAACCCTCGCGGCCGAGGCCGCTTTCCTTGAAGCCGCCGAACGGCGCGAACTCGGTCGAGGTGATCCCTTCGTTGACGCCGACAATGCCATACTCCAGCGCCTCGGCCATGCGCCAGGCCCGCCCCAGATCGCGGGTAAACACATATGCGGCCAACCCATAAGGCGTGTCGTTCGCAATGGCGATCGCTTCGTCCTCAGTCTTGAACTTGAAGAGCGGCGCCACGGGTCCAAACGTCTCTTCATGCGCCACGCGCATCGCCGTCGTGGCCCCGGTGATGACGGTCGGCTCATAAAACGTTCTGCCTAGGGAGGACACCTTGCCACCGCAGATGACCTTTGCCCCGTGCTTGACGGCATCGGCGACGTGTTCTTCGACCTTTTCGATGGCAGCGTTGTTGATCAGCGGCCCGACCGTGACACCGGGCTCGGTTCCGGGCCCAGTTTTCAGCCCCTTGACCGCTTTGGTGAACTTTTCAGCGAACGTTTCATAGACACCGTCCTGTACGAGAATGCGATCGGCACACACGCACGTCTGGCCCGCGTTGCGGAACTTGGAGGCCATCGCATTTGCAACCGCCCTGTCTACGTCCGCATCATCGAATACGATAAACGGCGCATTTCCACCAAGTTCGAGCCCAACCCGCTTCACCGAGGCCGCCGCCTCGCGCATCAAGATTTTGCCCACCTCCGTCGAGCCAGTGAATGTCACCATTCGCACCAGCGGGTTTGACGTCATCTCCATGCCAACCGGGCCTGGATCGCTTGCCGTAATGACATTGAAGGCGCCCTTAGGCACGCCCGCGCGTTCAGCAAGTTCGGCCAGCGCCAATGCCGAAAGTGGCGTATCTTCTGCCGGCTTGACGACGGCCGTGCATCCCGCTGCGAGTGCCGGCGTCACCTTTCGCGTGATCATCGCGTTAGGGAAGTTCCAAGGTGTAATGGCTGCAACCACACCAATTGGCTGCTTCAATACAACGATGCGCGCATCTTTTTTGTGCGAGGGAATCGTCTCACCATAGATCCGCTTGGCCTCCTCGGCGAAGAACTCGACGAAGCCAGCACCGTAGATGATTTCTCCCTTAGCCTCGGCGAGCGGCTTGCCCTGCTCTTTCGTCAGCAGCAGCGCCAGCTCATCGGCATGCTCAAGAATAAGTTCATACCAGCGGCGCAGGATCGCCGAGCGTTCCTTCGCCAACCGCTTCGACCATGGCCCGAAGGCGCGATGAGCCGCCTCGATCGCCGTGCGCGTTTCCGCCGCACCTAGGCTCGGCACACGCGTAATCACCTCACCAGTAGCCTTGTCGGTTACCGGCATTTCCGGTTCACCAACCCAGGCTCCATCGATATAGGCCTGGGACTTCATAAGGGTGATGACGTTCTTGTCCATGAGTGCTTACCGAGCAAAGACCAAATCAGGGGGCGTTGGGTGCCCGACAGCTCTGTGCCGGGATTGGACCCGCTCCAAATCGCCCTTCACCGACTGTCTAAGGCGCGGGCGAGGTGGATTCAAGGTTGCGGGGGCGCCCTACATATATGACACGTGTGGCGGCTCGTCCGCCTGAACATATCCCTGACATGAGGATCTATGCGCGATTTAACCATCGTTTTCGATCTCGACGGCACCCTTGTCGATACCGCCCCCGACTTGGTCGCCGCGACCAATCACGTTTTGGGGCACCTCAAGCTTTCCCCGATTGCAGACGAGCACCTGCGCCCTTGGATCGGGTATGGCGCCAAACACATGATTGAAAGGGCGGTCGGCGAAGCAGGCCATCAGCTTGGACCGGGCGAAGATGAGCGCCTGCTCGAACGCTATCTGGACTACTACGAAAACAACATCGCTGTGGGCAGTCAGCCCTTCGAGGACGCCGTTCCGGCTTTGCAGCGCTTCCAGGCCGCCGGCGCCAAACTCGCGGTCTGCACAAATAAGATGGAGCGGATGTCGACGACTCTTCTGGACGCGCTGGACTTGTCCCAATTTTTTGAGGTCATCGCCGGCCGCGACACGCTGGCCAAGTTCAAACCCCACCCCGAGCACCTGCTCGGCACCATCCGCCTGGCGGGTGGTAACGCGGACCGCGCGATCATGATTGGCGACAGCGCAGTCGACGTCGCAACGGCCAAGGCCGCCGGCGTCCCCGTTATTGCAGTCAGTTTCGGCTATACGGACGTCCCCGCCCGCGAGCTTGGTGCCGATGCTGTCATCGACCACTACCGTGAGCTGGAGTCTGCAATCGCACGGCTCCTTGCGTGACGGCTACGTGTTGATCGTGGACGGCGCAGGCGCGCTCTCTTTCACGACATCGCGCTTTGGCAGGATCCGACGCCCCACCATCAAAACGGCAGGCAGGATTACGAGCTGCGCGACCAGCGATGCAAACAGACACACAGCCGCCAACTGCCCGAAGAGCCGCAGTGAAGGCAGATACGAGAGCATCGTCACGCCCAGACCCATCGCCAGGACAATCGTCGTCAGCACAACCGGCGGTCCGATGTGATGGGCCGTGCGCATCATCACATCATAGAGATTGGCGGACGCGCCTCCCATTCGGTCCTCTTCCAGTGTGAACCGGTTGAGGAAGTGGATGGTGGAATCGATGGCGAGCGAGAACGCCACCGTAATTGCGACGATTGAGGCGAACTGCAGCCCCTGGCCCGTCGCCCACAAAACGGCGCCGGTCGCAAAAATGGGAAACAGCGACGGCATAATGCTCGCAACGCCCACCAGCACGGAGCGCAGCGCCAAGCCCAGGAAAATGAAGATGACGAACATGTCGCCGACGAGACCCCAATTAAGCTCCCAGATGATCTGAGCGGAATTGCGCGCCGCGATCGCCGGCAGCCCCGTGACGGAGATCTCATAACCGGGGTGCTCTTTGCGCAAAGGCTCGAACGCCCCGTCCAGCGTCTCCACAACGGGCAAGATCTCGCTGGCATCGAGGTCGGGAAGCCGCGCCGTCACCAGCACAGACTTTTCGTCGCCCGCAATGAACCGGCGCACCAAGTGCTCAGGCAAGACTTTCAAATAGCTCTTGACGGTCTCAATGCTGTTGTCACCCGCCGCCGCCAGCCAACGCCGCAAACTGTCGAGCGACCACACGTTACCCAGACCCGCACGCTCTTCCATAATCGTGTGCGCCTGCGCAATCACGTCCAGCGTTTCGGGATCGTAGAGCGACTGATCACCCTTCCAGGCGATCATCGCATGAACCGGATTGGCCCCCGTCAGCTTCTCGTCCAGCCGCCCCGTTGCAGCCAGTGCCTGCTCCTTGTCAGGCACCTGATCGGCCAATCGATAATGCGGCTTGAGTTGCACGTAGGCCAGGCCCGTCAAGATCACGGTAATCACGGCGGCAACCACAAATCCCAAGGGCCGTTTGGCGACCGTGCCTACAATTGCATCCGTAACGTGCTGAAGAATGCCAACGTTACCCGCTTCGTTGACATGCGGGTCTACCGCAAGCGCCTTTTCCTCGCGCACGAAAAGTGCAGCAAGCGTCGGCACGACCACCGCAACCGCAAAATACGATATGCCAACCGCCATCAGCGCGGCCGTTCCGAACGTGCGGATCAGTGCAGATTCGGCAAACTGGAACGACAGTATGGCGAGCGCTGCATTCATCGCCGTCAACAGACACGCCGGCGCTACGTCAAGCACCGCGTGGCGGGCGGCAACGAAATGGTTCATGCCCGACAGCACATCGCGCCGTATCGACATCACAAGATGCATGGAATCGGAAAACCCTGATACGAGGATCAGTGGCGTGATGACGTTGATGAACAGGTTGAGGCGAAAGTCCATCGCGCCGATCATGCCAAGCGTCCAGATAACGGCGATGGCCGGCCCCAGGACGGCGATCACCGTCAGCGAGATGCGCCTAAAAAATAAGTATGCAATCCCGATTCCGGCTATGAACCCAAGTCCATTATAGACGAGCCGGTCGCGCTCGACTGCGTTGCGGATTTCAAGCTGCATGACCGGAGCGCCGGTCAGCTTGGCCTTCAGTCCAACGCCAGAGAGGATCTGCTGAGCCGTATCGTTGATCTCCCCGATCACCACGCGCGCGCTGCGCTCACGCACCGCTTTGCGGTCGAGCGCGATGACGATCAGTGCAAGCTCACCGTCATCGGATAGGAACTTGCCCTTGACGATATCATTCGTCGTGAGCGCCTTGATCATGGCGTCGTAAGCGGGACCCTCAGGCAACTCGTCAGGCACAAGCGGTGGCGGGTAACCCGTCTCGTCGGGCTTGTCGCGCGCCGAAAGCATCGAGACGAGACCCGACACGCCGTCGATCAACTGCAAGTCCGTCGTCAGGTCTGCGAACGCGCGAATCTGGTCCGGCTTCAACAGGTCCGGCCCCTCCACAACGACCAGCACATCGAACTCGCTTGAAGGAAAGCGCCGGTCGATCTCTTCGTATTGCTGGAACTCTTTGCTGTTGTTGCGGAACAGCTCGGAGAGCGAGTCGTCGACCTGAATGCGCGAGATACCGTAGAACGCCAGCCCCGTCATGATCGCGATGAACACCAGCGCGAGTCGCGGCGCCATAAGCGGGACCAAACCCAACCGCTCGATACCGAACGTGAAGCGAAACGTCCGGTGCGGTTCTTCGCCGTTGGACATGGCTCCCCCTCGGATCGCGCTGCGCGCCAAAACGCGCGCCCATCCGACTTTAAACTTCCCCTTGGCACCCCAATCCGCTCAGAATCGGACCCGGCGCGGGCCGGATGGTTGCATTTGCCGCGCTTTGAACGCAAGGGGGTGGACAAAATTGCCCGATCGGCCGCACGGCCCCTTAGAAAACTCAGGCTTTACGGCGTCCTTTGAAGGTCGGGCACGCCTTGACAGTCCGCCCGCCCCCCTCTCATAACGGCTGCCCGCGCATCCAATCCGCGGCTCATCAAAGGCGGGCGGTTAGCTCAGCGGTAGAGCACACGCTTCACACGCGTGGGGTCACTGGTTCAATCCCAGTACCGCCCACCATCTCTTTGGGGGTTTGCTGAGCCCGTGGTTCGGTTAGAAGGCCCCGGTGCCCGTTACCCCGAATGTGCCTATTCCCCGAGCACCTTCGTATTGGTTTGGCCAACGTCGCCTTTGTCGCCCTTCGACGACTGCCCCTCGTCCCCGAGCACCTTCGTATTGGTTTGACCGACGGCGCCTTTATCATCCTTCGACGATGTTCCCTCGTCCCCGAGCACCTTCGTATTGGCTTGACCAACGTCGCCTTTGTCGCCCTTCGACGACGGCCCCTCGTCCCCGAGCACCTTCGTATTGGTTTGATTGAGATCGTCTGTGCCATCGGGTTTGACTTGCGCGTGCAGTACCGCTGGCAGGGCAGACATTGCCACGATGACCGCGATGGTGGCTGATGTGCATCTCTTCATCCTATTCCCTCTCCACTTGTTGCAACATCTGAAAAGCACACGCTTCCACCGCTCCACGACGCTTCACCGCCATCCGTCCTAATACGATGACCGTCATCTCAATCACAGCAATTCCCAAGACGCAGATGGAGCTGACAATGGAACTCGAGGCATTCTCGAAAGTTTCCTCCGTGCCCGCAAGCATGCAAACCCTGCAACGAACTCTCGCGAAGAACCGCACCCTGGCGCCGAAACTGCGGCGGCAATCCAAATTCTCAGGCCAATCGTTGCGCTCTCAATAAAAACCGGCCCATTATCGCAATGGGGAACTTGTCAGGGATTGCGACAGATGAAACTAGGCCGTCGTGGACACAACCTGCTCGCTTTCACGATCGCGTTAGCTGCTTCACTTCTTGTCTGTGAGTTTGCCCTTCGGCTTCTCACACCTTTTCCCATCAACAAGACATCGCATCGGATTCCTGACGCCGAGTTCGGCTACAAGCTAAGTTCGGACCTGCCCGACGTCGACAAGCAAGGATTTCGCAATCCACCAGCAGCAGGAGATTCACTGGCTGCGATTGGGGACTC
>Ga0315534_1001341_pt1 | contig 16936 bp, 17 predicted proteins | sample SalMarSW160240MG_FD_203094 | JGI IMG/M metagenome (GOLD analysis project Ga0315534, IMG submission 203094) | Salt marsh sediment microbial communities from the Plum Island Ecosystem LTER, Massachusetts, United States - Salt Marsh Sediment SW1602-40 ... | reverse complement strand
AAAATATTACAAAAATAAATATAAAATAATAAAATTATTCTATATCTAAAGTAAATTTTGACAATGGAACATATTAAATTATGTAAAATTTTACCTTGTTGCTTATTACGCAAAACATCTTATGTATAGTATGCCAGTATCTAAATTTAAATTATGGTAAGATCAAAATGTTCAAAATAATTATTTGTTATTTTGAATTATATATTGAATTTAAAAAGTTTTATTTCTCAAAAGATAATTCGCAATTTAAATTATTTGACTGTTATATTTCTGCAATACTTTTAGGATTTAGTTCTCAGCACTCTCCTCTATCTTGTTTTTGTCATGCTTTAAAGAAGATTACTTGTAGTAGAAAATACTAGATGATCTTTAAATCCAATTTAACAGAATAACCAAATTATGTTTTAACTTATTTTTATTTTTTCGATATATTATAACACTTAAAAGTATGAATTCTATTTGGAATGTTTATATTATATGAGATTACCAAAAGAGATAACTTTTAAGTAATATTAATAAATTATAAATGATTTTGATTAATGGATCTTACAAAAGAAGAAGAAAATGCTCTTAATGGTAAATATGGGTCTGGATTAGAAAAAGCCTATAAAATACTAGAAGCTATAGGGAAAGCCAATAATGCTACTAAATTTATTCCTATCAAATGGGCGCATATTTCAGGAGTAAATTTTAATACTATCGGAGAAGCAGGAGTAAAATTTCTTAAAGATCTTGATAAAAATACAAATGTTTCGGTAACAACTACTTTAAATCCCATGGGATATGATTCAAGATTAGATAACGATTTAAGTGCTAATTTTAAAGAAAAACAAAGAGATATAATTAATTCCTATACTCAATTAGGAGTAAACCCTACATTTACTTGTATACCATATGAGATATTTGATCTTCCTAAAGAGGGTAATGTGAGTTTTGCCGAAAGCAATGCGGCAGTCTTCAGCAACTCCATTTTAGGGATAAAGACAAATAAAGAAAGTGCAATAAGTGCGTTAGCAAGTGCATTAACTGGAAAAGTACCATATTCTGATTTACTAATTGATGAAATGAGAAAGCCGAGAATAAAAATAAAACTAGAAACAAAAGTAGAGTATGAAACTGATTATGGACTATTAGGTTATTTTGCAGGGAAAACTATTAATGAAAATAGCGTTGGAATAGAAAAAATTCATGATCTAAACCTTATGAACGGTAAAGCTCTTTCTGCGGGCTTGGGTACTTCTGGTATGTGCGGAATGTTTAGTATTAAAAATAACAACCATGCAGAACTAATATCATTTGGAAAGGAAGAAATGAAAAAAACGAGAGAAGAATTAGATACTGCCGAAAAAGGGGAATTAATAGTTTTTGGAAGTCCACAGCTAGGTCATACTGAATTAGCTAATTTGTCCAAAATAACAAAAGGTAAAACTTTTAAAAAGAAATGCATGATTTTCTGTCCGCGTATTGTTTCTGAATCCGTACGAAATAGAGATATAATACTTAAATTACAAAAAGCAGGAGCAGAAATTATATGTGATGCATGTACATGTTTAACTCCACTTATTACTAGAGATAATTATGATTCTATAGTAACAAATAGTATAAAATGTGCATATTATATGAAAAAATCGAATAAAATAGATGTAGCGTTAAAGGATATGCGCACCATCGTCACAGAATATTGCGAGTAGAAATAGGTTGATTGAAATTAAATGTAGGAAAATAGTTGGAGGAAAAGCTAAAGGTCAAGTATTGATTACCACTCAGCCTTTGAATATGCTTTCAATGATTGATAATGTTTCAGGTGTGATAACGGATGAAAAGCATGAATTATTTAAAAAAACAGTAAAGAACAAGATACTCATTTTTCCGAATTCAGTTGGTAGTAGCGTTGGTGCATACGCCTTTTATTCTTTAAAAGTAAATGGAGGTAATCCACTAGCTATTATTTGTACCCATAAATGTGATACAATTACAGCGTCAGGATGTGCGATTTCAGATATCCCATTGGTAGATAACCTAAATTTTAAAACAGAATTAATGATCGAAAATGGTACAGAGATATTTCTTGATGCAGATAACGAAAAAATCGTTATAAATAAAGTTTAAGTTAGAAAGTATTCCTGATTAATAATTGGTACGTGGCACTCGATGGGCGAACTGACTGTAAAATATGCAGGATGAAGATCAAAGTCCACGTACCATATCATCTATAAAAAAATAATAGATGATAAAATCATGATTTAATCGGATATCATTACTCTTGTGGAGAAATTATTATGATATTATCACCTTTCAGTAAAAGATTTCCAAGTTTAGATTCCTGATTATTTTTATATTCTGATGCATTACTTAAAATAAGATTCATATGTTGATCAAATTTTTCCAGTATTCCTCGAACAATTTTATCCCCTTTTAATTTTATCATTATTTTCTTTCCAACATTTTCTTTCAAAACTTGAACAGTTACATCTATTGACAATAAGATATTAAGAATCAAAACAGTATATAACTTAATATATTTTTATCCACATTACTAAATTTATTAAATAATTCCTGTTTTTTATTATATCGAGTTCAAAAAAATGCAATTTTGTATGAAATACCTGTACGAAGCAAATTTTTGACTCTAGGTATCATTCATGATAGGATGATACTCACATTAATGAAACATCATGAGGTTGACTTTCAAGATATCCAGCTGAAGTAATTCGTATGAATTCTGCATTATTTTGCATTTCTGAGATATTCTTTGCACCACAGTAACTTAATCCTGATCGCAAACCTCCCACTAATTGACGAATTATTTCTACTACACTTCCTTTGTAGGGAACCATAGCTTCTACCCCCTCAGGAATGTAGTCGTTAAGATCGTCAGAATCAATAGTTTTTCCTTCTTCTCTGTACCTTCTTCCCAATGAAGCATAAAGAGACGCCATTCCTCTATAAATTTTATATTTTTTTCCATTTTTTACTAGAGTTTTCCCTGGACTCTCGTCTGTTCCTCCTAATAGACTTCCTATCATGATAGATGAAGAACCAGCAGCTAGAGCCTTGGTAACATCTCCTGAATTTCTTATTCCTCCATCAGAAATTATTGGAATGTCATAATCTCTAGCGGTTTGAACACTATCCAATATAGCGGTCAACTGTGGTACCCCCGAACCTGTTATTACCCTTGTAATACATATGGAACCTGATCCTACTCCAACTTTAACAGCATCTACACCGACTTTGATTAGATCTTCTGCCCCTCTTCCAGTAGCAACATTTCCGGCGATCAGTTCACAGTTCTTGAATGCTTTTTTTATTAGCCGAATGCAATTTATGGCATTTTCGCTATGACCGTGCGCGATATCTACTACTATAACATCTGCACCTGCATCAAGTAATGCCTCAGTTCTTTCCAGGTAGTCTCCTTTTACTCCAACTGCTGCGCCTACTAATAAATGGCCTTTCTTATCTTTAGAGGCATAAGGATATTGTTCCATTTTTAAGATATCCTTGCTTGTGATAAGACCTACTATCTGTTTATCTTTATCAATTATAGGTAATTTTTCAATTTTATTCTTATGAAGAATTTCTTTTGCTTGATCAATTGTAGTTCCTACTTCTGCATAAACTACATCCTTGCTCATTACTTCAGATACATTGCTGTCTTGATTCTTCTCAAATAATATGTCTCTCTTTGTGAGAATTCCTATGAGTTTTTTATCTTTCTCTACCAGCAAACCCGAAACACCGTAATCTCGCATCGTTTTTTTTGCTTGTTTTATGGAAGATTCTATAGATATGGTATAGGGCTGTTCTATCATAACAGATTCGGATCTTTTTACTCGCAACACTTCGTCTACCTGGTCCTGAATGGTCAAGAATCTATGTATTATTCCGATCCCGCCTTCTCTTGCAAGTGCTATAGCCATTGATGACTCCGTTACTGTATCCATATTAGCACTTATTATAGGAATATTCAGCTTGATGTTTTTCGATATTCTTGTTTTTAGATCTGTTTGAGATCGTGATACAATTGGAGAATACTTAGGTACTATTAATACATCATCAAAAGTGAGGCCTTCTTTGATATTCATTAAATATGTCTTTATAATATAGACTTGAAGAAGGATTATAAGCGTTTTGAACTCATATTGGCTAATATATCTTGATATATCCATTTTATACCGATTAAATTTGAATATTATCAAAACGGTTTAGAATCTTGAGCATTTGGGCTGTATGTTGAACGTTATGTGTTCTAATTATATTGATTCCATTAATTATGACTAACGCTTCCAAAATTAATGAGGGCAATAGTCGTTCTTCAGGTTTAAGATGGAGTATTTCTCCTATAAACGATTTATTTGATATTGAAACACATAATGGAAAGCCTAAGTTCGTTAACTGTTTTATTTCTGAGATAATATGTAGGTCTCTTAAATACCACGGAATATTGATTTTGGTAAAAAATGGATTTTTTCCTTCTTGACGGAAAAAACCAATCGATGGATCTAAAATAATGTTGTGATTCTTAATTCCAGAATCTATTGCTTTTTTTATACTTCCGTACAATATTCTATATGTAGAATTGATATCTCCCTTTGAGATCTGTCTCTTTGAGTATGCACCAAGTATTATTTTTACCCCATATTTTGCTACTATTTCTGCCATTCTATCATCGTATTTCAACCCACACACGTCGTTGATAATATCAACACCATGACTTATTGCATTTTCAGCTACTATTGCCCTCGGGGTATCGATAGATAACGGTAAGTCTGATACCCTTTTTATTGCCTTCACAGCTTTTACTAAACGTCTACTTTCCTCTTCAGGAGAAATTATTGTATCTAGATATGGAGCTGTAGACATTCCCCCTAGATCTATAATATTAGCTCCTTCATCTTCTAATTTTTTTGTAAAAGAAGAAATATCATCCTTACTAATCTTAATTGAAGGAATGTAAAATGATTCTATACTGCAATTTATAATGCCCATGATTTTTATAGCGCGGTTTTTTTGGAAATTCAAATCTGTATTTTGATTACCAATATACAATATTATTTAATGTAATTCCCTATTTCCTATGACATTAAATTATATCGTAAATTTGGTAAAATGAAAAGGAAGATATAGTAAATATAAAATATTATTTAAACATATTACAGAATGATTCTAATAGATGAAGAAAAGATTTTTGAGATAATTAATAGAAGAAAACCCTTGTCTGTTGCTATAAATGGTCCTGAAGCTCTTTTTCCAAAGATCCAAGATACAGCAAAAAAAATTATGAAAATCTTTGCAATACCTGCCTATGTAATAGGCGATCCATGTTGGGGATCATGTGATCTAAATACACATGCAGCAGATGTTCTTGGTGTAGATTTATTATTTAACGTTGGTCATACTATATCATTCGAAACTTTAGGTACGAAAGTAGTCATGATTAATGCATATGACGATATCACATTTACTAAAATTGTCACCAAATTTGCTACTGAAATAAATAATAAACATATTAAATCAATAGGATTAGTTACAGACAGTCAGCATCTTACACAAATTGAACCTGTTAAAAAATTGTTTGAAAAATTTGGTTTCAAGGTGATAATAGGGAAAGCAAAAGGACAGCTTAATCAAGGACAGGTTTTTGGATGTGAATTCTATCCTGCTTATGATATACAAAAACAAATAAACGCTTATGTATTTTTAGGTCAAAGTATGTTTCACTCTATAAGCATAGCTATGTCTACTGAAAAGTTGACCTTTATGTTGGACCCTTATTTAAATGAATATAAAGAGATAAATGAATATGCAATTAAATTTGAAAAAAAAGCAATTTTATCTATCTATAAAGCTCAGGAAGCTGGGAAAATTGGAATAATAATTGGTTTAAAAGAAGGTCAATTTGCAAAAGCTAAAGCATTAAAATTAAAAAAAATTCTTGAGGAACTAGGTAAAGAAATACAACTTTTTGCGATAACTGAGATTACGGAGGAACGACTAAGAAACTTCAAAGGTATTGACGCATATATCCAAGTAGCCTGTCCCAGAATCGCTACAGATAATCATTTTACAAAACCGGTTCTTTCAGTTCCACAAGCAGAAGCATTAATAAAAATTTTAAAACATCAACCAATAGAAAATTTTTTGCAAATACGCCACTGGTTGTAAATTAACTGAAAAAGTATTTACAATTTGCGGAGACAGCCTATTGGTACCACCATAAATAACAATCCCAATCTCACACCTTGTATGATCCACCACGTAGACAAACCAGCATGGATACGTCACCTTAGGGTTGCTCCCTCCCGGACCTGACCCATTTCGAGGATTAACAGTCAAAACCATACCTTCGTATAGTCTGCTGCTCATACCCATCCAATTCGGCGTAATTTCATTTCAACTTGGTATGTAGGAAATCACTATCTAAGGATTTACCCAACAGTTACTGACCCCAGCATAAAGCCGATTTCCAGAAAGGGGTACGGCTAACACCCCAGTCCTCCCTGCCTCCGCGTATTATATTCGAAGATGAAACATTATATTTGTTTATTAATTAGATTGTAAAATAATAAGATTCTTACAAACAGAGCAAATACCATGGTTGGATTCATGTCCACATCGATTGCATTTATTATGCTTAATACCTGAATTTAATTTAGAGATCTTGGAAATTTTTAACAGAGAACTAAATGTATTGTATTTTATTCCAGGTCTTTGTTCTTCTAGTAAATTAAAGAAATTTCTTAAATCTGTCCTTATACCTTCATTCATATATGGACATTGTTCGGTTTGAAATGGAATATTTTGTTGGAGGGCATAGAAAACTATTTCTTTTTCATAGATTTCTATAAAGGGTTTAATTTTCTTCATTCCATTAAAATGATAGTTTACTGGTTCTGGATTAAGCCACCCTATCCTATTTACATCTCCAGAAATAATATTGATTAAGAAGGATTGTAGCTGATCATCCAGATTATGTCCAGTCGCTATGATATTTGCACCTACATTCTGAGCAGCAATGTCTATAGCTCTTCTTCGAAATGTTCCGCAAATAGAACAGGAAGTCATCTTTTTTGAAGGTCTCGATGAAATGGCGTCATCCATATTCATACCAAATAGGTCTTTATATGAAAAAATTTCATTTTTAATATTTAATTTTGCACAAAAATCCTTTACCAGTTTGAGGGATTCATCTCTGTATCCCATTATTCCCTCATCTATAGTCATGGCAACTAATGTACAAATATTCTTTCGTGTTGTTATTTCTTTCAATATATATAAAAGAGAAAGGCTATCTTTTCCTCCAGAAACACCTACTGCAATTTTATCATCGTAGCTGATCATAGAAAACTTGGAGATAGTTCTTGATGTCTTTTCTTCGATCGATATAATAAAACAAGATTTGCATAAAGTTTCTCCAGAGTAGGGTCTAAAATAAATACCCTTTTTATTTTTACACTTTGAACAAGATAGCGAAGACATCTTACAAGGAAAATTAGTGAATAGTAGTCGTTATTATTGTTATGGTGTTTTTCTTAGCTTAAAATTCTAATCATAACTTTTTATCATAATTTTTGATATTAGTAAATCTATTATCACAAAAATTTACTTAAGATTGTTTATTCATTTGGATTCCTGTATTTAATTAAATTGAAAGGATTTTGGAAAATGAAAAAATATGCAATAAATTGTTTATCAAAAAACAATTGGTGAAGATAAAAAAACAGATGATTAGTACTATAGAAACAATCATCTCTAACAACACCCTATAGTTAGTTATGAAGACTAAAACAACAATCAAAATACGTTAGTTTATATCAACAATGCTTTCGTATTTTAAAGCATTATAGGATTATTCCTCTATATTCATATACATACCTACAAAAGTAATCCTATTACATCATGTTATGGCAGCTCATATAGTACGTTTTACAATAAAATAGTATGAAAGATATAGAATGTTTAAAGATTGATTGGTTAAAGCGATAATATTTAAGATTATTTTTAATACTATCGAATATTTCACATAATACTAACATACAGAAATTTATATATATATTAATCGATTCAAAAATTCTATTATGCTTGTAATAATATTAGTTTCTCCTTTTACCTTTTTTATAAATACTAGACACATATTTACTAATATTTATGCTACTGGATTAAAAAGAACAAACTCGCCAGAATACTATGGAAATAGAGCAAAATTATAGTGAAAATATAGAAGAAAAAAGAAAATATACTTTATTGTAAATAGTAGCAGATGTTCTAAAACATACAATAACAATCGGTAGTTAACTTCAAGATAACCCATTTCAAGCCAAAACAAAAAAGACAAGACAACATAGATTTAATATTGATTGCAACAAAAATATCAAGAACAAAATTTACTATCTGTAATTGTTGTTTGTGTTTTTTGTTGTTACATATAAAGCAGATTGCGACAGCGGATAATATAATCTTGTACGTGTTGGATGATAGAAATTACATGGATGATAGAAATTACATAGACAATAGGGTTATCTGAACAATTATGAATTATAGATATCAACAGAATGTTAAACTCTTGGCATGTACAGAAATGAGACCAAACATGATTACTACATGGTTCTGTACTAACAAAGAAACGAGTATGAGACTATTTATTGTATTTGTTTTAACTAAACTCTTTGGGGAACATATTACATTTATACTCCAAATTAGATAACTAATATCGGATGTTAAGTCAAATGTCTTGTTAGATGTCAGATCATTTAATTAAAATCAATAAATTTTTGAATATCTAATCAGGAGGTTTAGGAGATGATGTTATGCCATTGATGATGACACTTGACTTATTATAAAATCCTCAAATAATGGAGATTTTGGCTATTATGTTGTGGTTTCTATATAGCCTGCATATAAACAATAATCAAATATAGAGATCAGTAATGAAAAACTGTTATTTTTATTACAATAACGGAGTTTCAGTTTGATATTCTAGGATACATTTTTTATTATAGTTTTGAATCCGTATTATTGATAATGAAGAGGAAGACAGTTCAGCATGCAGGTAGGCAGCAACAACAACAGGAAGGAGAGCAACTTAATCAGGATGAACAATGGCAGCAACAGAAGGAGCAGAAGATCGATTACATTACTCACTCAAGTAGGCCATTCATAAAGAAGGCCATAATGGAATTAGCAGATATAAACCCAGAAAATGTAAATATTATTTATGATTATCTAGTTGCTGAACAGTCAGAATCTAATATCAAAGTATCTACCAAGAATGGTAAAATCGTTGTTCTATTGCTTTTATCAAAGCATTTTAATCATAGAAAAACATTCCTACAAATGTCAAAACAGGATATTCAAAGTCATTTAAATTCATTGCGTAATGCAAAACAACAACAGAAGAATGATGATGATAACAACAGTAATCGCTGGATAGGAACCTATAACCTCAGACATATGATATTCCTAAAGTTCTTCAAATGGCTTTACAACCAAAACGAAACAGACTCCAGAAAACGAGAAACACCTCCATGTATGATTGGAGTTCGCAAACTACCCAAGAAACATAAAACTACCTATACATCAGGACAGATCTGGGACCAGCGAGAAAATGCCATATTTTTGAAATATTGTCCTGTTTCAAGAGATCGTTGCTATCATGCTATGGCGATGGATACATCTGCCAGACCTCATGAAATGTTAGGCCTCAAAATTAAGGATCTGGAATTTAACACAACTGAAGATGGACATCAATATGCTCTGGTTAGAATCCAAAGCGGAAAGACTGGTCCAAGAACAGTACCCTTAATTGATGCACTACCTTATGTCAAAGAATGGATACAGCAGGAGCATCCTTATGGTTCTACCAATATTGAATCATACTTGTTTGTATCAATAGGTAATAATCATGGTGTCAAACTAGGACATGATGGAATATTAAGACGTTATGTCTATTACAAAAAGACGTATTTTCCATCTTTGTTATTAGATCAAACAATATCAGAACCAGATAAATCAGTGATAAGAAATCTGTTAACTAAACCGTTTAACCCTTATGTTTTAAGGCATTCTTCTCTAACTGAAAAGAGTACTATTCTACCAGAGGCCGTATTGCGATTACATGCCGGCTGGACTGCAGACAGCGGAATGCCTAGAGTTTACATTCACCTTAAGGACGAATCTTCCAAGATACTGCTAGAGAAGAAAGGCATTCTAACCAAGCAAGATAGAGAGACTGCTAATATCAATAAATCCAAGATATGTACTAATTGCAATGAGACTAATAGACCAGATTCAAAATGGTGTATTAAGTGTAAGATGGTGTTATCATATGATGCTTATAACGAAACATTAGAAAAACAAAAGGAACGAGATCAAGAGATTGTAACTCTTAAAAACCAAGTCAAACTGATACTGGAATCAATGGAAAAGAATGAAGGCATGGTAATGAAATATCAAAAGAAATGGCTTGCTAAGGACTTTGGTGATAATAAAATGTTTATGCCTTCTCCAGAATACAAACAACAAATATTTCCATTAGCAGATATGGATGAAGAAATATTCTACGAGATTTGTAGGGATCACAATCCAATGACATGTAAGGAGCCTGAATGTATGGAGTATCAAAGGAAAGAGTTAGAACATAAACGTAAAATGGAAGAGTTAAAACGTAATCCTAATAGCAAGAAAAAGCATTTTTTCCTACTTTAAATAAATAAAAAGTTTAAGTGTATTGCTTTTGTTGCTTTATTTGCTCTGAATCTTTCTTCTGTTATTACTGCTTGTTGTAATATCTCATCTAAACATTCCATTAAATAGCATTATATCTTCAAATTTTTTAATAAATAATTAACTATATTCAGTTAGTTTTGTTTTCATTCTCTAATCCGATTATATGGAGATAGAATTAGATAAATCCTAAAATACTACTATATTGTTGTTGCAATTAAGACATGAAAATAGAGTTCATTTCTATAGTTGCGGGTCTAGTAATTTTTATAACTATGTCTCCGTCTTTAAACAACAACTCAGTTTTTGCGCAGCAGAATCTAACAGAATATGTGTCATCAATTCCATATTACCTCTTTCCAGCAGAGTTAGAAGATGTAGAAGAAGAAATTTTAAACATTCCTCATGATGCATTCACGTTACAAAATATTATTGCACAAAAAGGTGAAAATGTAACTATTAAATTCTATAATACGGAAGCAAATGAAGCACATACGTTTACTTTAGATTCTCCCTACAACATAAACGCAGATCTAAAAGGAGGTGAGAACACAACAATTAACTTTATTGCTGATAAACCAGGAATTTACACATACTACTGTATATATCATCTACCAACTATGATAGGAAAATTGGTAGTACTACCAGAACAAGAAGAGGCAACCAATAATCCAGTAAAATCCTAATACTTTATTTTTTTATAATGTAAACTAATAATAAACTAAGAATAGATTAGGTGTATTGTTTCTGTTGTTTTAGTTGTTCAGTGTCCTTTTGTTTCTTTTGTCTTTGTAGATAGTCGTATTGCTTGGGTCCGCCTGCTGTACGCATTGCCTCATAGCATTCTTCAAATGGCATATTTACAAATTGCTCCAGTGTAAAATCTCCATTTCGTGATCCATCCGGGAACTTTACATATAATTTTATTTCATGTTTATTGTCAAACATACTCCTTGATATTATGTCTTCTACTGCTTTCTTACTGAATGGAACATAATGAACTTCATGTTGTCCTGCTCTGTCATGTCCTATAATCTCTTCTCTGTAAACTACAGGTTCAGATTCCTGTTCTTGGTAAACACCTTCAATATGATTTGTTACCGGTGCAACCTTTTGTCCAAGCCAGTTCTTACCATACCAATTTTCCCACCAAACTAGGAATTCTTTCTGTTCTCTCTTATTGGAAGAGTAATCTTTTGCCTTTACTCTAAATCTATGAGTAACTTCTTTCTCTACTGAATATTTTTCTGTGTCTACTCTTTGTAGAAAGTATCTTTCTTGTTCGTCTAATCTATCAGGAACTTCAAATCCTTGTTTTGTGTATGATTCTCTAGTTTTTTGGTTCCAGTCCTTTAACACTTCTGGACTTTGTTTCTGTTTACGTTCTATTGGAACATCTACTTGCTGATCACTATTAACAAATTTTACCATCTAAATGTCAAAACTATATAATCAGCAACATATTTAAATTTATATGCTTTTACAGATATATGCCAATATTTATAAACAGATAGACATACAATAATTGATATATGTCTACCAATGATAGTATTCCAACTACAACAGAACCTGAAGTTATTCCAGTAAATCAACTATTGACTGCAAAAACTACCATTCATTTGGGTTATGACTTGATTAAAAGGTTAAAGCACCATGCAATTGATAACGATATGACATTTAGTTCAGTGGTTAATGTTGCATTGCATGAATATCTTGATAAGAGAAATGGAACTTGACATTGTTTGGTATAAGTAATGATGATGTCAATCGCTATTATTTAGATAATAAATGAGCAAATAAATCTATGATATCTGTTTTATAATACCAAAAATAAGTCAAATAGTAATTCTAATTTCTTACTATCCTCTATTTAGTAACTTTTATTCTCAAATGCTAAATAGTTATGAATTGTATAAACTTATACCAAGAAATATGCGTCACAGCATGGAGAGTAATATGGTAGAAGTCTAGTCTCCTCTTTACTTCTACCTGCTCTCCGATTTTATCCAACTATTAAATATTATATTTCACATATTATAATATCATCATCGAAGTGATGTCTCCAGGGAGAGTATTCCGGTATAATAGATGCGTCCAACTCTTCTACCAACTCTCCTGTTTTCTATATTACACTCGTGGCAGATACGTCCCAAAAACTAGAAGACAAAAAGTGTTTCAGGAGAGAGTAGGTGGGACAACCAATTCCTATCTTGGATTCGTCTCCTACTCTCTTCATTTTTATTATATTATTGCAAGTTTGGACTATTATCCGAATAACTAACCAATTGAGAACCATTATCTAACCTTTGTTGAATATCTGTGTCTAGTTCTTGAGGATCATTTCTAACCTTTCTATTTATTTTATTAGTTCTAGATCTAGGTGTTACAAATGGTTCAACTACTAACCTTTTACTATCGTGAATTGTATCTGGTATCTCTTTGAAACCAGTAATTTCGGATTCTTGCTTACCATGTTCTACTGGGTAGATGGTTCCGCATGTATAACACATTATCCAGTTCTCACTGTCTGAAGGTATCTGTCCATTAATTAGTTCGTGATCTTGATACACTCTAGCCTTCAACTCTTTATATGGAAAGCCAAAGGATTCACATTTTACACAATACTTTTTATCTTCTGTTGTGTCTGAACTGTAATAATTTCCTGTTAGACTTGTGAAATAATCTTTCCTTTTGTGTACTCCTGGCATTCTAGTATTATTATCGTTAGTGTGTTTTAAATACAATTCCCTTGCATAGAAGGCGAAGACTGTCAAGATGATCATTGTGAACTGTATTGTCTTTATCTAATGAAAAATCTTCTGCATATGCAGTCTTTAATGATAGAATAAGTTTATCATATTCGGGATCAATGGCTAACTTTTGTTTCGTGAGGAGTTGATAAAGGTGTTGTAACATCTGTTTGTGTTCCTTACCGAAATTAACAGGAATTATACAGTTGTCTTCTAGATTGATATCTTCAGGTTTAACCCAATCCAGTCTTTCACCATATTTACTTTTACATTCGTTTACTGCACCTCTGTTAGCACCGTCTACGAACCATGATAAATTAGGAATCTCTGTATGCAACTGAAACATTCTATCAGCAATTACAGAAGGAGTTTTCTTGTCATATTCTTCTCCAACTATGATTCTTACTAATTTTAGTTCCGGATCTAGTTCTGCAATGTATAAGCCCGTAACAGATGATGAAAAGCCAAAGTCTACACCGCCCAAGTGAAGTGCAAAAGGATTAAACTGCAGATGTTTGTATCGCTCTCCTAATTCAATCGCTTTATCTATATCTGACAATGAAAATACATTACCAATTTTACCAAGATATTTTAGGTTATATTCACGTTCAAAGTACGTTTCATTCCTTTCTCTTTCTCTTTGTATAAAATCAGTATCAAATATTTTACCTAGTCCATGAGTGTAATCTAGAAATATTTTGTGAAAGAAATCCTTGAATATTTCGTTCTTCTCTATCCGTGCAAATAGATAATCAGGCCTATTGGGTGTACTCGCCAATATAATTTTGCATTTACTTTTTTCCTCATAGGATTTTATTACATACTCTAATTCGTTCTGCTCTGCAGGCTCAAAGTAATCTGCCTCATCTATGAAAAGATAAGAAACATCGGTATAGCCTCTTAAATCCTGTATTCTTTTGGTAGGAAAGACTTTGATCCATGTATTGTTAAGCCATAGTTCAGTATATTTGGATTCAAAACGTATGTTGGGAAAATTCCGTTCAAATAACTTGGCAAGACGTATCTTTATGTTATTGCTGAATTCTTCCCTGGTACCAGATACTAAAAATATAGATTTACCATCCAGTTCATTTGAAGACATGCATTTCCAGGCCAAATATCTTAAAATAAGTTCTGTTATTCCAATTCCTCTTGCTTTTTTGATCCAGATATGCTGATTGTTTTCTATTGCATCTATTACTAATTTTTCATAATCGAATAATGGGTATTCTTGTCCATTTTTCTGTGGCAACCCGATTATATGGTTAAAACAACATTTGCCACTAGTCTGAATATATAGACTTTTATGTTTAATAATATCAGCCCAGATCCAGAACTGCTTCTGGCAAAACTGCTCTGTGAAGCGTTCAGATTGCTGTTCCTGGGCTGATAAATGAGAGATGGTAGCAGGTTTGAGATATCCGATATTCCTACTTGCTGCGAGATTGTCGGTAACCAATCTCGCAAGATCCTTAAAAGTCATACTAGTTTATCAGAGATCCCATCAAAATGTTAAAACTTGGTAGTCAACGCATGTTGTTCTTCTTCGCTAGTGAATGAATCCTCTAGTTTTTGTTTATTACCTTCTACAAACTTTATAGAGTTATTTAGCAAAGTAGTGTGAGTTAGCAAGTCCATTTTAGTTTGAATAGAGTCCTTTGCTAATGATAATGCAGTTACTTTACCTTTATTATCTTGCGTTTTCTCTGCTTGCGCTACCATAATGAACGCTTCTTTAATTATTTCTTCAATGCCTTTTACTGCCTTATCAAACTCATATGGTAATTTTTCATCGATATGATTCTTTATTACTTCTTTTGCCTGTTCTCTTAGAAATTTTATATCTCTAGATACTGTATATTTTGATAATTGTAGTATTTGACATATATCAGACTGTGTGAATCCTTTAACTGCCAATTCTTGTACTTTATTCCTACGCCATTCAATTTGTTGTGTTCTTGTGTTAGTCAATTGCTTTTTTCACCTCATAGATTTTATCTAGTTGCAATATCAATATAACATAGTAATATTTACAATAATTATTATTAACTTTTAGGGTATTTGTTAATAACTCTTGGGATGGTTAATTAGTCATTGTGACTTTCTTGCCTGCTGCGGTATTCAATCCGCCTTAGAAATATTGGTTCTCCATTCAAATTGCTGCTTTTACTTCGTTTACGTGAACGTGAACACATGGTCCAATAACAGCGATCACATAACAGAGTAGTGTCATTAACCAGAAATGCACTAACTAGGCCTTTATGTTCGAAGAACCTATTGCCACAATGTTCACAGTTTGTATGCATATCCGGTAATCGAGTTAACCGTCTTCTTGGTCATCAATAAACATGTCGGTGGCTATTCGTTTACCTTCTGCTTCAATCTCTTCGTTTGTAACTTCTTCATCTGCTTCTGCTGTTTCTGTCTCATCATAGTCGTCTAAGGTAGCATTCATTATTTTATCTCATGTCTAGAAGTTATCCGGTCATAGCATACATAGCATAAGGTAACCGTATCTTTTACAGAATGTAGATCCAATATATTATGGATTCCTTGACATTCGTCACACTGTCGGAAATGTTCCCACTCTGGTACTTTGATATATTTGACTGTCATATCTTTACATAATAACTCCTTTATTTCTAAGTATCTTGTACAAATTTTGATATCTTGTTTCTGACTTTATAGTTGTGGGAGACATTGGAGGAATTTGCTTTTTTAGGGTTGATTTTAGAGCGTAATCTATTCTATCATCGAAACTTTTATTGTTGTCCAACCTTCTAACATTGTTGCACTTGACTAACCATTCCCTAATTGTTTCACTGGATTTCTTATCAGTAAATTTCTTTATATGAACCAGATAGGGTGCTAAAATTAAATCTAAAGTTAACTTTCTACAGTCTTCAATTCCTGTAACCAATAATTTTTCTATCCATTGGTAAGATTCTGGATTGATATTCTTCAGATTGGATTGTTGTGTTTTATATCTTACGGAAATCATATCATTTACTTTTTTCTTGCGTAAATATCGCTTGAATTCTACTAACAGATGGTATGCTGGAGGTCTATAGCCATTCCATTTCTGTATTATCCTTACTACCTTGCCATTCTTAGAATTTATTGAACCTGGAACCCTAAGTAAGCAAGATTTGAATGAAGGATAATTATTTTTATCTGCCTTATCATTAGATAGATAATCTTTAGCAAATCTTAATAATTCTTCAGAAGGTTCATCAAATCCCTGAAATTCTTTTATGTTTTCTAATACTTCTGGACAATAAATTGGTTGCAAGATATGAAATCCATTTCCAGACATTATGACAGTAGGTTTAACTTCCTTGTGTTTATCTTTAGTATCAAAAGTTAGTTTTATAGTTCTTAAAGTATTTATCAAATCTTCGTGTAAGGGAGGAATTGTAGATATATCAAGATCAACAAATAATAGATCAGGTGGGTATCTC
>Ga0315534_1001340_pt1 | contig 16939 bp, 13 predicted proteins | sample SalMarSW160240MG_FD_203094 | JGI IMG/M metagenome (GOLD analysis project Ga0315534, IMG submission 203094) | Salt marsh sediment microbial communities from the Plum Island Ecosystem LTER, Massachusetts, United States - Salt Marsh Sediment SW1602-40 ... | reverse complement strand
CATCAACACCGCAAGCGCCCACAACACGGCGGCGATCAGCACGGCAACATAGATGCGGGTGGTGCCCTCCGGGCCGATGAACCGGGTGACGAGCTTGTACAGCCCGCGCATATAGAACACGATGACGCCGATGATCGGCGCGGCGGCAAGCAAAACCCATTTCTCGGGGGTTGGCGGCACGTAAAGCCGGCTGAGCCTGAGCGTATAGGCCGCCCATACCGCCAGGCTCAGCAAAACAAGGTCATTGATGATCAGGACCAGCCGCTTGAACCAGCGGGGACGCTCGATCAGCCAAACAGCGAAATTCATGAAGGGCTATCCCGAACCGGTCTTGACGCCTAACCTGTCCGTCCCTGCGGCGACTGAATGCGCTGCACCATAACCGAAGCCCGAGACGAACGGAAGTCGGCGTCCGGTTAGAGTAAACACTGGCAAAAAGGGGCTAGGCCTCGCCGACGATCAGCACATGCAGGCGGCGCGGCCCGTGCGCGCCGCGTACGATGGTCTGCTCAATATCGGCCGTTCGCGACGGCCCGCTGATGAGATTGACACTGCGGGGCAGCGAACCCTCGCCGAAGATAGCCCTGATGCGGTCCCAGGCCTCTTCGTAAGACCCGGCGATATCCGAGACGTCAATAAGAACGGTATGAGCCTCGGGGAGGAAGCAGAGAGTGGTCGGGTTGTCGCGGCCCGAAAGCAGAAACAATGTGCCGGTCTCGGCCGCGGCAGCCGTGGCACGCGACAACGAAGCCCGGTCGCCGGCTTGCGCTGCGCCGAACGACCGCTCGATGTCCCAGGCCTCGCGCCAAGGAAGAGCGGCGAGGACGGGGTCGGCGCCCATGCGCAATCGCGGCGGCAAGTTACACGCGCCGAGATAAGACGCGATCGCGCCGACCGCCTCCTTGGGCGTGGCGACGTGGCTCGCATCGGCTCCTTGCTTGGCGAGCATGTCCTTAAACAGGCTCACGCGCTCATCGCCGCTAAGCGTGGCACGCTGAGGCAAGGTTCCGCGCAGATGGCGCTCCAGCCTTCGCGCGACGGCGCTCCGGCGTGCACGATCGAGACGCTCAGCCCCGAGTGCGGCACGGATGCGGCCCAACATTTCAGCGCGCGCTTCACCAGGATTTGTCATTGGCCCTTGCTTCGTTGTTGCCGGGCGTAGAGGTCATGGAATGTCTTGCCCTGGGGGCTGGGGAGGTCGCGTGTCACCGTCCATGTCTTGAGGAAAAGAGCATGCTTCAGTCGGCCGCGCCGACCGGCTTGCCCCGCCAACAGCCCGGCCGCGGCGCGGCTCAGCGTGCGATAAAGACGCGGCCGCTTGGCGGCGAACGCCCACAGCCGCAAAGCGAGCCTCTCCTTGAGCGCCGGGTTGCGGCGCGCGAAATCCCGCTCGCGCCAGGTCCGCATCATGTCGGGCAGGGGGATGGCCACCGGACAGACCGCCTCGCACCGTCCGCAGAAGGTCGACGCGTAGGGAAGATCGCGAGCGCGATCGATGCCTTGAAGCTGCGGCGTCAGCACGGCGCCCATCGGTCCGGGATAGACCGAGCCATAGGCATGGCCGCCGATCGCGCCATAGACCGGGCAATGATTGAGGCAGGCGCCGCATCTTATACAGCGCAACATGTCGGCGAATTCGTTGCCGAGCATCTCGCTCCGTCCGTTGTCGAGCAGCACAACATGGTAGGCGCTGGGTCCGTCTGGGTCGCTGCTTCGGCGCGGACCGGTGGAAAAGGTCGTGTAGGTGGTGATGTCCTGGCCGGTCGCCGATCGGGCGAGCACGCGCAGCAGGACGGACGCATCCTCAAGCGTCGGCACCAATTTCTCGATTGAAGCGATCACGATATGCATGCGCGGCAGCGTGGCTGTCAGGTCTCCATTGCCTTCATTGGTGACGATCACCGAAGATCCGGTCTCGGCGATCAGGAAGTTGGCTCCGGTGATCCCGGCCTCGGCTGACAGAAATTTTTCGCGCATGATTTGGCGCGCTTCGGCGACAAGGGCAGGGACCTGGTCGAGCCTGCGCTGAGGCGAAAGCTTTGTATGTGCGCGGCGGAAATCGCGCTCAATGGTCTCTTTGTTAAGATGGATGATCGGCGCGATGATGTGACTTGGATGCTCGCGCCGCATCTGCACGATATATTCGCCGAGATCGGTCTCTACGACCTCGATGCCCGAAGACTGAAGATGGGCGTTGAGACCGATCTCTTCCGAGACCATCGACTTGCCTTTGGCGACGCGCCTGGCGTTCGCCTCTTGGCAGAGCTGAAGCACGATGTCGCGCGCCTCAGTGGCGTTCAGCGCGTAGTGAACGCGGCCGCCGCTGTCCGCCACTTTGCGCTCATAAGTCTCGAGATAGAGATCGAGATGCGTCAGCGTGTGGTCCCTGATGGCGCGCGCCTCTTCGCGCAGCATATCGAATTCGGGCAAGCTTGCCCTGGCGCTCTCCCGCTTGGCGATAAAGCCCCGCTTGACGTTTGAAAGCGCTCTCTGCAATGCCGGATCGTTAAGGGCGCGGACGGCGGCTTTCTTGAAGTTCCGCGGCGAGTACGCCATGCCGGCCTCAGCGCCCTTGCCCGGAGCCGGCGATCGCAGGCTCGTCGGTCATGCCGGCCAGCACCTCGGCGACGTGGCGAACCTCGACGGTCTTGCGTTCGCGGGCGAGCCTGCCGGCGATCTCAAGAAGACAGCCGAGATCCCCGGATAAGACTGTGGTGGCGCCGGTTCCGGCGATGTCGCGCAGTTTGGTATCGGCGATGGCGGCGGAAATCTCCGGATACTTGACAGAGAAAGCACCGCCAAACCCGCAGCACACTTCGCTGTCGGCAAGTTCGACAAGCGACAGTCCTGCAACGCTCGAAAGAAGCCGCCGCGGCGCGTCGCGCACATGAAGCTCGCGCAAAGAGGTGCAGGAATCGTGATACGTCACGGTTCCAGGGAAGGCGGTGTCGACGGCGGTGAGGCTGAGCACGTCGACCAAGAAAGACGTGAGTTCGAAGCTTTTCCCGGCAAGGCGGTCGGCTCGTTCGGCGAAATCGGGATCGTCGGCAAGCAGCCGCGGATAATGAAGCCGCAACATTCCGGCGCAGGAGCCTGACGGTGCCACGACATAGTCAAATCGCTCGAAAGTCTCGATCACCTGCCGGGCAATGGCGATGGCGTCTTGCCGGTCGCCGGAATTGTAAGCGGGTTGCCCGCAGCAGGTCTGCGAACTCGGCACCTCGACCCGGGCGCCCCCGGCCTCAAGGAGCTTGATCGCAGCGAAGCCGACGCTCGGACGAAACAAATCGACCAGGCAGGTCACAAACAGGCCGACATAGGGCGCTTGCTGAGTGTCGGGCGTAGAAGTCATCCTGAGTGAAGGTCTTTCGCTTTATGGCCGGGGACGGGAGTCAGGATGTAGCATTGTCGGTGCGACTCACCGAATCTGAAATCCGCGCAGGGCGCGAAGCGCTGGCGAGCGGAAGGGCCGAGGATGAAGACCAAGGGATTGGCGCTGCTGGCATTGGTGGCAATGCTGCTGGCTCTGCGCCCTGTTGCGGCGGAAGCCGAATCCGTGCGCCTCGTCACGCCCATCGTCTACGGCACCCATCTTCCCGGCCTCGGCGAACCGGCGGCGCGGTTGGCCAAATTGCTGGAAGAGCGCTCGGCCGGAGCGGTGACGCTCGACTTGCAGGAACCCGGCGGCAAGACCAAGCCGCATGAAATCCTCGACAAGGTCTCGGATGGCGATGTCGATGCAGGCTTCGCTACGGGGAGTTTTTGGGCGGCCAAGCTTCCCGCAGCGGCGCTGTTCTCAGGTTTTCCGTTCGGGCCCGACGGCTCCGAATATCTTGCCTGGTTCGAACAGGGCGATGGCAGGACGCTGTACCAGGAAATGTACGACCACGCCGGCCTCAACGTCCATGTCATGCCTTGCGCCTTCGGCGGCGGCGAGACGGGCGGATGGTTTGCCAAGGAGATCAAGGACGCCGACGACCTCGAAGGCCTGCGCATGCGCATCTTCGGCCTCGGCGGCAGTGTCATGTCACGTGCCGGCGCCGTCACGGTGCTTGTGCCCACCAGCGGTCTGTCTGCAGCTTTTGCCGCAAACAAGATAGAGGCGGCTGAACTTTACCCGCCCGCGGTCGATGAGCTCCAACCGCTGAAAGACACGATCAAGCTGATTTATGTCCCGGGCTGGCAGAAGCCCGAGACTGTGCTTGAGTTCCTTATCAACAAGGATCGTTGGGAGCAGCTCTCCAAAAAGCAGCAAAACGCAATTGACGATACCTGCCGCGGGCTTCTGAAGACGACGCTTCGGGACAGCGCGCGCCTGCAGGCCGAGGCCCTTGCCAAAATGAGCACGAAAGACGGCGTCAAGGTCAGACAGTTGCCGGTGGAGGTGCTCTCTGCCTTGCGCTCGGCCTGGGAAAAGCTTGCGAAGGAAGAGGGCGATCGTGATTATTTCTTCAAGACTGTTTTGGACGACATCGCCAAGTTTCGTGCCGGGGCGAAGCAGGATTCCGCAGCAAAACCGGCGGCGGCCGGAACGTCGCCTTAGCCTCAGCGCGTGCGGCCCGGGACCCCGGGCCGGGCATATTGCCCGCGAGCCCTCAAGCATGCGAAACATTTGGATCGGCGGACTTCCCTTGCCCAATTTGGACGCGTTCGGATGTCGCACATTGCCTTGCCTAGCCCGGATCGGACGATCCTGGAGCGCCGCAACGACCTCTTGAAGCGGCTGAAGAAGCTCGTTCCCGGAGCCATTCTGATCACCGATGAGGAGGGGCGGCGCACGTTCGAGACCGATGCGCTGACCGCCTATCGCTGCCTTCCGCTCGCCGTGGTGCTGCCCGAAAGCACCGAACAGGTGAGCGCGATCTTGCACTTTTGCCATCAGAACAAGATCAAGGTCGTGCCGCGGGGCGCCGGGACCTCACTGGCGGGCGGGGCCTTGCCGCTCGAAGACGCCATCGTGCTCTGTCTTTCGCGCATGTCCAAGGTGCTCGACATCGATCTCGTCAACCGCGTTGCCCGGGTCGAGGCGGGTATCACCAATTCCGGGATCACCGATGCGGTGGCGAACGAAGGTTTCTTTTACGCCCCCGATCCGTCGAGCCAGATCGCCTGCACCATCGGCGGCAATGTCGCCACCAATTCAGGCGGCGCGCATTGTTTGAAATACGGCGTGACCACCAACAACGTGCTCGGCGTCCGCATCGTTCTGATGAACGGGGAGGTCCTCGATATCGGCGGCCCTGAACTCGATCCGCCGGGCTACGATTTCCTTGCCTTGATCGTGGGGTCCGAAGGCCAGCTCGGCGTGGTCACCGAGGTTACCGTGCGCTTGTTCAAGGCGCCCGAGGGCGCGCGGCCGATGCTGATCGGCTTCGGCACCAACGAATCGGCAGGGGCCTGCGTCGCCGCGATCATCGCCGCCGGCATCGTACCCGTTGCGCTCGAGTTCATGGACCGGCCCGCGATCCATGTCAGCGAACAGTTCGCCGCCGCCGGTTATCCGCTCGACGTCGAGGCAATCCTAATCGTCGAAGTGCAGGGCTCCGACGACGAGATCGACACGCTGCTTGAGAAGATCGGCCAGATCGCGGAGGACTTCAATCCGCTCACCATCCGCATGAGCCAAAGCGAAGAAGAGAGCGCCAAGATTTGGAAGGGACGCAAAGCCGCGTTCGGCGCCATTGGCCAGATTTCGGACTATTACTGCATAGACGGCGTGATCCCACTGTCCAAGCTGCCTAAGGCGTTGCAGGATATCGGCTGGATCTGCCGGCGTTACCGTTTCGACGTGGCCAATATCTTTCACGCCGGCGACGGCAATCTGCATCCCCTGATCCTGTACGACGCCAACGATCCGCTTCAGCTCGAACGCGTCGAGCTTTGCGGCGCCGAGATCTTGAAGCTGTGCGTCGAGCTTGGCGGCTGTCTTACCGGCGAACATGGAGTCGGCATCGAGAAGCGCGAGTTGATGCACGCGCAGTTTTCGGACGCCGATTTGACGCAGCAGATGCGCATCAAGGCCATGTTCGACCCGGACTGGTTGCTCAATCCCGGCAAGGTCTTCCCACTCGAAGAACGAGGCGCCCAGTGACCGGCCCGATGCGTGTCGGCTTTCATGCTCCCGACGCGGTCGAGGAGCTTGCCCACCTCGTCGCCGAGGCGGCCGACACGCGAACGCCGATCGAGGTGATGGGACGCGGGACCAAGCGCGAGGTTGGCCGGCCCGTGAAGTACGGCACGGTGCTGAGCACGGAGAACTTGAACGCCGTTTCTCTCTACGAGCCGAGCGAGCTCGTGCTGGTGGCTCAGGCAGGCGCTCCGCTCGCCCAAATCGAACAGCTTCTCGCCGACAACGAACAGGAGCTTCCGTTCGAACCGGTCGATCTGGGCCCGGCTCTCGGGTTCGGCCCCGGGCAGGCGACCATCGGAGGCGTGATCGCCACCAATATCTCAGGCAGCAGACGCATTCATTCGGGCTCGGCGCGCGATCATGTACTCGGGCTGGAGGCGGTCAACGGGCGGGGCGAGACCATCAGATCCGGCGGGAGAGTGATGAAGAACGTGACCGGCTACGATCTCGCCCGGGGCATCTCCGGCTCGTGGGGCACGCTCGCGGTCATGACCGAGATCGCGCTGAAAGTCCTTCCGGCCCAGCGCGAGATGCGCACCATCATCTGCTTCGGTCTCGACGATCAGACGGCGGTCGAGGCCCTGTGCCTTGCGCTCGGCACCCCGTTCGAGGTGTCCGGCACGGTCCATATGCATGCGGGCCTTGCCGAGCAGTTCTCGGAAGCCGAGATCGCCGGCTCGGGCAAGTCCGTCACCGCCATGAGGGTGGAGAATTTTCCGGCCTCCGCCCGCTACCGCTCCAATCGCCTGAAGCACATGCTTCAGGCCTACGCGCCGGCACTTGAGCTCGACACCGGCCCGAGCCGCATCTTCTGGAACGAGGTCAGGGCGTTGCGGATGTTTCAACGCCGGATGGATCACCCGTTATGGCGCATTTCCACCCAAGCCACGATCGCGCCGAAGCTGATCGCGGCGGTTTCCCGTAAAATCGAGGTCCGCGCCCTTTATGACTGGTCGGGTGGCCTGGTCTGGCTCGAGACCCCTCCGATTTCCGATGCCGGTACGGTCGAGATCCGCCGCACCCTTGCCGAATTCGGCGGTCATGCCACATTGATCCGTGCCGATGCGTCGGTGCGGGGCGCCATCGATGTGTTCCAGCCGCTCGATCCGCAGCTCATGGCGCTCAGCACCGCGCTCAAGCAGGTGTTCGATCCGGTGGGAATCCTCAATCCCGGCCGCATGTATCCGGAGATCTAGACGCGGGCCATGCAAACAAATTTCAACGAAGTCCAACTCACCGATCCGTCGCTGGCCAGCGCCAACGAGATTTTGCGCCGTTGCGTTCATTGCGGTCTGTGCACCGCGACCTGCCCGACTTACGTGCTCACCGGAGACGAGCGCGACAGTCCGCGCGGGCGCATCTACCTGATGAAGCAAATGTTCGAGGACCGCCAGGTGACGGCGTCGATGACCTACCACATCGACCGCTGCCTCTCTTGCTTCTCCTGCATGACCGCGTGCCCGAGCGGCGTGGACTATATGCATCTGGTTGACCTCGCCCGGACCCGCATCGAAGCGAAAGGGCGCCGTTCGCCCATTCAGAGCGGGTGGCGCTTCGTATTGAGCAAGGTCCTGCCACATCCGGGACGCTTCCGGAGCGCACTGATGCTTGGCTGGTTCGCGCGGCCGTTGCGCGCCGTCTTTGCCCGGCTTGGCCTTAAGCGGACCGCAGCAGCGCTTGCGCTTGTGCCATCGCGTCTGCCTAAGACGGCTCAGGCCAACCCACGCTCGCAGATCGGCAAGGAGCCCGATGCCAAGCGCGTGGCGCTGATGCTCGGCTGCGTGCAGGAGGTGCTTGCGCCCTCGATCAGCCGCGCCGCCATGCGGCTCTTGCGGCGCCATGGAGTCGATGTCGTCGTGGCCAAGGAGGAGATCTGCTGCGGCGCGCTGGTGCAGCATCTCGGCCGGGAAAACGAAGCCCGCAGGCTCGCGCGCCGCAACATCGACGCCTGGACCGCGCTCGGCCGCGAGAAGCCGCTCGATGCCGTCGTCATCACCACTTCTGGCTGCGGCACCACGATCAAGGACTACGGTCATCTGCTTGCCCGCGACCGCGGCTATGCCGATCGCGCCGAGCATGTCTCTGGGCTTGCCCGCGACATCACTGAGTTTATCGATGAGATCGGTCTTCTGCCGCCGGTGATGTGGACGGGGCTCAGAATCGCCTATCAGAGCGCCTGCTCGCTCCAGCACGGCCAGAAGCTCGATGCGCTGCCCATTTCTTTGCTTGAGCAGGCCGGGTTCAACATCATGCGAATTCCGGAAAGCCATCTCTGTTGCGGCTCGGCCGGCACTTATAATTTGCTCGAACCTGAATTGTCAGGCGAGTTGCGCGACCGCAAGCTCGCCAATATCGCCAAGCTCAACGCCGACGTGATCGTCTCGGCCAATATCGGCTGCATGACCCAGCTCGCCGGCGGCACCAATATCCCCTTGGTCCATACCGTCGAAATGCTCGACTGGGCGACAGGGGGCCCCGTGCCTCAGGCGCTTGCCAAGTTCAAGAATCCCGGCCATCGCATCGAAGCCCTGGTCGAGCTCTCCAAGCAGGCGGCGCTGGTCGATTAGCCGCTTTTCGATCAAGGGCTTCGGCCGCGTCTCCCCCTTTGAGGACGGATTGCTCCGAGCCGGGCCGGTTAACCGAAACCGCCGAGACGTGACACCTGATAGCAGGTTGGGCTAGAAGCGGGCGGCCGGAGCCGTTTGTTAAGACTCAGCGGTCAAAATCAGCCGTTGCCTCCCATGAGCAAGAAGACCGAGCCCGCCCGCCCCGAGGCCCGCCTGCCGAAGGGCCTTTTCGACATTTCCGCAGGCGAAATCCGCGCCACCGAGGAGATGCTGAGGGTGATCAGGCGTGTGTTCGAGGCCTACGGCTTCGAGCCGCTCGACACGCCTGCCATCGAATATTCCGACGCGCTCGGCAAGTTTCTGCCCGATCAGGACCGGCCGAATGAGGGCGTGTTCTCGTTCAAGGACGATGACAAGCAATGGCTGTCGCTCCGCTACGATCTGACCGCGCCGCTCGCCCGTTACGTCGCCGAGAACTATCAGCACCTGCCCAAACCCTTCCGCCGCTATCAATCAGGGCCGGTATGGCGCAACGAGAAGCCGGGACCGGGCCGCTTCCGCCAGTTCATCCAGTTCGACGCCGACACGGTGGGCGCGTCGTCGGTCGCGGCCGACGCGGAGCTGTGCATGCTCGCCGCCGACACGCTCGAAGCGCTCGGCATTCCGCGCGGCCAATATGTGGTGAAGGTCAACAACCGCAAGATTCTCGATGGTGTGTTGGAGGCGTGCAAGGTGTCGTCGGCATCGCAGCGTCTCGCTGTTCTGCGCGCGATAGACAAGCTCGACCGGCTCGGCATCGATGGGGTGAAGGCGCTATTGGGCAAGGGACGCAAGGATGAATCGGGCGACTTCACCAAAGGCGCCGAACTTGTGGCGAAACAAATTGAGCCGATCCTTGCCATGATCGACCCTGATCAAAGTAGCTCAACCGATCTCGGCGTCGGCAAAACCGCGAGTGGCCAAGCCGGCATCGAAGAGATTGAAGAGATCGAAAAATTTATTGCGTCCGCGGGGTATTCCGACCGGATCAAGATCGATCGCACAGTCGTCCGCGGCCTGGAATACTATACCGGCCCCGTGTTCGAGGCCGAGCTAACCTCTCCCATCAAGGACGAGCGGGGCCAGCCGATCAGGCTCGGTTCAGTGGTGAGCGGCGGCCGCTATGACGGGCTGGTCGAGCGCTTTACCGGCGAGAAGGTGCCGGCGACCGGCGTCTCGATCGGCGTGTCGCGGCTGCTATTCGGCCTGCAGTGCCTCGGCAAGTTTGCCTATAGCGCCACCCGCGGTCCTGTGATCGTGCTGGTGCTCGACCGCGACCGCATCGCTGATTATCAGGCCATGACGCAAAAGCTGCGGGGCGCAGGAATCCGCGCCGAGCTTTACCTCGGCGACAGCGGCTTGAAGGCGCAAATGAAATATGCCGACCGGCGCGGCGCGCCGTGCGTGGTGATCCAAGGCGGCGACGAAAAGGAGAAGGGCGCCGTTCAGATCAAGGACCTTGTGCTCGGCGCCACGCTCACGACTATCGAGGACCGCGACGAATATCGAAAGAAGCAGGAAGAAGCGCAAAGCCTCGTGCCGGAAGAAAAGCTCGTCGAGACCGTGCAAACGGTTCTCGCCCGCCACAAGGCTTGAGCCATGGCCGCCGAGTCCGCCAAAGAGTTCGAGGCTCTCGAAGCCCAAGCCGTGACCCTGCTCGACACGTTCCGAAGCGCAGGCTACGAGCAGGTTGCGCCGTCGATGCTGCAGCCGGCAGACGTCTTTCTCGACCAGATCGGCGAGCAGATCAGGAGCCGGACTTACGTCTTCACCGATCTTGCCGGCGAGGAGCTTTGCCTCAGGCCGGATCTGACCGTGCCGGTGTCGCGGCTTTACCTCGAGCGTCACCCGGAGGCCGATGCGACACGGCGTTATTGCTATAACGGCCCGGCTTTTCGTTTCCAGCCGCTTGGACCTAACCGAACGCACCCGCGCGAATTCCGTCAGGCGGGCATCGAGTGCTTCGGCGAGGCCGATAAAGAGAGCGCCGATGCCGAAGTGGTTATGCTTGCGGTGGACGCCGTGCGCCGGGCCGGGCTTAAAGACGTTCGTCTGCGCTTCGGCGATATTGCCCTGTTCTACGCGCTGCTCGACGCGCTGTCGCTGCCCGAGCGCTGGCGGCTGAAGCTCAGGCACTATTTTTGGCGTCCTGCGGCTTTCCATGACCTGCTCGCGCGTCTTGCCCGCGGTGAGCGTCCGAGCGGCGACGGCGCAACCGCAGCCCTTGCCCAGTCGCTTGCCGGCGAGACGCCGGAAGTCGCCGAAGAGCGCATCGCGGCTTACCTCGATGAGCAGAACCTGCCGCTTTCGGGCAATCGCACGCTCGGCGAAATCGCCGCGCGCATGCTCGACCATGCCGCGGATCTTGCGGGCGATCCCTTGCCGGAGGATGTGGCCGCGGTGATCGAGTCTTATCTTTCCGTCTCTGGCCCGCCACAGCAGGCTTCGGAGCGCGTTGCCGCGATTGCCAAAGATGCCGGGATCGATCTCAGGGGTTCACTTGAAGCTCTCGCGCGCCGCTTCGACCGTCTTGAAAAAAATGGCATCGACCTCGAACGGGCGAGCTTCGCCACCGAGTTCGGACGGAACCTCGAGTATTATTCGGGCCTCGTGTTCCAGATCGAAGCCCCCGGTATGGCCGAGGCCATCGCCGGCGGCGGCCGCTATGACGGCTTGCTGGCTCATCTCGGCGCGAAGCGCGACGTACCGGCGATCGGCTCGGCGATTCACACCGAGCGTTTGCTCGCGGCGGTGAGGGGGATGTCGTGATGGCCGCGCTCCTCATCGCACTTCCCTCCAAAGGCAGGCTCAAGGACGCCGCTGCCGACCTGTTCGCGCGCGCCGGGATGGCCTTGTCCAGCAAGGGGCACGAGCGCCGTTATCGTGGCGCGCTGTCCGGTCTCGATGGTGTCGAAGTCGTCTACACGTCGGCGGCCGAGATCGTGCACCAGCTCGGGACGGGCCGCGTCCATTTGGGGCTGACCGGCGAGGACCTCGTTCGCGATACGCTGAGCGATGTCGAAGGCTCGGTCGAATTCCTGAAGCCGCTCGGTTTCGGCAATGCCGATGTCGTCGTCGCGGTCCCGGATTGCTGGATCGACGTCTCCCGCATGGCCGATCTTGAGGATGTAGCTGCGCAGTTTGCCAGCGTGCATGGCCGGCGGCTCAGGGTCGCCACCAAATATATGACCCTCACGCGCCGGTTTTTCGCGAACCACGGCGTTGCCGGCTATCGCATCGTCGAAAGTGCGGGCGCCACCGAGGCCACGCCTGCGGCGGGCACGGCCGAGCTGATTGTCGATATCACCACCACCGGCACCACGCTTCGCGCCAATCATCTCAAAGTGCTCGAGGACGGGCTGATCCTCAAATCGCAGGCGCATCTCTTGGCCTCTCGGGCGGCGCCCTGGGACGCGGGCGCAGACAAGCTCCGCCAAGCGATTCTCGAGCGCCTTTCGTCTGTCGATTAACAAGGCGCTCGCGTTCGCTGACAAGAAGTTGAACGAGGCGTCAGTGGCGGCGGCGACGCCCAGAAGCTACTCTCTGCCACCATGTTGATCCGTCTTGCCGCCGCAACTGTTATTGCCGCCTTCGCGACGACGGCTTTCGCCGCGCCGTCGCGGATCATCATCCTGGCTCAGGGCGAGTCGGCTGATGCCTGGAAACTGTGCGAGATCGGCGAGCAAAGGGCCGAGGCTCTGGCTTTGAATTATCTCGGCCGCGATGCGGCGAAGTCGCTCTTTGCCGAGGGCGAGGAGCCTGCTTTCTTCTTCGCCGTCACACCGCGAACGGCCGCGCTTGCCTCGCCTTCAGTCACAAGCTGGAATAAGCCGGTGATTTTCTATTCCGCCACGCCGCAAACGTCGCAAAGCGACGAGGATTTTATCGAGGCGCTGAACCAGCAGACCCGGGAGGCCGCCAACAACGTGCTCACCAATCCGGCCGTCAAAGGCAAGACCGTGGTGATGGTGTGGGAGAACGAGCATATCGCCAGCGAAGCGCTCGAAGCCAAGTTCGAGAAAAAATCCGTGACGCTTCGCCAATTGTTCAAGCTCGACATCTTGCCGGGCGTACCGAAGACCTGGCCGGGCGAGACGCACGATTATTTTTGGATTCTGGACTTTCCGGAGAATTCCAACGTGCCAATCGAATTTTCGATGAAGAAGCAGGAGTTCGGCGCGTCGTTCCCGCGCGTTCCGTCCAACGATTGGGACACGCCTGACGGGCTCGATGCGGCAAGCGGGTGTCAGCCCAAAGGCTCGGAATAAACTTCACTCACAAAAAAGGGGCGGCCGAAGCCGCCCCTTTCTAACTGTCTCTTGGGTATGGACTACATCATGTCCATGCCGCCCATGCCGCCGCCCGGCATTGGCGGCATATCGTCCTTCTTCTTCGGCGATTCCGCCACACCGGCCTCGGTGGTGACCAGGAGGCCTGCCACGGAAGCCGCATCCTGCAGCGCCGTGCGCACCACTTTGGCGGGATCGATAATGCCCTTGGTAATCAGATCGCCATATTCGTTGTTTTGGGCGTCATAGCCGTAGGACGCGGAGTTGTGGTCGTTGACCTTGCCGACCACGATCGAGCCCTCAACGCCGGCATTCTCCGCGATCTGGCGGATCGGAGCCTGCAAAGCGCGCCGAACGATATTGATGCCGGATTCCTGGTCATCGTTATCGCCTTTGGTCTTGAGCGATTTGGCGGCCCAGAGCAGGGCGACACCGCCGCCCGGCACAATACCTTCCTCGACCGCGGCGCGGGTTGCGTTCAACGCATCGTCGACGCGATCCTTCTTCTCTTTAACCTCGACCTCGGTCGCGCCGCCGACCTTGATGACGGCAACGCCGCCGGCAAGCTTGGCGAGCCGCTCTTGCAGCTTCTCGCGGTCGTAGTCGGAAGAGGTGTCTTCGATCTGCTGCTTGATCTGGCCGATGCGGGCTTCGATATCGGCCTTCTTGCCGGCGCCGTCGACGATGGTGGTGTCGTCCTTGGTGATCGACACCCGCTTCGCCTTACCGAGCATGTTGATCGTGACATTCTCGAGCTTGATGCCGAGATCCTCGGAGATCAGCTCGCCACCGGTCAGCACCGCAATATCCTGCAGCATGGCCTTGCGGCGGTCGCCGAAGCCGGGGGCCTTGACGGCCGCGACTTTCAACCCGCCACGCAGCTTGTTCACCACAAGCGTCGCAAGCGCTTCGCCCTCGACGTCCTCGGCGATCACCAGCAACGGATGTCCCGATTGCACCACCGACTCGAGCAGAGGCAGAAGCGCCTGGAGGCCTGACAGCTTCTTCTCGTAGATCAAGATGTACGGGCTCTCGAGCTCGGCCACCATCTTCTCGGCGTTGGTGATGAAGTAGGGCGAGATATAGCCGCGGTCGAACTGCATGCCCTCGACCACTTCGAGCTCGCTGTCGAGGCTCTTTGCTTCCTCGACGGTGATCACGCCCTCGTTGCCGACCTTCTGCATGGCCTCGGCAATCATGTCGCCGATCGCCTTCTCGCCGTTGGCCGAAATGGTTCCGACCTGTGCGATCTCGTCGGAGCCCTTGACCTTCTTCGATTGCTTTTTGATCTCTTCGACCACGTCGACCACGGCCTTGTCGATACCGCGCTTGAGGTCCATGGGATTCATGCCGGCGGCGACTGCCTTCAGGCCTTCGCGTACGATCGCCTGCGCCAGCAAGGTTGCCGTCGTGGTGCCGTCGCCGGCGGTGTCGTTGGTCTTGGAGGCGACCTCGCGCAGCATCTGCGCGCCCATATTCTCGAACTTGTCTTCGAGCTCGATCTCCTTCGCCACGGTTACGCCGTCCTTGGTCGAACGCGGCGCGCCGAAGGATTTCTCCAGGATGACGTTGCGGCCCTTCGGCCCCAACGTGACCCTAACTGCATTGGCCAGGACATCCACGCCGCGCATCATGCGCTCGCGTGCCTCGGCCGAGAACTTCACATCTTTGGCTGCCATTTCTATTTGCTCCGGTTTTCTCTTGAATGGGGTTTCTGGTGGGGGGCGCTAGGCGAGAATTCCCATGATGTCGGACTCCTTCATGATGAGGAGTTCCTCGCCGTCGATCTTGACCTCGGTGCCGGACCATTTGCCGAACAGCACCTTGTCGCCGGCCTTGACCCCCATGGGCTGGAGCTTGCCGTCTTCGCCGCGGGCGCCGGGGCCTGCTGCGATCACTTCGCCGGTCTGCGGCTTCTCCGCAGCGGTATCGGGAATAATGATCCCGCCTTTGGTCTTTTGCTCTTCTTCGAGCCGGCGCACAACCACGCGATCGTGCAAGGGTTTGAATTTCATGGATTTTGCTCCGCGCACTGCTTGAGAAATGAATGAAATTACGCGTTGTTGGCACTCACAAGAAGTGAGTGCCAGGCGCTGCTGTGCAGATACTGTCGCGTCCCGGATCTGTCAAGGAGTGGGCCGGAATCGACCTTAAGAAACGCCGGAGCGTGAGCGCAGGCGCCCGCGGCCTAGGCGGCGACGGCGGGTCCGCCGGTCCACTTGGGCGGCGCCTAGCCTGAGTGCTTACGCCCCGTCCGCCCCTCGGTTCGAGGCGCGCGACTTGGTTTTGCCCTGCCTTGCTGCTATCAACAGCGAATGCGGTGGACAGATTGTTGTTGCGCCGCGGGGGCCGTCGCACGATCTTGGCGCGAAGGTTAACAACGTGTTTCGCACGACCGCTACGGGCACTTGGCGGGGCGATTCCTCGGGAGGGCCAGCCTTGCTCGACGTGATTGTCCTGATCGCCATGACCGTCACGGCGGCCGCATTCGCGGTCGGTCTCGTTCTTGAAGCAGGCATCCCTCAGATCCCGGCGGTGATCGCCGCCGCGGCGCTCTACATGGTCATGGCCGCCTCCTATCTCATGGTGTCGCGGCCGACGAAATCGGCCGGCGGGTCGGATCGCCTTGACGATCTGGAAGCGGCGCTGGAAGTCATCGACAAGGATTTGCAAAGAATCGACAAGGTCGAGGACGACGTGTCCCGGCTCGATCAGGCCATGGGCGACGGTGGCGGCGAGCGCGCCGGAGGGCTGAGTCATCTGGCGCAGATCACTCAGGAAATCGAGGACGTGCATGCCAAGATCGAAAATCTAAGGTCCGATCTCGAAGGTGAAGCGCGCGACCAGCGGACCAAGATCACGAACGACCTCAGGGGTCTTGAGGCCCTGATCAAGCAATTGTCGGCCGATCTCATTTCGGCATCGCCGGAAACCTTGGCTTCGGCAGAAGAAGAAGCGGAGGAGGCGGCCGAGCCGGAAACCCTCGCCGAGATCGAACAGATCGAAACCGAACCGGAGGGCGCGGAGATCGTCATCGAAGCCGAGACGATCACAGTCGCCGTCGAGGAAGCTGGCGAGGACGAAGACGAGCCTGCCCGCGAGGCTGAACCGGTCGAAATCTCAATCGAGGCTGAGGAAGAGGCGGTGGCCGAAGCCGGAGCGGTAGCGGCCGAGGAAGACATGGAGGGTGCGGCGCGCGAGGCCGAGCCGTTCGCGATACCGGTCGAGCAGGAGGAGACGGAACCCGAGGGCGGTCTGATCGTGGTTGAAGAAGCGAAGGAAGAGGCCGCGCGCGAGGCTCAACCGTTCGCAATGCCGGTCGAGCCTGAGGCCGAGGCGGCCGAAAGGGAGTTGGAAACGGCCGAGGAAGAGCAAGAGGAGCCCGCGCTAGAGGCCGAAACGCTAGGGGTCTCGGTCGAGCAGGAGGAATCTCCGCCTGCCAGCGAGCCGGCAGCGGCAGAAGAAGAGCAGGGAGAGGCACCGCGCGAGACCGAGCTGGCCGCCGCACCGCCCGGACAGGAAGAGGCTGCACCCGAGGCAGAGATGGTCCTAGGCGCGGCGGAACAGGAACTCGTGTTGGGCGAGCAGGCTTCCGCCGGGTTTTCAGGGGAGCGCGCCGCGGAAGAGGTCGGCGTCGAAAGTTCTTCTGAGCAGGACCTGGCCGAGGCCGCCGGCGTTGCCGGGATCGGCGATAGCGAAATGCTCGAAATCATCAGTCAGGCGATCGAGGCCGGCCGGATCGATCTTCATCTGCAGCCGACCGTGATTCTGCCCGAGCGGAGACCCGTTTATCTCGAAGCGTTCACCCGTATCAGAACCGATATGGACACCCTCATTCGTCCCCGCTCTTACGTTCCGGCGGCCGAAGCCTCAGGCATGATGCCTCTGATCGACAATGTGCTGTTGGTGAAGAG
>Ga0315534_1001338_pt1 | contig 16943 bp, 16 predicted proteins | sample SalMarSW160240MG_FD_203094 | JGI IMG/M metagenome (GOLD analysis project Ga0315534, IMG submission 203094) | Salt marsh sediment microbial communities from the Plum Island Ecosystem LTER, Massachusetts, United States - Salt Marsh Sediment SW1602-40 ... | reverse complement strand
TCTTCTCCTCTCCTACCACGATTCATCACATGATACCAAGCATCTGGATATTGTATTCTTAATGGTCTGGACATAGCATAGTAATACAATAAAAATTAGCAAGAGACAAGAGTAGATTTGACCCCTTTATGGTGGAAGTTCAGGTTCAGGGGGAAGAGCATGTGTTGCTGAGTAGCGCATTAATGCACCTCTTGCATTTCCAATAGTAGTGTGATCCTGTCCAATTTCATGCAATGCAATTTCAGCCCTTTGCAGCAGGGGAATAAGGACTTGATTTAAATAATCTTGTTTCATAATAGTCTCTTTTTTTCTTCACATAACGTCTTGGCTCAGTGCGTTGAAAAACTACACGAACACTCATGTTGAAAATGTAATTCCACAAAAAGCAAAACACTTGAAAAAACTCGCGTTTTTCAATCCACTGCAGCCAATTGTTAGCTGGTGATGTGCCCCTTAATTCACTTTGACTATATCATCCAGCTTCCAGTCTTCATTGCAGAGATGCAAGGGACCGTAAAGCCGGGAATACGAGATTTATTTTTTCTTCGAATTCCCTAGCAACTCACTTGATAGCGTTTAGCACCGCTTCAAACGTTGCCTTGTCAACAAAACCGGTTGGGAAAATTCTAGCCTTTCTCTGAAATGAGACAATCGCTGTCCTAACAGAAGCATCAAACTGATGCTTAGCGTTGGGATCCAAAAGACCAAGCGAGATCAACCCAACTATTATTTCTTCCTTGTGCATGCCCAAAACACTGAGTTCATGGGACATGTGAGTAATGAAAATTTTCCAAATTTTTTCAAATTGATCCAGCCTTTCGACGAAAATGGCTGTGAATGATGTCATCACATGGTTACCCTCTTTATCGATCCAATCAAGTTGATTGTTTCTCGATATTAGAGAATAACAGCCAGCTATTTCCTGCTCGGTTCTCTCAAAGCAAATACGGTCTGCATAAAATTTATATTCAAACCGTATTGGGTCCGCACAAAGGCCAGGAACACAGAAGTTCATGCCGTTTTCTTGTTTAAAAAAACGCCATATGGAAAATTTATGAAATGGAAGAATGTCGCCGGGGCCTGTTATTACTCTTGAATCCAGGTTAAAGATGAAAATATTGCGGTCAATAACACTCTCTAGGCCAGATTGTCTGATATCATCAAGTGCAAAGATGTCGTTAGCGTCTAACTCGTCAGTCATGGCGTAGGATGATGCGGGAATGGCTATCCCAATCAGAAATACAATGGAAAGTACGATAAGGTGCATGGCATGCCTCCATTACACATTACAAAAGGGGACAGATTTATTTTTTCCGATACCTATAATTTTTGTTATATCTTCGGGATTGAAATCATCTCCATCGATAGCGAAATAGACGTAACATTCATTAGTTTCCAATAGTAAATCCTTTAAAAGCTAACATAATACTAGACGTCTTATTAGACGTAAAATATTACGCTATTATTTCCCGAATATATTAAATTTGTGTTATTCCAGCATATTACATACAATTAGTATTATGTAGAGTAAATAAATACGCCTTTGTGTTTTTCGGAGTAGCCTTTTTAAGTGGAAATCACGTGCCTGAAAGTGGAACGGCACAAAAGAGCGGAAATATAGTGGATGTGAACAGGAAATCTAAGAACAACTGGAACAGAAACGATTGTTGTAGCGAGTAGTTATCTGGAACTTTCTCGTATTCAGCACGTATTTAACATCTACACACCAGAAAATGTTTATGTCAATATATTTGTTTAAATTCTAATACAGATGTTTCCGGATAGGTAACCTTGTTTACAAAGATTGGTAGACTCTGATATGTATACAGGTGAAATTATTTCTTCGAGTCACTCTTGTCCAAAAAACCATTTCACCGCAGAGCCGCTGAGTGCGCAGAGTGAGGGTTATTTTATCAGAATTCCTGAGAGGGGAATTCTGATAAAGGGCACACGCCCTTTAATTCAAAGGTAAAAATATATAGCGTATGAACAAAGTTCTTGAAACAGCTCGGCATGTAACCGAGAGGAGTAAGCAGGTAACGATTAATGAAGAGACCATTGGCATTTTTTCGAGAAAATTGATTGAGGAGGGAATTGAAATTCCCCCCTGGAACTACGCCTATCACTTTTTCGATGGCGGCCACAAAACAGTTGCCTATCTCCTTGTACTGGATAGCATAAATTTCTGTTTCTGGCCTAAACCGGGAGCGTATAAATGGGAAGTTCAATATAAATCAGAAACACTCTCCGGGTATTATGCCCTTGCAGCGTCTTTAAAGAAGGCAATCGAATCAGGAATTCCAATCACCAAGGCTGATTATTTATCTGAACTATCTTTGGATACATTGAAACAGGTCTTGGGTGGAAAAGGAGAATTTCAGCTTGTGGAGGAACGGGTTCGAATCCTCAATGAGCTGGGGAAATTTTTCGCAAAGGAATTCAACGGAGAGGCGAAAAGACTTGTGGAGGCCGCAGAAAACTCGGCACTCAATCTGGTCGGGTTGCTCGTTGAAAACCTCCTCTCTTTCAGGGATAAAGCAGAATATTATGGTACAAAGATATATTTCTATAAGCGGGCGCAGATATTTGCCGCGGATCTCTATGGGGCATTTGCTGGGAAAGATTGGGGGTATTTCAAAGATATTGATCAATTAACTGCCTTTGCTGACTATAAGCTTCCCCAGGTGCTGCGGCATGTTGGTATATTGCAATATAGTCCCTCTATGGAGCACAAGGTGGATCATGGTATTTTTCTTGAGTCAGGGAGCCCTGAGGAAATTGAGATCAGGGCCAACACCATCTGGGCGGTTGAGCTGATACGACAGGAACTTACAAAGATGGGAAAGGAATTGAGGGCCTTTGAGATCGATTGGATACTCTGGAATCTGGGCCAGGAAAGCCAGTTCAAGACCAAGCCCTATCATAAGACAGTAACCATTTATTACTGATTTTCTATAAATGATCAATTGGTACTTTTATCTCTCACAGAGCTCCCAGAGACACTGAACTTAGACAGGATTTACAGGATTAACCGGATTAAATAACTATTGAACATTCACCGCCCGTTCATTTCCTTCACTTGAGTCGCAGAGTACTCTGAGAAGGGCATTGAATTAAATGTAAAGTATCGCTTAAAAAGTATATGGGAAGTCTTAACGGGAAAAATAAGTCAACTTATTTTTCCCGTTACAGGCATTCCCATTAGTCCCAATGTAGTTCCCATTGGGACCCCGCTATGCGTGATTTTAAGCGATTCTCTCCAAAGAATATTTCTCAGCGTTCTTAGCGTCTCTAACGATCCCGATAAATCGGGAGAGTGGGCGGTGAGTAAATAAAGTCCTGAACATCCCGTCTATCCCTGGCCCAGACCTGGCATGCAAGGATTAGTTATCGACTCCAAGCTCTTACAATATCTCCGAAACAGGATCATTTTCCTATGTCGTCGCGCCAGGGCGGGCCTGTCTAAAAAATGGGATTTACTGCTATGAACTTAGACAGGACTTACATGATTTGGAGGATTTCTTATGTCCGTTTCAAATTGCTTCTCAGAGCACTCTGTGCACTCTGTGAGAGATAAAAGGAGCCCTTGATTACTTGCTATGTTCTCATTTAAGCTTTTAGCAAACGATAAAGCGGCACGGGCCGGTGAAATTATTACTCCGCATGGCTCAATCCACACCCCTTCATTTATCCCGGTCGGCACTCTCGCAACGGTAAAGGGTATATCAGTCAACGATCTTCGCCGAATTGGAAGCCAGGTGATTATCGCCAACACCTACCATCTGCATCTGCAACCAGGAGAAGACTTGATAGAGACAATGGGAGGACTTCATCAATTTATGGGCTGGGATGAGCCTCTCATAACAGACTCCGGTGGTTTTCAGATTTTTAGCCTCGGTGCAGCAAAGGAACACGGTGTGGGGAAAATCGCATCCATTTTTCCATATGGGAAAAATCACGAAGGGCATATATCCTCAAAAAAAGGGAAATCACTTGTGAATCTTGATGAAGATGGAGTGGAATTTATCTCATACCGGAATGGCGCACGACATCGATTTACACCTGAACTGGTAATAGAGATAGAGCGAAAACTCGGTGCAGATATTATACTTGTATTGGATGAGTGTACCTCCCCCTTTCATGATTACGAATACACTTCAAAGGCAATGGACAGAACCCACCGCTGGGCCATCAGGGCACTAAAGGAATTTAAGCGCACTTCGTTCAAGAGCCAGGCGATTTTTGGAATTATTCAGGGTGGCGCGTATCACGATTTGAGGAAAAAGAGTGCTCAGTTTATCTCCGAGCAAGACTTTGATGGCTATGCCATTGGTGGCTCTCTTGGAAAATCTACCAAAGAGATGCATAAGGTCTTGGAATGGACGCTCCCTCCCCTTCCCCAAGATAAGCCACGGCATCTTTTAGGGATAGGTGAAATAGAAGATATATTTGAAGTAATATCACGAGGGGTTGATCTCTTTGACTGTGTGTTACCAACCCGGTTGGCACGCACCGGCACACTTTTTACAAAAGAAGGTGAGAGGTTTCGAATGCATATCCGTAATGCACAGTATACAAATGATCCTCAACCGATTGAAAATGGGTGCGATTGCTATACGTGTCGCAATTTTTCAAGGGCGTATCTCCGGCACCTTATTATGGCCAATGAGCTTTTGGCAATACAGCTGGCAAGCATACACAATCTGTATTTTCTGGAATCACTGATGCGACGAATACGCACTTCGATAAAAGAGAAAAGGCTTGCGGAACTGAAGAAAGAATGGTTTCTTAAAGCATAAGAGTGTTGAAATTACACATAAATACCCGCTTTTCACCGCAGATGCAAACTCTGTGTCTCTGAGAGCTCTGTGAGATAAAAAAAAGGCGTTGATCACTTATAAAGACGAAGGTTGAGAAATGGCAAAGGAAAAATTTTCCACAACACAGGCCATACGAGCATTAAAAGAATCCGGGGTGGATTTTTCCTTACATTTTTACAAATTTGAGGAAAAAGGAGGAACTACAGTAGCTGCGAAAGAGTTGAATGTTGATGAACATATCGTTATAAAGACGCTTGTGATGGAAGCAGAGGATGGTGATCCGTTTTTGATTCTTATGCATGGGAATAAGATGGTCTCAACAAAGGCTCTGGCACGAGCCCTTGGGGTAAAAACGGTGAAGCCATGTGAACCACTGATTGCACATAAACACACGGGATATTTTGTGGGTGGAATCTCTCCCTTTGGCACACGAAAACCCCTTAAGGTTTACGTCGAGGCCTCTATTATGGAACTTTCCACAATTTACATCAACGCGGGGAAAAAGGGACTGCTGGTGGAGATATCTCCAGGGGATCTGAAAAAAATTCTTATCCTCACACCTGTGAGCGTCGCAATATAACAACAAAACTAACCTTCGGAGGATTCGATGAAGATTGTTGTGCTGGGTGCTGGCATGGTAGGCGGTGCGATTGCCAAAGACCTGTCTCACGAGCACGGCGTGAGTGTGGAGGTTGTGGACCGCAGCCAGCAAGCACTTGAGAAGGTGAAAGCAAAAGCTACAGTCAAAGGAATTCAGGCTAACCTTCAAGATAAGGGAGTCATTTCTTCTATCGTAGCCGATAGTGATCTGGTCATCAGTGCTGTACCTGGCTACATAGGATTTACTACATTACGGAGTGTCATCGAGGCGGGAAAGGATATTGTGGATATATCCTTCTTTAGCGAGGAACCTTTTGTGCTTGACGAATTGGCCAAGTCGCAAGGGGTTACAGCCGTGGTTGATTGCGGGGTAGCTCCTGGTTTGTGTAACATCATTGCAGGACATGTATTTGATCTGCTGGATCAAACGGATCGATATGTTTGTTATGTGGGAGGATTACCTCTTCAGCGTGAGTGGCCGTTTGAATACAAGGCCGTATTCTCACCAATCGATGTACTGGAAGAATACATTCGTCCTGCACGGTTTGTGGAGAATAGCAAAGAAGTTGTCCGCCCAGCTCTCTCCGATATCGAGTTGATTGATTTTCCGGAAGTTGCTACACTAGAGGCCTTTAATACAGACGGCTTGAGAACCCTACGAAAAACACTGGATATCCCTTTTATGCGTGAGAAAACCCTTCGATACCCAGGTCATGCTAACCTAATGCGAATCTTTAAGGAAAGTGGCTTTTTAAGCACTGAACCAATTGAGGTCGATGGGAAAACAATAAAACCAATCTCTATAACGTCCAAACTGCTCTTTGAGTTGTGGCGGCTGGAAGAAGATGAGGCAGATTTCACCGTAATGCAGATCGTGATGGATGGACAGAGGAATGGAAAAAGACTTCGCTATACCTATAACTTGCTGGACAACTACGATGAGGAAACCCGAACCACCTCAATGGCACGCACCACAGGGTATACCTGTTCGATTGTCGCCAGACAGATAATGAGCGGACGGTTCACACAAAAGGGAATCTGCCCTCCCGAATTTATTGGTCGAGTACAAGGGTGCTATGAAAACCTGTTAGAGGAATATGGGAAACGGAACATCCAATTGAAAGAGAAAATCGTTGAGCATGGAGAAGGTCACAAAGAATAGTGAGCTGCAATCTGGCGAGATAGCAGTGCTTGGCATACCATTCGACAGAAACTCGTCATTTCAACGAGGGCCAGCGTCAGCCCCTGCGCATATTCGTGAAGCGCTTTTTAGCGAGTCAACAAACATGTGGACAGAGAAAGGGATTGACCTGGAAGAAATGACCGGATGGAAAGCCTTTAATGACCTGGTACTCTCAGATTTAGATACAAAGGCAGCATTTGTCACGATTGAAAGAACAATACATGATCTACTGAAGAGAAAAGCACGTGTGGTTGCACTGGGTGGGGATCACTCAATAACATATCCAATAATACGAGCATATGGAAGAAAATATAGTAAACTTAATATTCTGCAATTAGATGCACATCCAGATCTCTATGACGAGCTTCATCACAACCGTTATTCTCACGCATCTCAATTTGCCCGGATAATGGAAGAAAATCTCGTGCAGCGATTGGTGCAAGTAGGGGTGAGATCAATAACAGGCCATCAACGTGAGCAGGCAAAGCGGTTCAATGTAGAGGTAATCGATATGATTGAAAAAACCAAAATCAACAAGCTTACCTTTACCGGCCCTGTATACCTATCATTGGATATGGATTGTTTAGATCCGGCATTTGCACCTGGAGTTTCCCATCATGAGCCCGGAGGAATGAGTACACGGGAAGTTGTGGAAATAATTCAGACCCTGAAAGGGAACTTGGTTGGGGCTGACATTGTGGAATTAAATCCAGAGCTTGACCCTCTCAAGATTACAGGGATGGTGGCTGGAAAATTGTTAAAGGAGATACTTGGCAGGATATTGGAAGAGAAGAATACCTAGAGCGGTTTTATTTTCTAAAGAGGAGAATTTTTTTAAAAAAGAAAGGAATAGGATGATGAAAATTGGATGGATTGGTACCGGTATTATGGGCGGTTCAATGGCCGGTCATTTGCAGGCGGCTGGAAATGAACTGCATATCTTTAACCGTACCAAAGACAAGGCAGAACCGTTGCTCGCCAGTGGGGCCCATTGGTGTAAATCCCCGGCTGAAGTGGCAGAAAATGCTGAAATAGTATTCACCATGGTTGCCCTTCCTATCGATGTAGAAGAAGTGTACATGGGAAAAAATAGCATTTTTTCTACTCAGGGTGCCTGCCGTATTGTTGTAGATATGACCACCAGTCGACCTATTTTGGCTCAAACCATTGCCAGGACTGCTGAAGAACGGGGCAGTAACAGCCTTGATGCTCCTGTGTCAGGTGGCGATATTGGTGCTCGAAATGCAACCCTTGCCATTATGGTAGGGGGAAAGAAAGAGATCTTTGATACCGTTCTTCCGTTGTTTCAATTAATGGGACAAATCATCTCTTATTTGGGAGGCTCAGGAGCAGGACAGCACACAAAAATGTGTAATCAGATCCTTGTTGCCGGAACCATGATTGGAGTGTGTGAATCTCTGCTCTATGCGGATAAGGCCGGTCTTGATCAACAGTCCGTAATCGATATCATCGGCAAGGGAGCAGCCTCCTGCTGGTCTATTAATAACTTAGGGCCGCGTATCGTAAGCGGAAACTTTGAACCTGGTTTTATTGTAGAGCATTTTATCAAGGATATGGACATTGCCCTGCAGGAGGCTGAAGCAGTTGGCCTGTCATTGCCAGGATTAGCCCTGGTCCATAAACTTTACCTTGAGGTCAAGGCACAGGGACACGGTCGCTTAGGAACCCATGCACTTATGCTTGCCCTGAAGGCCCTTAATGAGGATCCTGAGAAAACAATTCCGGGAGGAACAAGCGCGTAGGACTTCAACGATACGCTTATACCGTAAAGATGTCCTGCTCTAATGGAGTAAGGATATCGTAGCCATCCTGGGTGACAACCACCGTGTTTTCTAATCCTACTGAGCCTTCTCCAGGAAAGACGATCTTTGGCTCTACAGCAAAGGCCATCCCTTCTTCCAGGGGGTAGGCGTGGCCCTGGGCCAGAAAGGGAAATTCATTGAGTTCGAGGCCAATGCCGTGGCCAATAAAACGAGTCTGAAGTCCGGGGGGTCCTAAATAGCTATCTTTATATCCCAGTTTCTTTGCAAGCTGGAGAGTATGCTGAAATATAGCCTCACAGTCTGCTCCAGGCCGTGTCTCTTCCAGGGCGGCATCGTGAATCTCCTGACATACCTTGTATGCATCGATAAACTTATTCTCCATTTCCCCAATAGAAAACATGCGTGTCTCATCCGCCTGATACCCATGGTAGCATGTTCCAAAATCTACCAGGATGGGTTCATGGGCTTTCATGACCTTTCGGCTTGCCCCTACAGGAAAGGCTGGCGAGAGCCCCAGTCCACCCATAGGTGAATCTGACTGGCTTACGATCCCTCCGCTGAAACCGCTCAGGACGTGCCATGAATAGGCCTCATAATTGAGGGATCTGATCCTGAGAAGTCCTTCGTGGCCGTACGCTTTGGCCACTGCCTCCAGAAGACCACCAAACTCGATCTCGGTCATGCCTTCTTTGAGCAGCTCCCTGCCTTTGTGATATGCCTTTCTGCCAATTTCTCCTGCAATTTTCATTAAATCGATCTCAAAAGAAGATTTTATCTTTCGTGTGTTGCGAATGATAAGTGAGGTATCCATGAACCTGGCGTTTGGGAAGAGGCCCTCATATTTGAAGTAATCATTCACCGGAAAAACATCCAGCTCTAATCCAATGGTTTGCGGGAGTCGGCCCCAGTGGTTGTGAATCAGCGAAGGCAAATCCCGAATGGACTTGATTTCAACTATTGCTTCCAGCGGTGATTCCAGTCGCGCCCGCTCCACTTCTCTTCTCACCATAAGCAATGGTTTTCCATCTGTCGGCACGAAGAGAATGCCATTCTGGGTAGACCCGGTAAGATAGTAAAAATCCATTTTTTGTATTACCAGAAGTGCATCCATCCCTTTGTTTTTCATGCTGCCTTTGATCTTTGTCAGTCGGTCAGCTACTTCTTCTTTGGGTGTATAATGAAAATCCAGGGATGTGCTCAAATCATCTAATTCCGATTGTACCCAATCTTTATATTTCATCGCCTCTCCTTTCACATTATTTCAGAGAGTATTCTATAGAACATCTATTTTGGTATAATGAAGCGCACCGCTTTCGATACTATATCAATGACAACAGGCAATTTGCCAGGTTGCTCTCCATCCACATCCAAAAGGACCTGTTGATCTGAGGAGGCTTCCACCCTCTTGCCCACGAATGTTTTCACCTTTTTTAGCCCAACGATTTTTCCATTATAGAGCTTGGGAAGGTTCCAGAATACCTCTGGAAGGGAGAAATCCCCGATTACCGTCACGTGAAATATACCATCATCCACTTTCGCCTCAGGGGCCATCCACATGCCCCCACCATGATATTGCCCGTTGGCAACCACCACATTCCAGATCATGACATTTTGATTAAAACAATTATCAACTGTAAGATGTATTCGTTTCTTGTTATAAATCAAAATGGAAATCAGGGTAGCCCAGATGAACGAAATAAAGCCACCGAATATTTTAGTGGTTCTATTAACCCGCTCATCAACTTCGCCTCCCAGACCAAAACTGGTAATATTGTGAAAATATCGAGAGGATGGATGACCATGATGATCCATGTATTTAAGCCGCCCTAAATCAATAGAACGACTATGAGATGTAATGATTACATCCAATGCCCTGTCGAGTTCTACAGGTATGGGAACGGTCTTTATAAAATCACATCCTGTGCCACGTGGAATAAATCCTACCATAGCCTCAGGTTGAATAGGACCATTCTTTCCCATAAACCCATTTACTACCTCGTTAAGGGTTCCATCTCCTCCTACACAGACAACCAGCTCAGCGCCTTTATGAAGAGCATTACGAGTAAGTAGGGTGGCATCTTCCGGACCGGTTGTGAGAAGGGTTTGAAAAATCCCTAATCGATCTCTTGCCATCTTCTCTATTTGAGGCCATTCTCTGCCAGTGGATCCCATTGCTGCGTTTGGATTGACAATGAAAACGATCTTTTTTAAGGCCACAATTACTCTCCGTCCAATGATTCAGTGTTCTGGGCTTGTGGTATCATCAACACCTGAATCCCGATTTTGCAGGAAAACCTGAAGGCTAATTCATTATATGTCATAGAATCACAACTGGATATATTACAGTTGTATATATTTTCGCTTGACTCTGTGCCTTTATTTAAGGTTATAGTTTGTGGAAGGCTAAAAATCAAATACCAAATACACAGCAGAAGTACCCCCATACACGCAAATAATATAAAATCATTACTTGACCTTGACTAACAATACCTTTCTTTGCTAAAAATTGTTATAGCTGATTGAGAGGATACCCATGGAAAAAACACAACTTTCACGCTTGATAAATATGGAAAACCCTGAGAGCATTCTGGATGAGGTGCAGACAATCGCTTCCATGATGTTTAAGGAATTTGATTTTGATATCCTCAATCATATATTTCAAGATATTGTACGTCTTTTCCGCGGGGAATATCCAGGATACCAGAAATGTAATACCGAATATCACAACCTGAAGCACACTACAGATACCTTTCTGGCCATGGCAAGGCTTGTGCACGGTGCATTTGTAAGTGGAGAGAAATTCACCAGCAAACATGTAACTCAGGGTTTAACATGTGCGCTCATGCATGATACAGGGTATATTCAAACGCTCGATGATGAAATGGGCACAGGTGCGAAATATACAGGTATGGACACAAAACGCAGCATTGTCTTTATGGAAAAATATATTGCTGATAAAGGATTTTCAAAAGAAGATTTCAAAAATTACCCAAATATCCTTATATGTGCTGGCCTGGATGCAGAGATCAAAAAAATCCAGTTCGACTCCCGACAGACCGAAATTATGTGCAAAATGTTGGGTACTGCCGATCTCCTGGGTCAAATGGCAGATCGAACCTATCTTGAGAAACTACTTTTTCTTTACTACGAATTCAAGGAGGGGGGAGTTATGGGATATGCCGATGAGCTGGATCTTTTAAAAAAGACTATGGACTTCTATGATATGACCCAGAAAAGATTTAATAATGTTTTAGGCGGCATGAATAAATATATGCGATATCATTTTAAGGCACGATGGAATATGGACAAGGATTTATATATGGATTCAATTAAAAAACATATACACTACCTTGAATTCATATTGAAAAATCACGAAAAGGACTATCGCGGTCATCTGAAGCGAGGGGGCATGGTAGAAAAATTAAATGAAAAGCATAGTTAATATGCTTGAAGGATAAGAATCTACGCACATATTCGTTAGTATTGATATATCAGAATTGCCGTATGGTTCCAGTATTCACACATAACAAATACCACGAACTAAAACTCTTTCCGTAGTATCCACCTGACTTATTTTCCAACCACCTCAATAACGCCTCTGGTTGCATCTACTTTTACATAATCACCGGTTTTTATCAGCTTCAATACATTCTTTTCCGGGTGATCCACAGTAGGAATCTCTGCGGCAATAACCGCGCCAGATAAAACAGGTTCACTTTCCATACAGATTATAGCCGACGGTGCATTTCCTTTTTGTTTTGCCATCCAGGCAATGCTATCACCACCACTCGACCCCTTACCAGTGGTAAATACAAATACCTTATTGACTAGGCTTTTGCCCTCCAATTCATGGCGTGGTGCAGGAACCTTACCGGTATTCGGATCTAAGTCACCCATGAAGGAAAATGGCCCGTTATAGACCACTGCCTCTCCCTCTGCCTTTCCAGCACTTACGGTGTGAGCCTTTATTTCCATCGTGGCGTCTCTCCTTTCCATCGTCCGGTGATAGCAGCGTTAACGCATGCCTCTTCAGTTCCAAAGAAGACCTTGGTCCCGCTCACCGTAGCTAAGTAATGAGCACCTCGGGCGGAGTTTGTAGCTGCACTCTTCGCCTGCTTTTCGCCAGCAATATCGCCTCGGGTAAAAGGGTTGCTTATGGATGGGCATACAGAAATGATATGACCACCGGCGTTTTCAATACTATCAACATACCCTTGCTGCTTAGCAAGAGTCTTGATTGGAGCTGAAGCCCCTATCAAAAGAGAGGTCTTAATGGTTTTACCATCTAGTAACGCGGCAATTCGAGCGATTTCATCAATGGTGGCATGAGGGCAGCCAAACGCCACGTGCTCTACTATATCATTATCCCAGACATTGAGCCTCTCCCATGCCTGAATCATCTCACGCTTTCCAATTTGTATCACGTGTTCGGGTTTTTTGTTTCCCAGCGCTGCTTCGAGAGTCTCCGCCTCAGGAGTGGTACCAACCAAGTGTGCCAGAGTTACTGCCCCTGATGTTGGCATTGATATTACCAGGGCCCTGGCAAAATCAAAGGGAAGATTATTGGGTAGACCATGTATTGCCACAGGTTTAAAACCTGGTATTGTATCGCCAATACAATAGCCCAGGCAGTGAAAATCGGAAAGGGTCCAATCGGTCACATCCAAATCATCAAGCTCTACCATATGAATTGCATACCTATTCTCTGGTAATAATAAACCCATGAGTGGTGTTCGGCCACATATTGCAGCAGCCATAGAAATTAAAATACCCATCCTGTCCACCCTTGCTCCGAAGAGGCTATTATTGGCAACCTGCATACAACTTCCACCCATAGACACAATATCACCCTTACGTGGCATAATACCAATAAGATACTCGGCACAGGTCTCAGTCCTCAACCAACCTAATTGTTTAAGCGACTGAAGTTTCCTCTCGTGCTCATCTATCCACTTCTCCGCAAGAGGCAATCCCCAATCTTTCCAGATTCGAGGTTGATAGGAAGGATGGGTGGTAACCCTATGCGGTGTTGCAGGCACTTCCTCTGTCATAAGATTCCAGAAATCTTCTGGGCAGAAGTCGTAACTAATGTGCCCGTAGGAGATAGGGACAAGTCTTTCTGCATTAAATGAATCGCCTAATGTTATCAAAAGGGAAATGGCCCTTTGTATGCCAGGGCCAAATTCTCCAGCTTGCATCCTTTTTTCTTCATCAGTGAGGAGCACAGGAACGTTCCTTTCCTTGTTTATTATTCATAACCTGATTAAGCCCGGAAAGCCCAATTTTTGTGGATGAATGAGTATAGAAGAAAGGTGATCGTGTGTCAAAAGAAACATCCTATCATTAAGGAAAGCATAAATTTGACTCCGAATCATTTTAGTGCTTATATTATACCACTAACAGCATAAAAAATTTATCGCACCATTTTAGCTCTTTGAACTTACCTGGTGAATAAACATGTCTATCAAATTTTCTAAATCATCAAAATACATATCACAATACCCAGACGTTGCTTTTGGTTTAACGCTCATTTCAGGCTGCCAAAACTTTCTTAACCCCCCAGGTTTCGACCTGTATAAGAGAAAGCTCCTTCGAAAGATGAGGAAACGGGAGATATTAGCAGAGATCACTGAACGAATAGGTATCTATAATAATTTTTTTAACGATTTTGGGTATGAATGTCCGTTATCGAAGCATTTAAAAAGAACGGTTCATAGTGGCTTTCCCAGGTATAACATTATGGTAGATGCCCACTTCATGTCAGAGATGTGCGCGGGTATACTGGTTGCCGTTACCGACTATGATCGTTTTGATGGAACATTGACGCTGGACTTGGCAGAAGAAGGAGAGCCATGCAGGGCTATGGGCCAACGGGAGCTTATCACGAAAAAAGGTGAGATTGTATTAAGGGATGAAAAAGAAATTGTCTGCGTTCTTTGTCAGGGAGCTGACGAAAAAACAAGGGTAACTGAAGATACTACCAACGTTCTTTTTTATGCCTACGGGCTTCCAGGTATCAACGAGAGATATCTCAAGGAAGGCTTGGCCATTGCAGCAGAGATAATGTCAGAATTTGGAAAGGGTGCCACAGAAGGTGTAGAAATATTTTAGAAAAGGTGAAAAAGGGATACCATCTCTTTGAATGTAGAAGTTTGATACTATTATCATCGCCAACTGATATGGCAGAAAGGTGATGCCTGTGCATAAAGATGCTGTTTTAAGGATAGGAGTGGTCTTTTCATCAGGGTTTTTTGGTTTTTTTGCTCATGCTGGGTTTCTCGCTGCGCTTCGTGATCGTAACATTCAATCCGCCGGGTATTCCGGTGCCAGTTCAGGGGCCATTATTGCTGCAATGGCTGCCTCAAATATGAGCGACCACGCTATAAAGGAAATTTTACTGAGGCTGAAAAAATCAGATTTCTGGGACCCTGATCCAATGCCCTACATATTGAAAGGGGCGCTGAAGCTATTTAGAGGATATTCCGGATACCTTAGAGGAAAAGGTTTTGCTCGCCTTCTTGAGCATATTCCCATAAAACAGATAGAAGACTGTCCCCTACCCCTGGTTATCACAGCCACAAATCTCACCCATGAGAGAGAAGAACTTTTCACCAAAGGAGATCTCGAAAAAGGAATACAGGCCTCTGGGGCAGTGCCCATACTCTTCAAACCGGTGGAGATTGATGGTTCCCTTTATGTTGATGGAGGCATGGTGAACAAGGCTCCTGTGAAGGCGTTAGCTGATTTGATTCAACCGGATAAAATCATTGTTCATTTTATAGCGTCGAGTAATTTTGAGGGCCCTTTAAACAGTTTTTTAAACAAGAAAATGACGCCCTGGCATATACATAGCCTTGCAGTAAACATCTCACGGCACAAGGCCTATCAAAATCAATGTGACATAATACAACAAAGGGGCATTGAGATCATCGAGGTGAGGACCAACGCACCCGGTGTTGAACCAAACAGCCTTGAAAATGGCATCTCAGCTTATAATAAGGCTCGAGAAACTGGCAAAAGCATTCTGGTAAGCATGGGCTTTTAAAAAATTTATCCCGATAGATTTATAGGTCTACAAAGGTTGCAATTGTGTTGAGTGGCAGAATAAATTTTATTGTATCGATACTTCTTTATAAATAACCCTTTCTTATTTTTTCTCTCCGATCTTTACTATTTTTGAAACTTTGCTTTCTAAGACAGCAACCTCTTCGACTATTATCCTGAGATCTTTCTTTCTTGGGTCATCATCAGGTGTCTTTTTATAGACTCTTTTGGAAAAACCACCGACTACTGTTAATGAATTCCGACATTCATCAGCTACCATGTTTGCCATTTTTCCCAGTGCAGCAAGTTTTTCAGCCTCAACTAATTGTCTGCTTTTCTCTTCTAACTTTTTTGTCCTTTCCTCAACCTTTCTTTCAAGTTCTCGATTGAAGGCGTAAATATCATCGTACAACTGGGAAATCTTGATCGCCATGCCAATTTGATTGGCAATAATATAAATCACGTCATTGTAGCGCTCATGAAAGTAGTTCTTCCTCTTTGAAGCAGTCACAAGAACGCCAATAATATTCCCTTCTGATTTTATAGGGGTTACAGCAAACGATTCGATATTTTCACCAACAAGAAGGGTCGTTGATATTGGCTTGTCAATCTCTTTCGCCTCGTTGACAATGACTATTTTTCCAGTGAGAAAACATTCCCCTGAGTAACTATCAATTGTCGGTTTTCTCGTTGCTGTCTTGACAAATTTCTCGCTTAACCCCTTATGACTCTTTATTCTCATGTTTCCATCATCATCCAGCAGGCGAATTGAACACGCATCAAGCTTAAATTCTCGCGTGAGCAAATCTACAATAGCATCCAATACGTACTGCAAATGGAGAAGAGAGGAAACAAGTCTTGTAATCTCACAAAGTATAGTGAGTTTTTGTTCACTTTCTCTCTTTTCTCTTAAAATTCGCTCAGTTACTTTTGACTTCGTTTCCATATTATCATGGGATCTAATGAAATGTTTCTTATATTTCTCATCCGTTTATAGATTTCGAGTTCAACCCCACACGACTTTGAAGACCGACAGTATCGAAAAGCCCTGCCTGTTTCGATATAATCGAGAGCTTTGCTCAACATATATTTCATGAAAGAGAGTGGGTTTTTCTTCAGTTCCGAGGCTCTCGACCTGGTCTTTTCAGCAACTTATCCATGGGTGAGTTTTACCCTTCTTCCCGCTTTTGGCGGGATTTCCCCCACTGATAAGTTGCGAAAAGACAGCGCCCTTACGCCAGTCACTTCAGAAAAATCAACCCTCTTTCGTTGCTTTACAAAGATTATCAGCCTGTGCGAAGATCTCAACCTGGGCAAGCAGTCCTGAACAGGTATTTTACTTTCTTTGATTTTCTTTTTATAAACTCATTTGATATCTTTTTTTCAAAGTGAAGCTCCCCGCGCTTCCGCGCGGGGCATCTGTGGCAAAGCCAAGCGAAACTGCGCCGAAGCAGCTGGACTTGATTTCGACGGAAGCCCAACCCGCCTTCGCTCTAATGGCTACGGCGCGGT
>Ga0315534_1001337_pt1 | contig 16956 bp, 11 predicted proteins | sample SalMarSW160240MG_FD_203094 | JGI IMG/M metagenome (GOLD analysis project Ga0315534, IMG submission 203094) | Salt marsh sediment microbial communities from the Plum Island Ecosystem LTER, Massachusetts, United States - Salt Marsh Sediment SW1602-40 ... | reverse complement strand
CCGCCGGCGCGCAGCATATCCATGTCTTCGAAACTCGTCTACGGGAAGCACCTGGTGATCGACGAGCAAACCGCGATCCCCTCCGGCGCTCTCTACATCGAAGAGGACAGGATCATCGACTACGGCCCCCACGGGGAGATCACGGCAAAGTACAGGGCCGATCAGACCCTAGGTTCGGCGGAGACCCTCGTCATCCCCGGCCTGGTCAACGCCCACAGCCATGGTAAGGGGCTGACCGACTTTCAGCGGGGCCAGCTGGACGATACCCTGGAGACCTGGAAGTGGAGAAGTTTTCCCCCGGTCGACCCGCACCTGGACACCTGCTGGACCTGCCTGCAGCTGCTGGCGGGCGGGGTCACCACGACCATGCACAACCACGGTTTGGTAAACCCCGGGGGTTATACGGAAGAGTTCGCCGCCGTGCTGGAAGCCTACAGACGCTGCGGGGTGCGGGTAGCCTTTGCCCCAAGCCTGAGCACGGAGAATCTGTTTACCTACGGGGATGAGGAGGAGTTCATCCACTTCCTGTCGCCGGAGCTGCTCGATCTTTGCGAGCAGATTCGGAAGCGTTCAGCCGCATTCGGAGAATCCGAGTACTTCGAGTCGGTGCGGGCGCTGCACCGCGAGTACAGCAGTCCGCGGATCCGGATCATGCACGGACCTGTTTCGCCCCAGTGGGTGCGGCGGGAAGCCCTGCAGCAGATCCGCCGGGAGGCCAGCGAACTGGGCCTGCGTATCCACACCCATGTGCAGCAGACCCAGCTGCAGAGAGCCTACGGCTTGAAGCGCTACGGCAAGTCCCTGATCGCCTATCTGAACGATCTCGGTTTCCTGGCCCCGGATGTCACCTGCGGCCACTGCGTCTGGATTTCGCAGGGAGATATCGAGCTGCTCCGGCACTCCGGTGCCTCGGTGACCCATCATCCAGGCTGCAACCTGCGGGTTCGAAACGGGATCAGCCCGGTTTTCGAGCTGGACCGCAGGGGCGTGGTGGTGGCCATCGGCATGGATGAAAAGGAAATCGGCGACGACAAGGACTATCTGGCCGAACTGAGGATGGCGGCCAAGCTCCACAGGCTCTCCTCGCACCGGCTGGATTCCCCCTGCTTGAGCTCCCGAGATATCTTCCGCATGGGCACCCGTAACGGCGCCGCGGTGCTGGGCTTCGACCGCTGGATCGGAACCCTGGAGCGGGGCAAACAGGCGGACCTGGTTCTCCTGGACCTCGAGGCGATCTGCGAACCCTACAGCTACGAGGGTCACGACCCCCTGGACCTGCTCCTGTACCGGGGAAAAGCCAGTCATATCCGCACAGTACTGGTGGATGGGGAGGTGCTGCTGGATCAGGGGCGATTCGCCCGGATCGATCGGGAGGAGGTGATTCGCAAACTTCGAGAGGCGATCCCAGCGGATTACCGCAGGCAGTTCGAAGAGCGCAACCGGCTGATGCTGCGGCTGCGCGGGGCGATCGCCGAACACTTCCAACCCTGGTACGAGGAAATCGACAGATGGGAGAAAGATCCCTACTACCTGATGAACAACCGGATTTGAGGTGAGGAGGCGGCTCCGGCCGCAGAAAGGACCCGACAGGCAGAAAAAACCCCCGGAACCGTTTCCAATCCCGGGGGTTTATATATACTCTTGGGTCTTTCCGCTTGCCTGCCGCAGGCGTTGGGTACAGCTAACGGATGATCAACCGCTCACAGACTCCGCGGGAAAACCAACCTCACCTGGTTTAGTACGGAGGCATTCCTCCGCCTCCCGGAGGCATGGCCGGTCCGGCCGGTTCTTTCTCCGGAATATCGGTTATCGTGGCCTCGGTGGTCAGCAGCAGGCCGGCGATCGAAGCGGCGTTCTGCAGGGCTGACCGGGTCACCTTGGCGGGATCGATGATCCCCCGGGCGAACATGTCGGACCATTCCATCTTGGCCGCGTCAAAACCGAAACCCTTCTTCTCTTTCTTGGCACGCTCGACTACCACAGCCCCGTCCAACCCGGCGTTCTCCACGATCTGGCGCATCGGTTCCTCGAGGGAACGCTTCACGATCTTGTAGCCGACCTGCTCGTCCTGGGTGAGCGCCTTGACGTCGAAAGCGTCGAGAGCTTTCACGGCCTGGACCAGGGTCACACCGCCACCGGCGATGATACCCTCTTCGATGGCCGCGCGGGTGGCGGAAAGGGCATCCTCGACCCGGTGCTTCTTCTCCTTGAGCTCCACCTCGGTGGCCGCCCCGACGTTGATCACGGCCACACCGCCGGCCAGCTTGGCCAGCCGCTCCTGGAGCTTCTCACGATCGTAATCAGAGGTGGTCTCCTCTATCTGGACCTTGATCTGGCCGATGCGATCCTTGATGTCCTTGCCTTTGCCGGCACCTTCGATGATGGTGGTATTCTCCTTGTCCACCTTCAGCGTCTTGGCGCGACCAAGCTGGTTCATCTCCGTGTTCTCCAGCTTGAGACCCAGCTCTTCAGAAACGACCTGGCCGCCGGTCAGGACGGAAATATCCTCGAGCATCGCTTTGCGGCGATCTCCGAACCCGGGGGCTTTCACCGCACAGGCATTCAGGGTACCCCGCAGGTTGTTCACCACCAGGGTGGCCAGGGCTTCGCCCTCCACATCCTCGGCGATGAGCAGTAAGGGCTTCCCGGACTGGGCGATCTTTTCCAGGATAGGAAGCAGATCCTTCATGCTGGAGACCTTCTTGTCGTGGATGAGGATGTAGGGATCCTCGAGCACAGTGGTCATGTTCTCCCTGTTGGTTACGAAGTAGGGAGACAGGTAGCCGCGGTCGAACTGCATGCCCTCGACCACCTCGAGGTGGGTCTCCATGGACTTGGACTCTTCAACCGTGATGACCCCATCCTTGCCCACCTTCTCCATGGCATCGGCGATCAAGTTCCCGATCTCCATGTCATTGTTGGCCGAGATTGCGGCAACCTGGGCAATTTCTTCCTTTTCCTTGATCTCTTTGGCGCTCTTCTTGATGTCTCCTACGGCCACCTCTACAGCCTTGGCGATTCCCCGCTTGATCTCCATCGGGTTGATGCCGGCGGCAACCGATTTCAAACCTTCCTTGATCATCGAGTAGGCCAGTACGGTCGCCGTCGTGGTACCGTCACCGGCGATGTCGTTGGTCTTGGTCGCCACCTCTTTGAGAAGCTGCGCGCCCATGTTCTCAAAGGGATCTTCGAGCTCGATCTCCTTGGCGATGGTGACACCATCGTTGGTGACCGTGGGGGCGCCGAATTTCTTGTCCAGAACGACATTCCTCCCCTTGGGTCCCAGGGTTACTTTGACTGCCGAGGACATCTTGTCGACGCCTTTCAACAGCGCCCGCCTGGCAGTCTCGTCAAACTGTAACTGTTTCGCCATCTCTTTAACCCTTCCTTTAATGTTAAGTTTGTAAATTGTGATTGGAACTAGAGTTTTACCTGAGTGAAAGATACAAATTCTTATAGCGATCATCAACAAAAAAATGCACTTTTTTCGCCCTTCTTCCCGTTTGACCGCAACGGGAGCGCTTGACTTTACCACCGGATTTGCTACAAAGAAGGGGTGAGCAACGGTCACACTCTACGCCTCCACCTCGGCCTGCGGTTAGGCATGGGTCCTGACAGGCAGATCTGCAATCGAGCCGCAGGATTTCTGGAAGAAATCGAACGGTTGGAGACGAAAAACCCCATCCCACTGTACTGGAACTTACCGGTGGCGGCGGTTCTGGAGAAGCAAAGCCGGAAGACCGCCGATCTGGTTGCGGCGATCAGGAGGCGGATCGAGGCGGGTGAGGATCGGATCGTTCCCAGCGGATTCAGTCGAGCCCCTCATCCGCTGTTGCTGCCGGAGGAGCTCCAGCGTGAGCTGCTGTGGTGCTACCGAAATCCCTGGTTTCCGGCCCTCAAGAACCTGTTCGACGCGCAACCGGAGGTTATCCTACCCGTGTATCCGGATCTGTATTCCGAAGCGGTGGGCGGTGCGTACAGCCGTCAGGGATTCGCCACGATAGGCATCCCCATCCCACTGTACCGCTTCTCCCCTCCCCCAGGCAGCAGTCCAGGGACGGAGCTGAAACCTCTGGCCACTACGGACTATTCAATCCGGGGGGCGAACTCCGGGGTGAATTTGAAGCCGATCGCCGTGCTGCGCCCCGAAGAGGTTACGCAGGCAGGGATCAACGCGCTGCTGTCCGCCTGCGGCAAGGCCGATGCTCTCCACACGATGCTCGACGTGAGCGACGGCGGCCCCGGAGGCGATTCGGCCGGACCTGCGGCCGTAGAACTGTTGCTGCGCCTGTTGTCCAGGCATCGCCGGGTGGAGCTCCACCCGTTTTCAGCGGGAACTGAGGAATCTGCCCCGACTCCGATCGATCCTGCGGAACTGCTGAAGTTCGTCGAGCCGCTCGACGGATGCTCCGACGGCAGAATGTGGGGTCGGATCGAAAACCTGCGGCAGAAAAAGCGAAAGAGCAACCTGCAGATGCGAGAACTGTTGAATAACATATCCGCAGCATTTCCTTCCGGTCCGCACACCCGCGGCGACCAGGCCAAAACCAGGGAAACGGAACCGCTGGAGATCACCAATATCAGCATGGCCGGGTCCGTCACTCTCATCGGAGTCGGTCTACAGGCGACGTTCAGCGAAGGGCGGCTGTCCAACTTGATCGACCACGGCAAAACAGTCCTTCCCGGGGAACCCGGGCGGTCGGTTTTCACTATAGACAACAAACAGCAGTTCCTGCAAACCGACAGCGCATTTTCCTTCGATCGGGAGGGACAAACGGGCCTGCGCTCCATACTCTCCGGCCGCATCGGCAGGGAGGGGAAGAGCGTTCGGATCATCCTGGATTACTACTTCGCCGATGAACACAGCGGCTTGGCTTTGGACATAACTGCCAGCTACCCGACCCTTGCCCCCGGTATTGTCAGCGAGAGCACACCCCTGGAACTCTGCCTGTGCTCCTTTACCGAGGATAACCGCCCCAGGCTCGAGGTCGAGACTCCGGATCGCGATCCGTACCGCCATAGCGTAGCCTCCGGCCCGGGGGTCTTCGTGTTGTCAGGCAAACGGTTCAGACTCCAACAGAACAACTTCGTCGTGGACCTGCAGGTGTCGCCGCGGCAGAAAAGCCGGGTCGGGCAGATCGAGTTCCGAGCTGAGAAACAGCGGTTCATGCCGCGAGGCAGTGCGGCCATCGGAAGGCCCTACCCCCGCGGCCGGAGGTATCTGCTTTGGGCCAACCTCGGGGGCAGCTACCTGCCCCAACCGGCGACAAATCTCTCGGCCCGAAGGCTCGACCTGTCCTACGCCATCCGTTTCAGCGGCACCGTCAGGAAAGATAGAAGATCGAGGGCCTGAGGATTCACCTCAGAGTTCCGCATCGGCGACAAAGCGGATCTCCCCTCCGTACACCGACACAGGCGCACCCGTTTCCGGTTGGAAGAGCAGGGACCCATCCGGATTCAGTCCAAGCACGATACCGCGCTTCCCAGTGGGAAACAAAACGCACCCCGGGGGGCCGTACCCCGCGCTCTGCGCCTGCCTTGCGGCATGAGCCCGGTTCAATCCGTACAGGCGATCGACCACCTTGGCGTGCCAATCCGCATCGTCGAGGCTCGCCTTCAATTTCCACAGCACCTCCTGCAACAGATCGGGCAGGCTGACCTGCCTGCCCAGCACCCGAGCCAGGGAGGTGGCCTTGGACTCGAGCTCCCGGGGGAAGCTTATCTGGTTGCAGTTAAAGCCGATCCCGATCAACAGGCCCAGGCTGTCGCCCCGGACCAGGGCTTCACAGAGGATCCCCGCCAGCTTCTTTTTCCCCACGATCAGATCATTGGGCCATTTCAGCTGCACGGATATCCCGTACAGATGTTCCACGCTCAGAGCCAATGCCAGTCCGGCGACCAGCGGCAATCTCTGGGGAGCGGCGCCGATCCCCTCTCCACCCCTGGCGGTTCTCAGCACCAGCGTGAACAGCAGATTCTTGCCCGCTTCCGCGTTCCAGCTGCGCCCGGCAACCCGCCCCCTGCCCATGGTCTGAAAATCTGTCAGGGCCAGGGTTCCGTCGGGACAGCCGGATTCGAACTGCCGCCGGGCGTCCTCCATCGTGGAAGTGGTTCTCTTCTTGAAGTAGAGGGGAGCCCCCGGCCAGGGATTGTGAATCGCCAGACGCTTCATTGAACTTCTCCGCACCATCACGATACAATACACTCAGGTCGTTGGTGAAGACGAAGAAGCGAGGTATATCGTGGAAAAGGTACAGGTGTTCGCCGATTTGCAGGACCTCTCCAATTCCTCAGCAGAGATCCTGGCCGCTGCGATCGAAGATGATCTGAGCGCCGGACGGGAACCGGCTGTCATTCTGGCCGGTGGAAACACACCTCGGGGTTGCTACCAGAAGATGGCGGAGCTGTTGCAGACCTTTCCCGACGGCTGCCGCAAGATCCACTGGTTTTTCGGTGATGAGCGCTGGGTCGGTCAAGAGAGCAGAGAGAGCAACGAGGGCATGATCCGGGCAATCCTGCTCGCTCCGTTGAATATCCCGGAGGATCACATCTATTCCTGGCAGGCCGGAATGGGTTCACCGATAGGGCGAGCCCGGCAATACGAGGAGATCCTCAAGGGGCATTTCGAGAGCGAGCAAAAATACCCGGATCTCCTGATCCTGGGGATGGGTGAGGACGGTCACACGGCATCGCTTTTTCCCGACGGCTGGGCCATGCGCGGGGGGGCGCCTGATCCAACCAGGGATGCCATGCCGATGAGCCCCAATCTGCCGGGGCTGACAGCGGCCGTATATGCCCCCAGGGCGCAGAGCTTCCGCCTGACCATGACCGCGGCCTTCCTCAAGCAATCACGGAGGATCTTTTTTCTGGTAAGCGGAGAAAACAAACGGCAAACCCTGACCAGGGTACTAAAGGGGGATTCCGAGCTGCCCGCCTCCTGGATGAATCTGGATCACACCCGCTTTTTCGTTACCCGGGATGCCGTGGATACCGCGCGCCTGTGATCTGCGGCTTTCAGAGGATGATCCCGCCCCCCAACACCAGATCGGAATCGTAAAACACGGCGGACTGGCCCGGGGTCACGATTTGGGGAACCTTTAAAACAACCCGAAATCCTCCGTCCCCGGGCTCCACACTGCAGGGGATTTCACCGATCTGGTAGCGGATCTTCACCGCGCAGGAAAGCGGGCGGTCCGGGGGATCGACAAACCAGTTCGTGCGGTCGATGGCGAACTCCCTGCGTCGGGCATCCGCCTCTCTGGCCACCACCAGCCTGTTCGCCTCCGCATCGATGCGGGCGACGTACCAGGGACCGTTGCCCAAACCCAACCCTCTGCGTTGACCCACCGTGTAGTTGATCGTACCCCGATGCCGGCCCAACACCCGGCCCTTGGGATCCACGATCTCTCCTTCCCTCAGGAAATCATCGCGACCTGTCTGTTTTTGAATGAACTCTACGTAGTTCCCCTCCACGAAGCAGGCATCCTGGCTCTCCCTGACCTGTGTGTAGGGCAGACCGAGATCGTCGGCCATGGATAGAACCTCGGATTTCCGGTGCTCCCCGAGGGGAAGCACCAGGCTGGCCAGCATCGACTTGCGGACCTGGTAGAGCATGTAGGACTGATCTTTACCCGGGTCGACTCCCTTGGCGATGAAGAACCCTTCATGGCTCTCGACGATCCGCGCGTAATGACCCGTGGAAAACAACAGATCCTCCTCCCTGCCGAGCAAATTCCGATCGACGAGGGTGGTTTTGAGTCGCGTATAAAAGGCATCGAAACGAATGCTCTTGTTGCAGACCACACAGGGATTCGGGGTCCTGCCGCCCAGATAGCAGTGAATGAAGTCCCGGACCACCTGATCCCGGAACTCCTCGTACAGATCTTCCTGTATGTAGGGTATGTCCAGGACACGGCAGGTCTCCCTGGCCCTATCCAGCACCTCCGCGGAACAGCAGCGGGAACCCGGCCAGATCGCGTGGCTGGCTCCAACCATCCGGGGATACTTCCTGTTCAACAGCACAGCCGCCACGGCGGAATCCACGCCGCCGCTCAGGGCGATTGCCAGAACCATGGAGGTAAATGTACAGAAAAAAACCCTCGACCGTCACCTTGAAACAGGGAAATCGAACGGGTTAAGCTCATCAACATGAAGGAAGTTCTCGACAAGATCAAGATCATACCGATTTCCGAGATCCTGCTGCACGAAGGGGTGGTGTCCGAATGGACGGAGAAGCTGAGCACCAACATCGACCATGACGGCATCATGAAGAATCCCATCATCGTGACCCGCTACCAGGGTCACTACATCGCCCTGGACGGCATGCACCGGGTAACCGCACTCAAAGCCCTGGGGTGCCGGGATATCGTGGTCTACGAGGTGGACTACGACGATCCGTCGATCGGCCTGTTCGGCTGGGATGCCCTGATCCTGGATCCCTGCCCCGTCTCCCGATTTTTAGAAACATTCGCCCAACAGGAAAATCTGACCTTGACCGTCCACGATGATTACCCGGGCGCGGTGGATAACATCCGCTCCCATCGATCCTGCTTCGCCATCCTCACCCGCGAGCACGAGGTGTACGAGGTGAAGATGCGGGAGGATCGCTACAGCCTGGACCTGCTTATCCGGGCCCTCAAGGATTTCGAAGCGGATTTGGATCGTCGAAATCTTCGCATTATATATGTGGCGGATGATCAATCGGAGAGGACATTTCAGCAGCACCGAAGCGCCTTCAACCTGTTCAAGCGCCCCTTCTTTACCAAGGAGGAGGTGGTGCGGCGGACCATAGAGGGTAAGATTTTGCCGAGAAAGAGCACCCGCCACCTATTTCCCCTGCGGCCGCTGCGCATCGATATCGATTTTATCCTGCTCAAGGAGGACATCGACCTGACAACCAAGAACCAGCTGCTCCAATCCCGAATCACCTGGTGCCTGGAAAACAACATGGTTCGCTATTATCCCGAGTCTGTGCTGGTGCTCTCCGATTGACGACCGCATCGCCAGATCAGTCGTTGCCGCATACTCGAAGTTACACCCGTTTTCTGACGGCAGCCATCCTGCTTCTAATGGCCCTACATCCCGTTGCCGCCCAGGAGAGGGCGGGCTCCGAGAGCAGCGCTCCCTTCTTCTATCGGATCGAGGACGTGCGCAGGTACTTCACCTGGGGCTGGGACCTGATCCCCACAGGGATCGACCTGACCGTGGGATACCGACTTGCACCCTGGATCGACGGGGTGGATACGATCCTCCAGGCCACCGTCGGCGGCGGCTACGAGGGCTTCGGCACCTTCCGGGACACCGACTATAAACCCAATACGGTAGCGGCGGACGTCGCGGACCCGAACGGAAACCTGGAATTCAACAGTCCCAACCTCCAGTGGCAGGGGGGGATACGTCAGGGGATCGCCTGGAATCCGGCTGAGCGTCGAAACCTGCTGGAGGCCTTCCTCTACTACCGGGGCCGCTATGACAGGTACCTGAAGGGACGGCATTACTGGGGAAGCAGCGACAGTGAGATTGCAGCCATCGAAGCGAGCCACGAAACCTGGCAGTCCCTCTACCTTGGCAGCGACGCCCACGGGATCTTCGGCAACTCCCTGTTCACGGGTCTTGCCTACGACGCCCTGCACTTCAACAGGCATACCAAGGCCTACGACGGCACCTATGCCGAGGCCTCTGTGGAGATCAGCCCCTACTTCCCGTCGGTGCTGGGGGCCAGCGATTTCTGGCGGATCAACTTTTCCACCAAGACCTTCCGGACTCTCTATGAAGCTCGGCCCGGGGCGGAAAAAAACGTGTTCACCATCTACGCGGGCAGCTATTTCTCCATCGACTACGCAGATGCCCGCCGCCGGATGCCCCTGTACGTCATGCAGACCTTCGGAGGCACGGATTTGCGGGAAGGTCTGGCCCACTCGGTGCGGGGTTTCGAGAAATACTCCTGGGACACCCAGCTGAAGATCGTCCACAATCTCGACCTTCGTTTCAATTTGCCGGTGATCTACTCGATTCACGGCCGAGACCTGTTCCCCGGTTTTGTCGCCTACTTTGATCTGGGCTACGGCAGCTCGTACTGGGGAGACCCTTCCAATACACCGGGGGGTTTTTTGGGCTCCACCGGCATCGGGCTGTTCGTGGATCTGCTGGATTTTGCCTACGTTCATATTTACGCCCATTTCCCCCTGATCGGAGAGAGGATCGACGGGGCTCAAGTTGCACTGGACCTCGCCATCAGGCTGCACTTTTAACCCCTCGGCTACAGCCGAGCTTGAATCCTGAAAAAGCGGCGCACTTGCTTGACGAGAAACAGAGCCTGATTTAGAGTTGTCAATGGCAGTAAATAAAAAATTTTTACAAAGGAGAAGCACTATGCTCAAAAAAGTTGTGCTAATGCTGGCCGGCCTTCTGCTGGTTCTGGGTTTGGTAATCATTCCGACCAGCTGCAAAAAGGCTCCCGAATTGGGCTCGGAGGAGAATCCGATCGTCTGGGCCTTCGTACCCTCCGGGGAGATGGGGCGGGTAGCCGCCGGCGCCAACAGCGTGGCCGATCTGCTCCATGCCGAGACCGGCCTGTACTTCGACACCTTGGTTGCCACTGAGTACGCCGGGGTGATTGAAGCCATGCGGGCAGATCCCCCTTCGGCTCACATGTCCTCTCTGGCCACCTTCGCCTACATCATGGCTGCCGACATGGGCGTGGCCGAGGCAGCACTGGTGTCGGTGCGCAGGGGCAGCGCCTTTTACAACGGCCAGATCATCGCGGGTGCCGACAGCGGGGTCAAGAAGCTGACCGATTTCAAAGGCAAGACCTTCGCCCGTGTCGATCCTCTTTCCACCTCCGGCTGGATCATCCCCATGATCACTCTGAAGGCGGCCGGCGTTGACCCGACACGGGACATGAAAGTTGTAGACGCCGGTAGCCACGACGCGGTGGTGGCGGCGGTGTACAACGGCGAGGTCGACGGCGGCGCCTGCTTCGTCGACGCCAGGACGAACATTCAGAAGGAACACCCGGACGTGATGGATAAGGTCGTGGTCCTGCAGGTGACCGTCAACATCCCCAACGACGGCGTCCAGTTCCATCCCTCGGTTCCCGCGGAACTACGGGAGAAGATCGTCGCCGCCCTGCTCAAGATCGCCGACACGGAGGAGGGGAAGACGGCCCTCAACACGGCCTACCAGTGGACAGCCCTGGAGCGGCACGACGACAGCTTCTACGATCCCTTCCGGCAGGTTCTGCAGGCAGCCGGGATCAAACCCGAAGAGTTGATGCAGTAGCGAGCTGGCTACGGGTTTTAAAAAAACTACGAAGGAGGGGGATGGCAATCGTCCCCCTCCTTCTGTACGGGGGTGAGGATGTTCGAGGTCAAGAACCTGACCAAGATCTACGACGACGGCACGGTAGCCCTGAAGGATGTGAGCTTCTCCGTAGAAGAGGGAGAGTTCCTGGTGATCATCGGCTTGAGCGGCTCGGGCAAGTCCACACTGCTGCGCTGCATCAACCGCCTGATCGAGCCCACCGAAGGGCGGATTCTCTGGGACGGGGTGGACATCACCGCCGCCGAACCGGAAGCGCTGCGCAAGGTCCGCCGCCAGATCGGCATGATCTTCCAGCAGTTCAACCTGGTAAGGCGCTCGAATGTACTCACCAACGTGCTGACCGGACGCCTGGGCTACGTCAGGCCTACCACCAGCCTGGCCTACCACTTTCCCGCCCGGGACCGGGAGATGGCCTGGAAGGCCCTGGAGCGGGTCGGCATCGTCGACCAGGCCTACAAGCAGGCCCGGGAACTTTCCGGCGGTCAGCAGCAGCGGGTCGGCATCGCCCGAGCCCTGATGCAGCAACCCCGTATGATCCTGGCCGACGAACCGGTGGCCAGCCTGGATCCGGTGCTGGCTCATTCGATTCTGGGCTACCTGGAGGAGCTCAACCAGAAGGACCGCATTACCGTGCTCTGCAGCCTCCACTACCTGGACCTGGTGCAGCGCTATTCCACCCGGGTCATCGGCCTGCGAGCCGGGCGCATCGTCTACCGGGGCAGCCGCCAAGAGATCCGGGCCATGACCGATGAGCAGTTCAAAGAGATCTACGGCGAAGAGGCGGTGCGGGTCAGCGCCGGCCTGGCCGGTTGAGAGAGCCCAGGCAATGAGGAAAAAACAAGTCGGCCCGAAAGCTCGAACCCGGACTGCGTCCCGCGTACCCGCGCCCCTGGCCGCGGCAGCCTCCGCGCTCGTTCCAGGCCTCGGTCAGGTGCTCGGCCGTAGCGTGCAGAGGGGTATCCTGATCTTCGCCTCCGTCGGGGCGATCTTCGGGATGCTGATCTGGCGCATCACTTTGCTGGCCAGGCTGGAGGCGACACCCATGGCCATGTTTTCCAAGGCCCTCAACCGGCGTCCCTTCTTCGTAGTTCTGGTCCTGGCCTGCATCCTGCTACTCTGGACCTGGAACGCTTATGACGCCTATCGCCAGGCGGCCAAGGGGCGGCCGGGAGGCTTCGGGATCTTCACCGTGGTGCTGTTCGCCTTCTTCGCTCTGGGCTGGCAGATCAGCGAGATCGACCTCTACAAGATGATCCGCCAGTTCCCGGACGCCACCAAGCCGTTCAGCAGGGTCATCTGGCCGTGGAAGGCAGCGGTCACGCGGGTGCCGGTTCTGATCAAGGCTTCGGCGGACATACAGATCCCCTGCCAGGAATCGGGCTCTCCCCCTCCGCCGCAGGAGAAGCCCGGAGAGCCATACGTACGCCCGGAGCCCAACTGCGGCGAGCTGTCACGCTACGACCAGAACAACCAGATAGTGCCCGGCACTCCGATGCATCTCTCCGGCCGGGGCTTCCAACCCGATACGGAAACCGAAATCTGGTGGTCCGATCCGCTGATGAACGAGTTCCAGATCCGTCAGGGAGGCAGGTACCTCACCGTGATGACCGACGAGGAGGGGGCCTTCGAGGTGGACCTGTTCATGCCCTACCGCCTGATCCCCCCCGCCGAATCGGGGACGCAGATCCACAAGATCGAGGCCCGGCAGGTGGCTGACGTGGGTCCGCTGAAGGCGAGCGAGCCGCTCATGCTCACCATCGAGCGTATGGTGGAAACGATCTTTATGGGCATGATGGCCACCTTCTTCGGGATCATCTTCTCGATTCCGGTTAGCTTTTTGGCGGCCCGCAACATCATGTCCCACAGCCGCATCACCATGGCCGTCTACTACCTCACCCGAACGGTCCTGAACATCATCCGGGCCATCGAGCCCCTGATCTGGGCGATCATCGCCGTGGTCTGGGTCGGCCTGGGTCCGTTCGCGGGCATCATCGCCCTGACGGTGCACTCTATCGCGGCCCTGGGCAAGCTGTACTCCGAAGCGATCGAAGGCATCGACCCGGGTCCGATCGAGGCGGTCCAGGCCACAGGGGCCACCCGGCTGCAGACCATCATATACGCGGTGATGCCGCAGATGATCGCTCCCTTTGTGAGCTTCTCGATCTACCGCTGGGATATCAACGTGAGAATGTCCACGGTCATCGGCCTGGTGGGGGGCGGCGGAATCGGCTTCATCCTGATCCAGTACATCCGTCTGCTGGACTACAGAGCCGCCGGCATCGCCGTGTGGTTCATAGCCGTCACCGTGGCGGTTCTGGACTATATAAGCGCCGAGATCCGCCAACGTTTCGTGTGAATCAGCGGAACAGAAACCTCGACAGAAGTGCGTGCTCCCGAAGTGCCGCGAGGTCGGTTTCCTGTATCTCCTCCAGGGCCATGCGGAGGAGCATGTTCCAGTCCGGATAGTAGCGCAGCCGGTACTCCTCAGTCGAGAGCTCCAGCTGCTGTTCTAGAAACTTCAAGGCCGAGTACACCCCACCGAACTCATCGATCAGATCGAGCTCCAGAGCCCGCTGCCCCGAGTAGATCCTGCCACCACCCAGCTCCTCAACGGTTTCATAGGTCAGGGAACGGGACTCCGCCACCCTCCTGTAAAAGTGGGTCGTGAAGCTGTCGTTCAGATCCTGCAGCTTCCGGCGCTGCTCCTCACTCAAAGCGGCGAGGGGAGAGAACAGCTCGACGTTCTCTCCAAAATGGATCGAGTCGGTGGTGACGCCGAATCGCTCCAACATCTCGGCGATCATCAGCTTGTAGGTGTAGGAGCCGATGCTCCCTGTGAGCGCCGTCTTGCGGGCGAATACCCTCTCCCCGGCCATGGCCAGGTAGTAGCCGCCGGAGGCGGCCAGGCGGCCCATCACCACCACCACGGGTTTTTCCTCCTTCAACTCCATGATCGCCTTCCAGATCTTGTCGCTCACCATGCCATCCCCGCCCCCGCTGTCGATGTACAGAACCACCGCAGCGGTGGGCTTGTGAGTCTGCAGGTAATGCAAGACGGGTATCAAATTCTCATCGGTGATGTAGCTGCGGGCGGCCAACCGGTCCCAGGGACCCAAGACCTCACTGTCGACGATTGCCCCGGTGGCCTTCACCACGGCGATCTGAGGGCTTCGCCAATTTCGGGGCCGAACCTCCCGAGATGTCAAAACAGCCGCGCTCCCCTCTTCCAGATACTCCTCCTCGAACTCCCCGTAGTAAGCCACCTCGTCGATCAGTCCCAGCTCGACCGCCTCTTCGCACCAGTAGGGTCCGCCGTCGATCAGCTGGGCGGCCCGCTCCCTGGACAGGCCGCGGCCGGTTTCCAGGATATCGAGGATCAGCTCGTAGGAGCTGGACAGGTATGCCTCCAGCTGCCGGCGATTCTCCTCACTCAGACTCTCCCGCAGGAACCGATCCAGGGCGGATTTGTAGTCGCTGGAACGGGCGTACTCCACCTGGATTCCCAGCTCTTCGAACAGATCCTTGAAGTACAGCTGCCTGGCACCTACACCGACCAGGGGGATGAGCGCAAAGGGAGAGGCCACCACCTTGGTCCCCGCAGCAGCGACCAGGTAATCGAACTGGGAGTAGGGGGAGTCCAGGTAGGTCACGATTCGCTTGCCCCTGCTCTTCAGGTAGGCGAAGACCTCCGCCAGCTCCTCGAGCACCTCGACGGATCGCACGGTGGTGGCCTCGAAAGTCAGAACCAGGGTTTCCAGCCGCGGCTGCTCGGCCAGCTGATACAGGCGGGCCACCAGGCTGTCCAGGTTGTAGAGGCTGTCCCGCTTACCCGAATGGGGATCGATCGGCTTGCTGAAGCTGAGGTGGTAGATCCTGGGAGTGAGGTCCAGCACCGAGCGGGATGGAAACAGATCGTAGCGGAGCCCGGCGCCGAAACGGAGGTCGTCCAAGGCAAGGTCACCGGCAAGGGACAGGTCGAGGTTGAGGGAGTTCGCCGAAAGAGAGACTGCGGCGATGAAATCCTGGAAGCCGTTTTCGATCCGAAATCCGGCACGCACCCCGGCCACGGGTTCCGCCCGGAAACCCAGCACGGTGTCCGGAGCGGAGAAATCCTCGGGGAAGATCAGGTCCCCGAACAGGGTGAGCCGATCGGTGAGGGGGCGCAGGCCCATGCCGAAGAGGTAGCGGCGCCCCGAGGGCTCGAGCAGATGCTCCTGGGTCGCGGCCAGGGCCAAATAGCGATGGGGATACCAGAGCAGTCCCGTAGCCAAATCAACCTGGGCCCACTGAAAATCCAACAGATCCGCAGCCGCTCTCACCCCCAGATGGAAGGCCGACTCCCGGGGGAAGGCCAATCCGTAGAGCAGATTGAGCCGCTCCTCCGATCCGTCCCGCTGATAGTCCAGGCGCAGACTGTCGGAGAGGGCGGCGCTGAGGCTGTACGCCGCCCCCCCGGATCCGCCGTAAACGCTCGAAAAGCCTGCGGTCAGGGAACGTCCCACCGCCACCGCCGCCGGATTGTACTCGAGGCCCTCGAATCCTTCAGCCGTTGCGGCTGAAGCTGCGATGTCCTGACCAGGCACCGGATTGGCGACCCCCAAAGAGCCGACCAAAACGCCGACCCACACCAGGAACAGAGATGCTCCGCGATTCCTCTTTTTCATCCACCCACCCCCTTGACCGTCAGTATAGAACGCCCTCCGGAAGCGGTCAAATCAGATCACCCTCATCGACTTCCATTTACCCTGGAGGAAACGAAGGAGAAAGGCGAAACCCAGAATGATTACGTAGGCGGTGACGAAGATCCAGGCCGTGTAGATCCCGGCCTGAAACACGAGCAGGCAGAGGAAGACGGGCACAATCAGGATCCCGGTGGATACGATCAGGATCATGATCATCACGAAGCGGGTGTCCCCGGCGCCCTTGATCCCCGCGGCGAAGACGATATTCATCGTGTCGAAGATCGAATACACGGCTACGTAGCGTAACAGCACCACGGCGATGCGCCGGATCTCTTCGAAGGAACCTGCGGCCGATCTGGCCGTGAAGAAGCCGATGTAGAAATCGGGAACCAACAGGTAACTCAGGGCGATGAGTCCCATGTAGAGAATACAGACAACGGCCCCGGACCAGGTACTCCGAACAGCCAGTTCCACCCTCCCCTCCCCCACGTACTGTCCGACCAGGATGGAGATGGCCATGCCCAGCCCGATCATCGGCATGAAAGCCAGGGAGTTGATGTTGAAGGCGATGTTGGTTGCGGCCAGCTCCACGATGCCGAGCCTTCCGATCAGCAGAATGAAAACCGTGAAGCCGAAGATGTCGATAAAGAACTGCACACCGTTGGGGAAACCGAAGCGCAGGATGCGACGCAGCAGATCCGGGTTCGGCCGCCAACCCGAAGCTGTGGCGTACAGCCGGTTGTTTTTGCGTGTCATAATCATCGCGGCGAAAACCAGAAAGGAAACGACCCCCGAAACAACCGTAGAGATGGCGGCGCCGGTGATGCCCAATTCGGGAAATCCGAAATTGCCGAATATCAGCAGGTAGTTCAATACGATGTTCAGGCCCGTGGCCAACAGATGCACCCACATCACCGGCCAGGGCTTTCCCCGGCCGCTAAAAAACGAGGAG
>Ga0315534_1001336_pt1 | contig 16977 bp, 15 predicted proteins | sample SalMarSW160240MG_FD_203094 | JGI IMG/M metagenome (GOLD analysis project Ga0315534, IMG submission 203094) | Salt marsh sediment microbial communities from the Plum Island Ecosystem LTER, Massachusetts, United States - Salt Marsh Sediment SW1602-40 ... | reverse complement strand
ATAAGTTTGATCACCACTCTAAAATTTATACTTTAGAATATAACAAAAGAATTTCATACTTCTAATTTGATAAATTCTATTAATAACCATTAAATTCTTTATTTTACAATTATGTTTGCATTTTTTTAGGGATATTTGACTGTGAAGATCTGAATGCATTAAACGGATTTGAAAATATCTGTAGAATTCTTATCTAAACATGTAAATTATTTTAACAAAAAAGAATCTAGCGAAATGGTTAAAATATTATTATAATGATATCTGATGTCTTTCCTTGTTCATTCTCAAATGATGTTATTTCTTATAACTATATCTATCTGATAAGTATTTCTTTTTATATAGTGAAAAGTCGATATGACATGTAGTATGGATATAACAGAATATAATAAAACAAATACCAAAAGTTATTTGGAGTTTGTGATTAACAGTTCACTTCAAAAGAATTATAAAACAATACCAAATTTAGAAAAAAATCTTCTGAAATGTTTAAAAAAAATAATGAGGACATCATCTTTTTTTCTAGCTAGGACTACTATCTTAGAAGGATTTACTTATCTAACTAAAAATCTCTTGGGAAACAAAGATACAAATAGATGGATAAATATGTTATTTTACAGAAGACAAAAAATTGGAAATAAATCTGTAGCAAAGGTATCCCATGATAAATCTTGTCAATACAATTATTCAAACTTTAAATCTAAGTACTTTGTACTCTTGGATTCTTATTGGAAAATTCAAAAGACTAAATTAATAACAAAATGGTGAAATAATAAATGACCAATATTAGTAGATTATTTAATCTTGTTGTTGCATTATCTATATCCATTCTGTTTCTATCATCTATTTTAATTGATAATTTAAAATCATTGTTATATTTTGTTTACGCTCAAAATTCAATTACAGATATGAAAAAAAACAATACTAAAATCTTTATCCCCATAACAATATCAAAACAATCGCAAGAAATACTAAAAAACCTAACAATGAGTATGTCAAATTTTGTAACTCCAGAACCTGATGATTTGGAAGACTGGAAAAAATTAAACCAAGAAATGAACTCTATGGCTATATTAGAATCCAAGCAAATTCTAGACACTTATAAGTCTAATGTTACATATACTAAACTAGCAGACGTAAATGTTATTGATGTCAAACCACAAAACTGGAAAGACAATGGTAAAATTCTACTTTATCTACACGGAGGTGGATATACTCTTTTTAGCGCCAATTCTACCTTAGATGCTGTTATGCCTACAGCCAACACAACTGGACTGAGGGTAATCTCAGTCGATTATACGTTAGCTCCATTTTCAAAGTGGAATCAAACAACTACTGAAATTGTATCAGTTATTCAAGTATTAATAAAAGAAAAAGGCTATTCCCTTGATGATATTGCCATATATGGAGACTCTGCTGGTGGTGGATTAGTGGTAGGGTCTGTTCTAAAGATGCGCGATGAAGGAATAGGGATTCCCGCTGCGATAGTGCTCTGGTCGCCTTGGGCAGATCTCACTAGAAGTGGGGATTCATATTACAGGTTAAATAATACTGTTCCCATTTTACAATCCACTTCAGTTTTAAATAATATGGCCGATGCTTATGCTAATCATTCAGATCAGAAAAATCCTTATGTTTCTCCAGTATATGGAAATTTCAGTAAAGGATTTCCACCTACACTTATTCAAGGAGGTACCAGCGAGTTTTTTCTTAGCGACTTTGTTCGTTTATATCAAGCAATAGATCAAGTAGATATTCCAGTTAAACTAGATATATATGAAGGAATGCCACATGATTTCCAAACATTTCTGTACAATACACCAGAAACTTATATAGCTATATCTAAAATGAATAATTTCTTACACCATTATTTAGGTTATTAGACGGATAATTGATTTGTGTTGGAGATAGAAAAAAACCAATAACAATCAGATATATTTTCAAGTAGAATTTACTATTAAAAAGGAAACTAGAGGAATTCAAGAAACAAGTAACCGATATGACAATAATGGTAGAAAATAACGAACCAGAACTGATAAACTATAAGTTTTATCTTAATAGTTTTGAAACAATCTGTATGATACATGAAACTAACACAAATTCAGATATTCTACTAACTCAATTGCTGGTGTTGTATACAAAACAATATTTCCAAAAATTTTCAATATTACAAAGATGAATAAATTGGATTTGTACGGAAATCATAGTAAGAAACTGCAAAAGATATTAACAGGGTTTGATATACAAAATTACAATATATGTGCTTGACTCTAGTTGGAAGTTTGACCAACTAGTGTATTCAAACAATTGATCTAAATTCTTATGTACCAAAGGAATTAAATCATCTAAAAGTTAAGTCTTGTCTTTGCTAAGACAGTTCATACAATTTTTCAAAAACAAAAAATTCTATAGTACAGTTCCTATAGTTTAGGAAAAACAGAAATATCAAAAATTAAAAATATAACTGAGGTATGAAGAACAAAATTTAGACTTCATTTCGTCATTTCGATTAAAATCAAATCATCAAAAAACTACTAATATCATGTTGTTATGGTAATAGGTAAATGTCTTTTGTAGCGGAAGCTGAGGTTTCAGCTATTTCTTATCTGAAATTTCCATTCTCTCTTAAAAAGGATCAAGTTGATGCAGTAGAATCTTGGTTTAACAACGGTTTTAGAGGAACGATTCTTTATAGCACTGGAACCGGGAAAACGGAAATAGCATTTGAATGTGCAAAGAGAGTTGCCAATACCATAAATAATTCTGCTTTCAATATTGTTTTACTTGTTCCTAGAATCACTTTGATAGAACAGAATATCAAAAGACTTGTATTATATGGTATACCAAGAGACAAGATAGGCGCATATTTTGGGGAAAGGAAGAAGGCCAGAGAGATAACAGTGGCCACCTACCAAAGTGTTATCAGGAATTTAGATATTATTCGCAAGTCTAACATGGTAATTTTTGATGAGATCCATCTGGTAAGTGATTCTGCTAAAGTATTCAGGAATCTATTTGATGTAGTTGTAGAGGATCATAAAAAAGCTGTATTGGGTCTTACTGCAACATTAGACGAGGCCAATGTAAAGAAATACAATACAATTCTTACGTTACTACCTCCAGTTAAACGATACTATATCAGAACCGCTGTTAGAGATAAAAGATTAGCAAAACCAATAGTTATTCCTGTACAGGTCAAACTTACAGAATTAGAACAAAAAGAATACGAGACATGCTCTTCTAAAATAAAGAAAATTTCAAACCGTTTTAAACAATATGATGCAGCGTCAATGACTGTTCTCTTGAGAAAGGGTGGTTTTGTTAGTGGGATGGCTAAAGCGTGGTTTCTAAACGTACGAAAAAGAAAATTACTCTTAAGTTGTTCAGAAAATAAACTACTAACAGCTGTAAATCTGATAACAAAAAAATTCCCAAATGAGAAAATCATGGTTTTTAGTGAGACTATTGACTCTATAAATAAACTTAAAGATAGGCTAGAGCAATATGGAACCAAATCTAGAATAATAGATAGTAAAACAAGTTCCAGCAAAAGACAGAAAATATTGGATCAATGGGGAAAAGAATTCTATCCACTTTTATCTGTACATACCCTAGAAATAGGGTTTGATATACCACATGTAAGAATAGAGATTATCCTGGCAACAACTTCAAATATGAATCAGGTAGTCCAACGCATAGGTAGGGTTATCCGAAAGCATGAGGGAAAAGAACTTGCATTAATTTATGTAGTATATATTTCAGATACAAAAGATGATGACATTCTCCAAGTTATAAAAAAGGTAATAACAGATAGTGGTAATGAATACAATAAAGGAATGAAAGAAGCTGTTAGAGATGTAGAAAAGGAACAGGATTATTCCCCTGTTTATAACAATATAAAGTTAAAACCTGCAGAAAATAGAAGACTTGAAAAGGCATATGGGATTATAGAATCCTCTTTAATAGAACCTATGATTGTTGAATTAGTAAAACCAACAGAATCTGAAGTAGATGAAAAAGCTAACAATCAACAAAACAGGACGGAAAGAAAGTTATTTAGAGTGAGGAGTAGTCTCAAGGAAAAAAACAAATACTATGATGTTGATATTGAAAAGAAAACCTGTACTTGCGCAGATTTTAATTTTAGAGGGAATAAATGTAAACATATAGTTGCTACTGAATTGTACCTTTTTTAAAGTTAAAGAGTATGATATTTCTTATTTTTTCATAACTTAATTTATATTGTTATTTTCATCGATTAATATATTCTAGTATTAAAAAAGTTTAGTGTATTAGGCAACTTTTTGTAAGCTTGTTATGTACTAGATATAATGCGTATAAAAGTATTAGAATAGATAGAATTCGCAAAGGTATTGCATATACTTCAAGGAAATTGGATATGACTATACCTGTCCCACCTAATGTAGAAATTATTGCAAACCCTATCGAAGAACAACTAGCACAAGTGCTAGACAAGATTCCTAATGTAGTTCCAGACAATAAAGATGATTTGCTTACTTTTAGATTTGCCTGCTTGATCACATATATATTCATACTTATCAGAATTCCTAATAATATTGATGATGTATTTGTTAGGATAAAGCCTAAAACTGCATCCTCTGGAAGATAAAATGTCCATACTGGAGAAAAGAAAAGTAGTTTATCAAATGTATTGAATAATATCCAGAAAACAACAGCTACTACTGTAGCTATAAATATGTATGATAAATTTGAAAAGACAATTCTAAAGGAAAAAGGTATTAAGTTCATTGTTATTTATTTATTGATTTATTTATCTATTTACCTACCTAATCTTTCTAGTTTTTTATCAATTATTGAAGAAAATGATGGGAAAGGATGAGCTCCAGAGAGATATTCAGTATCTGTACCATTACTGTATATTATAACAAATGAAGGACTTTCTGTAAATTTAAATTTTTTAGCTAATTCTAGATCTTGTTTAACAAATTCCTTGTATTTTTCACTATCCACACAATCTACCAATCTATCCATATCTATTCCAGATATTTGTGAGGCAAAATTCTTGAGATTTTCTTTACTTACCCAACCAGAATCTATCTGCCCTTGATTATGATATAAAAGATTGTGAAATTCCCAGAATTTACTCTGACCTTGCTCATTTATACATTGTGCGGCTAGAGAAGCTCCCATAGAATCAAATCCGCGTATTGGAAAATGCTTAAAGATTAGTTTTGCTTTCCCAGTTTGAATAAAAGTCTCATTTATTATTGGCTCAGTATTTTTGACATATCTAGCACACATATAGCATTGAAAATCACTAAAATCAATTATTGTTATCGGAGCATCCTGACTACCAAGAATAGGCGATTTTGTATTGTTGAGTTGAATATTATTTATTGATAACACAAGACCGTTAGCAGTCATTTCATTATTTTCTTGGCCATTTACGTGAAAGGAATTATAATTTGATAGAGATAATAATGAAAAGGATAATGGTATAATCAGTACTATTGAAATTGGAATTGGAGAGGATTTTAATACCCTAATAATTTCCATTTTATTAATCAAATCCATGAACTAGAAAATAAAAAGAAAGAATATTTAGCTAGAGAGTTAGATAAACAAATTTGTTTATTTTATTATGCATCTTAGCCATCATTGTCACCTTAATCAGTAGAATTTGTATTTTCTGAAACTCCAATAGCAGTATTCAAGCTATCAAGATTGTTCTTGGATTCAGGTTCGAATACTGTTGCTTTTACTGTATAAGTTGCCATGAATGGTTCACCGTCTGTAGTATGTAATCCAAGTACATTACCTACAAATGGTACGTTGTTGGAAAATGTCGGTGTGTCGTCTTCATATGGTAATGCCATCATAGCTGTTGCAACAGAATCTCCCTCACTCCATGGGGCTGGTGCGTTCATAACCAAACCATATTCATCTAATACTTCTTGTGGGATATCACGCCCCTCTGTATCATAGTAGTGTAATGTCACTGCTTCAACTGGTTTGCTTGCTACAAAAGTCAATAGTCCCGCATATACAGCTTTGTCTTCTCTAGGTGGAAGTAAAACCGTAGCCTGATGGGATTCATGCCCTTGCAACGGATCTGGCATGGAAGAAACAGTACCTTGCCAGACAAATGTTTCACCTATTGCAGGTTCTTTGTCTGTGGAAGTACTAGTCTGGTTTGTTTCATTTTCATTTGATTTCTGTGCTACAATATCTTGAATACCATTTTCATTTGGTACAACAGCTAGTGCTGCTAAAATTGCTGTGATGACAGATAAAATTAAGAATAAAGTTAATTTTTCAAAACTCATTGTTTATAAAAACTCTAAATTATAATATAAACATTCTGTTAATCTATTTTTCTGGAATAATCATTAAAATACAAATGTGCAATTGCAACAACTTGAGCAAAATAACTTTAATTATCTTTGTAATAGCATCAACTTATCTTTCAAATTTGGAACAAATTTAATATCCCTATGTAGATATATTCTGTAATCTTCTTGGATAAATAGAAAAATTGAATGTCCTAAACAAACATATTATTTTGGAGGAAATGCTAAACTTTCAAACATGTAAAATGCAATTATGTACGAGAAAATAAACGTTACATGGGTCATAGTACTATAGATACCCAGATAGTTGGGTAACAAATACAGAGATTTCTGTTATTTTCTTTTCTTGATAAAATAATCTTTTAACCTAACTACAATTCCAGATTTACTTGAAGATGAAAGGAAAAAATCTACTTCTCCGGACATGGTACGATTATTTTCTGAAGATCGTATAGAATAGGTTCTTAGTGTTAGTATTTTTCTTTGCTAACAAACCAAATCAAACAATGATACCAAAAGATTAAGTAGAAATAAAACAACAACAAAGAAATTTTCTACTTATTTTATTATTTTTTCAATTCCCACTTCTCACACCATCTATCAAGACTTTGCAAGATTGGTTCAAGGTCTTTTGCTTTTGTTGTTAGTCTATATTCAACCTTAGCTGGGATTTCTGGATATATTTTTTTAGTGATTAGACCTTCTTTTTCAAGATCTGATAATCTATCTGATAAAACAGTATTACTAATATCTTTCAGACTTCTCTTCAATTCATTAAATCTAACTACATTTTTAGAACTTAAATTCTTTAATATTAGTAACGACCATCTTCTTCCTAATATATCCCAGATATTTAGTATTCGACATTTTTCTTCCAAAGCTTCTGTCTGGGATTTTAATTCAGAATTAAAATAATTACTATTAATTACTTTCACCATGGTATTGTAGCTTATAATATACTGCCAATAAATATTTAAGATTATTAAAATCAACTAATTTTCTTACAAAACAATATATCCAAAAAAGATATTCATTTTTAAGTATTGAATAACCATGCTTTTAAAAAGTTACAGTACTTTTGATACGATTAATTGTCATTTCTATATCCATATCAACTTTATGCCCTAGTAAATACTTCTGATTCAGAACAACCTGAATTCTTTGCAATTCAGAATGCACAATCTAGTTCAATATCAGCAATTAATGAAACTGCTTATTCGTTGGAGTTGAATGATGTATCAGAGAAAACAATTTTGTTCTCTAATATATCTGACAGAATAATCTATTATTGCTATTTTCCATCCATCAGAATTACATTCATATGCTACTGTTGATGCTGCAACACCAGTTCCAATTATGACAAGATCGTAAAAAGGTGAGGAAGAGTTATTCATACATATATTATGTAATCATTATAATTTAACATATATATCGAAATATAATAATTTCACAGAAAATACAGGTTATTAGTTTATCAATAAATGAGAATATTACAAAGTCAAGAAATAAATTAATGCTTTTAAGCCTGAAGAATTATGTAAACTGTATTTCATCATTCACTTCCATGCTTGTCGTTTTGAAATTAATATAACCATTAATTCTACTAATTAATCAATTACTATCTATTTACTATCAACTGCCTCTATTATCATTTCTATATTGCTAACTATATAATTTGATACATATGGCATAGCTGTATTGATGTCAATATTTGAAAAACCTTGTTGTATAGCAATACATCTGAAATTTTCTTTTATAGCACCTATTACATATCCTATGTAAAAATCTGTATTCCGGCTGACTCGTCTATCTTCGCCAATTCTTTTAAATGTGTCCTCAAGTTGGTCTCTGTTATTTCTAAATTCTGCTATTGTGGTATTAAGTGCCTCGAAAGACATTATAAGCATTTGATTATCCTTAAATGTCATATTAACTAACTTGATTGAGATAAGTTAATATTTTTCGGTTGAACACAAAAGAATTCTAATTCTTCATTTTCCTTCAAAAGGTACTCTTTCCTAGATAATTCCCCAAAATATTGCATATTTATTAAATATGTCATAAAATCTTATTTCAAGTACTAAGAATTTTTGATAAAATCAATTCTTCTATAAATAGCCCCAAAATTTATGTCAAATTTCTTTCACATCCACTGGTTCCATTCTACGGTGGGTTTGTATTCTTGAATAGGGTATTATATTTTGAAAATAGAAAAAGAAAATATCATAAATGTCATTTAAGAAATGTACAACAATAGGAATACTTCATTTATTTCAAAGGTTATAGAAAAGGGTTATGTAACAAAACAGTTTTAATTAAAAACATCGATAAATTTTACTTACCAATAAAAAACCCGTATTTTGACTCTAGATTTTTCATAAAAATTTTATATAATTGAATTATTAAATAAAAAACTTGTTAGCAACACAAAGTTACATAAAAAGTCTATTCAAATAATTTTTCAATCTAGATCAATGTAATGAAGTTTTCCAACTTTTGTTCAATAAAATATATCCAAAACTATTAAAAGGTCAAATTTCAGATATAAATGCAGAAATTCGAGAGGTATGAAGTTGGACGTTATTTTATGTATAGCTATCATTGCATCAGTTTTTATATTTATGATCATGTCATATTCAATATTTGTTTTTGCTGAATTAGATAATGGTAATAAAAAATTAGAAAAGACATTCCTACAAGAAAAAACCTTTTTTTTAAAAGATAATCAAAAGAAATCAGATAAAAAAGATAAAGATATTGAACTTGATGCTAACAATTGTAAAATTGGGAAAGTTTTGAAAGGAGCTTCAAATAAGAAAGATCTTAAAGTTCGTTCGGAATGTGAGCATGCAATAGGAAAAGTAAAGGAAGTAAAAAAAATGCCTGACGGAGATTATAAATTCTTCTTAAAATTAGATCCAGAATACAAATCTCTCTTAAATAAAGGAAATAAAAAACTAACTGGTAAATATCTTGTTGTAGAAATTGTTCCAAAACATAAAGATTCAAAATATGTTGAGAAACCTCGTAAGGGCGATCGAGCTGAGGTATGGGGTGCGTGGGTGTTAGATAAGCCAAAGGGTTGGAATGAGATCCATCCGGCCTGGAAAGTAAAAGTAATTGAATAAACATATTTGAGAAATTATTGTCTTGAAAGTATATCATCACGCCATATTAGTAGAACTGGTAATTAAGAGGAGTTATCTATCTCAAATAATCTATCTAAGAAAGAATATTTGATAGGAAACATCTTGTTATATCGATTCTAGAAAAACAAGATTCAAAGCATAAGAGATTCACTAATATAGGTACAAGATATGAAAGGAAGGATGACGAGGCTCTGTTAACTAACTAAAGATAATATTGAGCTACTATAACTACAACTTGCCATTATTATTTACTTTGATAGTATCATCACACATAGAAACAAATAATTGTATAGTTCTATACATGAAATAGCTCTATTCAGATTTTTGCATACAGAGGTTATAATCCTGGCCTCTATATTTTTACAGATATGATCATGATCTTTTCTTCAACCACCTTCCAACAGTTGGCCAAAGTTCTTTATGGGCTTTAGAACTTATACATGCACCAACATGACCTGAATCAAATTCTATAATTGATTTATCTAAACTTCCTATCACATCATTTAATGCTTTACTTGATTCAGGCGCAACCAAGTCATCTTTTGAAGCTATTATATTTAAAAATGGATGTTTAATTTTTCCTAGATCTATTAGATTGTTATTTTTTCCATCATTTATTATCATTTTATTTTTTATGAATAGATTTTTCTTATAGCAATCCTCTACAAATTGCTTGTATATATGACCAATTATAGGACGACTATCGTATAGCCATGTTTCTGTAGCAAGAAATTCTAGTATAGATCCGATATCTTTTAATCGTCCTTCAAGAAAAAAATGAGGATATTTATGAAGATTGCTTATAGGACCCCGTAATAGAAATGCGATATTAATAAAATGACTAGGTATATTACCAAAAGCATTAACAAGTGAATCTGCATTTATCCTTTTTGTCCAAACACTTAAAAGATTATCATCGATGTTAAAATCTCCTGGTGTTGCAAAAGTTATTACATTTTTTATCTTTTCTGGATGTAATGCTGCAAGCATAAGCGCTAAATCTCCTCCCCAACAATAGCCAAAAAGCGATATTTTATCAGAACCCGTACATTCTCTTATGTAATCCACAGTTTTAGCAAGGTAGCTATTAACATAATGACCAATAGTTAACTCTTTATCATAACCACTTGGCGTTCCCCAATCTGTTGCAAATACATCAAATCCTTGTTGTTGAAAATTTTGTACAATACTAGAATTAGGTAATAGGTCAAGTATATAATGTCTGTTTATAAAGGCATAAATTATCAGCAAAGGTGTAGTAGACAAAGAAGAAGTTTCAACAGTTTCATTTATTTGATTTTTCTTTATCTGACTTTTTTGTTCAAGATGATATGTATCGTAATGCATCAATGAATATTTATCATATAAATAAATCTTATGAGAAGGTGTTCTTCCCACTGTATCTCTTATTGGCTCAATAAATACATTGTTCCAAAAAGCGTTGAAGTTAGATACAGTTTGATAAAGATATCCCAAACCTGTAATATTTGACAAATTGCAAAAGTATTCCACATATTTGGAAAGAGAATCTATAAAGGTTTTTTCTCTAAAGTTGGTATCAAATTTTTTACGGATTTTATGTAGAGTAATTTTTTCAATCTTTCTATATACTTCCTGCTGTTGTTGCTGATTGTAATTGAAAAAATTTTCTGGTTTTATTCCATTTTTTATTTCTCTTATCTCTTCTTCTCTTGCATCACTAAATGGCACAAAAATAGCATCCATAAATGCACTATTTAATCTCGAATAAAATTGGATTGAAGATACGTATGCATCAATAAATACATCTACAAAATTAGTAGATGTTAAATAATTATTGTAAATCTTGTTATTATTATTTTTTTTAATGTTATTTTCGATATCGTTTTTATAGGAATTCATATTATCTAATATCTAATATCTTTATTAATTATTTAATGATTTTGCTATTTTCATTAGTGAATGAAAAATTGTATTTACCAATTAAATTTCTTGAAACTTTTTGATATATTACGTACTGGATATAATCGTGTATTATTATGTATATTAGATGTTTTGCGTAATAAGCAACAAGGTAAAATTTTACATAATTTAATATGTTCCATTATCAAAATTTACTTTAGATATAGAATAATTTTATTATTTTATATTTATTTTTGTAATATTTTTATCCAGATCTAATTACGCAAAACATCTATTATAGATATTGCAATGATCGTAGGCAAAAATGAAAAGTTATCTGTGGAATATTATACCCTTATGTTCAAGCAAATTATAGAATGGTATTTTGCAGAAATCGATAATTACAAATTCTACTAAAGAATATAGCCATGCAAATATTGCTAACTGCCAGCTAATTGTCGGAAGCAATATACCATATACTACAAACAGTGTCGCAATAGTCTGTGTACCTGCCACAGCTAAAAATACAGACATACTTGGTTTTATGGACCAAAAATGATCTGTGGTTCTGGCTACAAAAAGAAATAGGTGTCCTGCAATTGAGAGCTTTAAGTAGATAAAAGATTGCAACATATATGAATCCAGTTGAAAAATATCTTTTCCAATATACAAAAAGATAAAAGTAGAAATTACTCCAATTATATTAAGAGCAGTTGCTATTCCCAATACTGTCCGCATATTCCATCTTTCAGGGTAGGAAACGTATCGTACTTTATCATAAGCAATAGTAATAATAGGCATGTCATTTAATACAACCAATAATACAATCATAACTGGAGTAATAGGATAAAAGTTAAAGATTATAATGGAGAGAGTCAAAAATAGAAGAATCCTGATTGTTGATCCTATCCTATAGATGACATAATTATTCATGCGCTGGAAGATCTTGCGACTTTCTTTTATGGCATCTATGATCACAGATAGACCAGGTTGAGTAAGTACAATACCTGCTGCCGATTTTGCAGCATCCGTTGCCCCTTCCACTGCTATTCCAATATCAGCTTTTTTGAGAGCTGGCGCATCGTTTACTCCGTCTCCAGTCATACCTACAATATGTCCTTTTTCTTGTAAAACTTTTATAATATGATATTTGTGCTCTGGAAAAACCTGGGCAAATCCATCTGCATTTTCAATAATTTTTTCTTCCTCATCATTTTCTACTGTTCTTACATCTTCTTTTTTTTTCTTGTCCAGTAGTAACATAGATGATGCCTCAACTATATTTGTTCCAAGATTTACTTCTTTACAAACCTCTTTAGCAATAGCTATATGATCTCCTGTTATCATTTTGACATTGATTCCCATTGATTGAGCTTTTTTGATAGTTTCTCTTGAATCTTCACGAGGTGGATCTGAAAGAGAAATAATTCCTATGAATTTCCAATTTTTATTATTAGTATCGGTTATAGCGACACCCAGAGAACGATAGCCTTTGCTAGCAAGCAGATCTACCTTCTCTCTTACTTTTGAAACTATTTCCTTTTTATCGCCTAACAGTGAAAGTATAGCCTGGGGGGCACCCTTTGAAACATTAAAAATAGCACCTGATCTTGGTGCCTTTTCTAAAATGGTTGCCTCTGCTCTCTTTGCTACTGGATCAAATGGTTTGAAGACATTTGTTGTATAATCAATGCTTACTCTTTCAAAGATCTTCAAAGATTTACTTTTTGTTATTATTGCCTTATCAATGGGATCATTATCTTCTTCTCTGGACGCAAGGTTAGCATATAGGATTACATCTTTCTCGGTATATGATGGATCAAATGATTCAACTTCAGCGACACTGAGCTTATTCTTTGTTATGGTACCCGTCTTATCTGAACAGAGAATATCTGCTCCTGCCAATTCTTCAATAGATATGAGTTTGCTTACAATGGCCTGTTTTTTTGCAAGGATTGTAGCTCCAACAGCCATGGTTACTGACAGAACTGCTGGTAATGCTGCTGGTATTGCTGCAATAAGTAATACAAGTGCAAATTGTAATGTTTGTAGTAAACTCTCATGTCTAAACATTGCTACAAGAAAAATAAGTACTATCAAAAATACTGCAAAAGCGATAAGATAATTTCCTATTTTTACTACAGCTTTTTGAAAATGACTTTTTGTCTTTGCTTCTTCTGTTAGTTTTGCAGTCTTGCCAAAATAAGTATTTGCAGCAGTTTTTACTACCAATGCGGTCATTTCTCCTTTCTGAATAATTGAACCAGAGTATGCATCTTCAGACACATGCTTTTCTACTGGTAGGGACTCACCAGTTAGAGCAGATTGATCTACAATAAGATAGTCTCCATCAAAAAGTTTGACATCAGCAGGGACTACATCTCCAAGACGAATTCTTACTATATCGCCTGGAACGAGCTCTCTAGAGGCAAGTTCAGTCCATTTGTCATCTCTTAATACATAGGCCTTAGTGGCAAGCTTTTGTTTCAAAAGATTTATTGCGTTGTCAGCCTTATGCTCATGCCAAAAAGCTACTCCTGCATTCAAAAGCAAAAGACCAATAATTATCCAGAAATCTGTCCAATGGCTAATTATAGCTGAAATAATAGATGCTGCTTCAATCATCCATGGAATAGGACCCCAGAAATAACCTGCAAACTTTTTAACTGGATTCACCTTTTTCTCTTGAATCTCATTATATCCATATTTCTTAAGACGCTGTTCTGCTTCTGCAGATGATAATCCTTTTTGACTAGAAGATAATTTTTCAAATATGTCTTTTAAAGACATAATTAGGTATACATAGCTCCAACATTGATTATAAAGATATACATAATTATCACAATCTATTTTTTATTGACTTGAAATAGAAAATAATTTTTTCATTGTTAGACCTCTTATTCTTTGTCAGTTGAGTTGTAATATACTAGTGCAGTAGTTAGTAGCAGGTATTTTTAACCATTCCTCTTTACACCTATACGTACATCTACGGTTAATGCTCCCTTTCCTTCTTCTAAGACCATCAAAGGATTGATATCTAATTCTTCAATTTCTGGAAAATCCGTAATCAGTTGAGAAAGTCTCAGTAGATTGTCTACTATTGATTTCAAATCATATGGATTCTCCCCTCTTACACCTTTTAATAGTTTAATTGACTTTATAGATTCTATCATTCTCATCCCTTCCTCCCTACCAATTGGTGCTATTCTGAAAACTACATCTTTGAACACTTGGACGTATATGCCTCCAAGGCCAAACATTACAACTGGTCCAACTATGGGATCTTGCTTTGCTCCTAGAATTACTTCTTTACCTGATTTTATCATCTCTTGTAAAAGAACTCCTTTGATTGTAGCATCTGCTTTGTATTTCCTGGCGTTAGCAGTTATCGTTTTAAATACTGTCCGAATTTCATCCTCAGTTCTTAGCCCAACCTTGACACCTCCAGCATCTGATTTATGAATAATATCTTGAGAAACAATCTTCATTACAACAGGATATCCAATCTCCTCAGTGACTACCTTTACACATTCGTCTTCACTTGTAGCAAGGATGCTCTTGGGAGTACGAAAGCCATAAGCAGAAAGAATCTCATAACCTTTTTCTTCTAAAATATGGTTTCTTCCTTCCTTTCTTGCATTATTCAAAACTGCTTCTACTTTTTTTGAATCTACATCTAATCGTTCTGGAATATCCTCTGGCATATCTATCCACTCTCTTAACCTATACATAGATGCTAGGGTTCTTATTGCAAGTTCTGAGTCCATAAAATGAGGTATTCCTCCATCCGAAAGAATATTTTTATTTTCTACCCCCTCTGCAAGACCCATCAATGAAGCAATAATGGTTTTACCCCCTGTACCCATTTTTGATATTTTGACAATTGTTTTTGCTAGATCGCTATAGTTTAGGGTAGCTGACGGCGTACACATTGTAACTACAGAACTTACATTTGGATTTGATATCACCTCAGAAAGCACTTTTTCAAACCTAGTGGCATCAGCATCACCTACTATATCCACAGGATTTTTAGCTGACCCATATTGTGGTATTATCTTCACAATAGCCTCTCTTGATGATGATATATCGGCCATTTTAATTCCATATTTTGAACACGCATCGGTAGAAAGAATGGCTGGACCTCCTGCATTTGAGACTATTGCAACTCCTGTACCATCTCCTTTAGGTATAGGTTGTTTTGAAAAGGCAGTAGCAACATTGAATAGATCTAACAACGTCTCTACCCTTATTACTCCAGATTGTGTAAATAGAGCATCATATGTTTCATCAGAACCCATTAAGGCCCCTGTATGGGAGGCAGCAGCCTTTGCACCGGCAGATGACCTACCTGCTTTTAATGCTATTATTGGTTTTTTATTCTTTGTTATTTTTTTGGCGATTTCCATAAATCTCCTTCCTTCATGAATATCCTCAAGATACATCATGATAACTTTGGTTTCTGGATCATCAGATAATGATTCTAAAATATCATCTTCAGCCATGTCTACCTTATTTCCCATACTAATTACCTTTGAAAAGCCTATTCCCTGAGATATGGCATCTTCAACTGTAGCAGCGCATATCGCACCACTCTGAGAAACCAGTGCAATGTTACCATATTGAGGAGTAACTTTTAAAAAAGTCGCATTTATTTTATTATTTTTAGATAAACTCATAACTCCAATACAGTTTGGACCTATTATTCTAGTACCATATTTTTTACCAATATATTGAACTTCTTTTTCTAGTTTTACGCCTTGTTCACCGGTTTCTTTAAATCCTGCTGATATGATTATGGCACCACCTATCTTTTTCTTTCCAATCTCTTCCATAACTGTAGGTACAACTTTATTTGGAGTTACAACCACGGCAAGATCAATATCGTCTGGAACATCAAGAACACTTTTGTAAGCTTTTACACCAAAAACAGTTGTATGAGATAGTGTAATTGGATAAACTTTTCCTGTATAACCATTTCTAATATTAGAAAAAATTGTTTCTCCTACGCTTGGTTTTTCACTTGCACCTATAACTGCAATTGATCTAGGTGAAAAGAAGTAATCTTTTGTTTGTAAAATATTATTTAAGGACATAAATATCAACAATCACACTGCTCTTATTAAATATGGTTTAACGATGTTAAGTATTTTAACTCGATTGATTGCAGCAAAAATAAATTATCATGAAAACATTATCTGTCTTATTTTATACTCTTTATTATAAAGTTTGACAATAAGACCTGTACTATCACATAACCTCTATTACACTTTTTTATTTTATGATAAGAGTAAGAAGTGTGTTACGCCAGATGTAGTATAAGAAAGATATATCATCCATAACATAAATTTGCATATTTTTCCTTTCAAAAAAAATCTGAATTTAAGGCATAACAAACTTATTTATTGAAAATAATTAAGTCTTGTTAGTTGGTATAATCTCATAAAGATACTCAAATAAGTTAATGTTTCTATTTGATTATTAATTATCTAAAAAAATATCCAGTAGCAAAGTTTGCCATTATAAATATTATTACAAACTGAAGAATTGCCTGAGTAGTAACAACTTTTACATATCTACGCATAAGTCTCTGAATTTTGGTCATATCTGGTTCCTTTTTC
>Ga0315534_1001333_pt1 | contig 17005 bp, 15 predicted proteins | sample SalMarSW160240MG_FD_203094 | JGI IMG/M metagenome (GOLD analysis project Ga0315534, IMG submission 203094) | Salt marsh sediment microbial communities from the Plum Island Ecosystem LTER, Massachusetts, United States - Salt Marsh Sediment SW1602-40 ... | reverse complement strand
TATCATGTATATTTCCTTTGGTTATCCTAAATGATACTACTTTCTTTGACTTTTCATCTACAGATATATGCAGTTTTACAAACTCTTTCTTTTCACGTTTCCATTTATCTTCTATGTAATCACATTTCTTTGAAATTGTCAACCCTGATGCATCAACAATAAGTGTTATAGGATCATTATCATCAAAATCTAGATCTCCAACAGAAGGTTTTATTCTTAGAATTCGTCTCCTGATGTGTGTAAAGTGTATCTCTTCAATTCTTACATATTCTGATAATCCACGTACTATTCCCTGCACAGTACGGTATGGAATCGTGAAACCAATTTTTAGGAATGCTAAAAACTGTATGTAATTATCAGAATACTGGAATGGTGCTCCAACTTTGTCTTTATTCATATTCTTGATTTCTTTGTTGGATGATTTGATGAAATCTAAATCTATTAAAATATGTCCACGTTCTATCAAAGATTCATTATAGTCATGCCATGATTTGTTTGCTGGCATATGTTAGAATAATTGGAAGAAAATGATAAAGATTATGCTACAAACTAGGTTATTTCCTAAACTTTTTTACAAATACTTTATTGATAAATAGTTTTAATTTATTTTCATTGGTTCTATTTGTTTTTTATAGGTTAAATTATTCAGTTAAAAATTCATATAACAGATAAGATATTTAAGACCTTGAAATAAATTTCAATATTTATCATTTATTTATTTATTTCGACTATTAATGATGATGAAAATAGACAAATTCATATGGATAGATTATATTTAATCAATTTTTATTCTTAATTAATATTGGTAAGATCTTCGGGTAAGAACATTTTGGTAATTCAAAATATCAATTGTGAACATTTGGGAACTTTCAGGGATTTTTTTGAATCTGACGGATATTCCATATGCATTTATGATTCAAATAATACAAAAAAAGCTCTTCAAAATATTTCTGATTATGCTGGAATAGTAATTTTGGGTGGTCCAATGTCTGTTTATGACAAATATGATTATTTAAAAGAGGAGCAAAATTTAATAAAAAAAGCTTTAGCACTTGATATTCCTACACTAGGAATTTGTTTGGGTTCACAATTAATTGCACAATCTTTAGGAGGAAGAGTTTACCCGGGAAGAATAAAGGAGATCGGCTGGCATGAAGTAGAAATTACTGATGATGGTAAAAGAGAGATATTTTATGGTGTATCTTCACAAAGGATAAAAATATTCCAATGGCATGGAGATACTTTTGATCTACCTGTAAATTCAACTATTTTAGCTAAATCCTCTGATTATATTCAAGCATTTCGAATTAAAAATACAATAGGAATACAGTTTCACATCGAAGTAGATATTAATATGATAAATAATTGGATAAGGAAGTATTCAAACGAATTGAAGGACTTGAAAATAGTACCTAGCTCTCTCATGCCTGAAAATCAATCCCAAATTGAGAATTTATTCAACTTGTGTAAATTAGTTTACATGAATTTTCATGATATAATTCAAAAGAAAAACCAAGAGCAAAAATAATATATTTTTTCTATTTACTATTTATGGACATTTAGGTATCGATCAATTGAATATCAAAGATCGTAATATAAAACAAAAATATTTCTTTATTGTTCAAATTTAAATTACTATGTTATTAGATCTTAAATGAATATAATATAATATAGCCATAATATTGTTTAACTCTAGGGATGATCAATATCTAATATATCTGGATTGTTTTTCATAATTTTTACTAATTTCTCTAGTTTTTTTATACTCTCTGGATGTAAATGATGTTCAAGACCTTCAGCATCTTCATTTGCAGTTTTTTCATCTACTCCAATCAACCTAAAAAATTCAGCTAATGTTCCATGTCTGGTTCTTATACCAACCGCAATAGAGATGCCACGTTCAGTTAACCTTATTCCCCTATATTTTTCATAAATAAGCATACCTGCTTCATCGAGCCTTTGAACCATTTTAGTGACACTCGGAGAACTTACATTTAGATATTGAGAAATATCTACCGTTGTAGCATAACCTTTGCTTTGTACTAGTTCATAAATTACTTCAAGATAATCTTCCATTCTTGTTGTTCTATCTTTGGTATCTTTATTGGAAGTATTTGCATTTCGTATGGATTTTAATCGAGTACTTTCGCGTATTACTTCATCATCACCCATACTACCAATAACACCACTACCACTAGATACATCTTCAACATCAAATAAATTCAAGAAAATTGCATCTCCATTTCATACCACCATTTTTGATAAAATAATCTAGTAAGATACATAATAATTATCCTATGAAATCAAAATAATATTCCATTCAATTGTATTAATAATAACTACATGCAATTAGGAATTTGACCAAACTGTATATCATACAAGTCCTAGAATATCTATACTACAAGGAAAAATAAAAAACGGGATAAATATATTTAAAAATTCTATATATCTATCTCATAATATGTCAAACAGCAAAATATGGTTTATATTTAAACAATAATCTAATTTTGAACATATTCACATATTTTTATCTATTTTATATGCTAGTATCTTCTATAGTTTTTAATTATAAACAACAATAAACTATCAATATTTATTAAAATCATCAATTCAAAAATTGGTAATAGTATATAATATTTAAAAATATATTAATTGAGTTTTTGATCCTTATCTGAAGAAATATTGTATATATCGATATGATAGATATGCTCTACTTTTGGCAGCGAAATAATATTGTTTCAATCGAGTTGAGAATTATAGAAAAGGAAAAGTAACTATATGAAAAAAATTTAGTAAATAATCAACAAATAGGATTATGGAAAATAACCATAATCTTTTGTTTGATTTGTGGTAGGAGTGTATGATGGTCTACTTTCCAACATAACCTCTTTTTCCAAAAACTTTCCGTCTCTTAATATAGATATTGTAGCATTTTCATTGACAACTTTATTTGTCTCTAAATAAGAGATCAAGTCTTCAATTTTGATTACTGGAGTTTTGTCTACTGCTGTAATGAGATCACCACCTTGTTTTTCTCCATATTGATTAACTATACTACCATTTAACCCACCCAAATCTGCAGGACTATCTTTAACAATAGTATCAATTAATACACCGTTTTGAGTTCTGTTAATGTGTTCTCTTTTTGCCAATTCTGCAGTCAAGGTAGTTCCAGTTATTCCAAGCCATGGATGTGTATAATTCCCTTTTTCAATAAGTACTGGAACTATTTGTGTGATAGTATTAGAAGGAACAGCTAATCCAATACCACCAGGGAAAATACCTGCAGTATTGACACCTATCACCTGACCTGTCATATCCAATAATGGTCCTCCAGAATTACCTGGATTGATCGAAGCATCAGTCTGAATTGCATTTGGTATGGAAAAACCTTTATCATCGATAGATAATAATCGACCTATTTGGCTTACTATGCCAGTTGTCATTGACCCTTCCAATCCAAATGGATTTCCTATTGCGACTACCTGATCACCTACTTTAAGCTCTGATGAATTTGCAAGAGTAAGAACAATTGGTAAATTAGTAATATTTTCATTAATTTTTATTACAGCCAAATCACTGAAGACATCTGTTCCAGTTACATTTGCAGTATATCTATCTCCATTAATAAGAGTAATATCTACTGTTTTTGCACCTTCAACTACATGATTGTTTGTTACAATATATCCATCTTTGCTGTAGATAAATCCAGATCCTAAAGAAGTACTATTTTCACTGTTTGGTCCAGAGGGAGTTAGAGGGGGCATTGTTTTTGTTACTTGAACTACTGAATTTTCTGCAAAATCAAATAAATCCTCAAGTGATAACTCTTTCTTTTCTGTACTGTTTGTCTCTTCTGCATTTACACTTAAAGTTATTGTGGTAATTAGTATCAGCGTTACAAACAAAATTATACTAGTATTGAAAATATTTTTTAGCATTTGTAAATAAAATATTATAGTGTGGTGGTTTCTATATGTTTCTTTTAGGATTTAATTTCTTAATATTATATCATGAGTATGTATGTGAAAACATGTTGTATAATCATTTATGGAGCAGAGCTATTGGCATATTCTGTTATTAACTCTTGTTCAATTTATTAAATAATAACGACTAGACATCTATTTTCTTTAGTTAATTTTATTAATTCTTTTAAATTAGATCTATCTATTATGAATGCTACTAGGCAATTATTCTTTTCTAAATTCTCTTTACTTGATATTTCACTTTTCATTTTAATTATTTCATCTGTAGGTACAATTCTTCATATCTGGGGAGGTAGCTGGGATGTTACATCCCACGTTTTAAGAGAGCCAGAATCATTTTTTACTCCATCACATACTTTATTATATCTGGGAATTAGTCTCATAGTAATTTCAGCTGTAGTCGGTTTAATTTTAATAAAGAAACCTCAAATAAAAAATAATACTTCTCTTCCAGGCGCATTCAAACTTTTGTTTATAGGATCTTTAATGACAGTTATTGCTGGTCCTTCTGATTTTTTATGGCATAATGCCTTTGGGTTTGATGGACTCTTAAGTCCATCACATATTACATTAGTAACGGGAATGCTAATAAATTCTGTAGCCGTATTCATGGGTTTATATAGGTTGCAGAGATATATAGAACATAAACAAAAACAACAGTTAATTCAATTCTTTCTCATTCCATCACTTTCATCATTATGGTATACATCAATATGGTACACGTTCATGTTTGTACTGCCATTTTCTGAATCAGATTTTTTCAACTTTAACTTGGATTCTTATAGTGCTACAATAATTGCTTGTGTTGTTCTTCCGTTAATTAATTCCATCATGTTTCTGAGCGCATCAAAGACATTGAACAATAGATTTGGAAGTGGTTTTGTTATTGCTTCCTTATTGATTGGAATCAATATATTTACTGGAATAATTCCAGCTAAGGATTTCTTAGCTCCAATATTACCCTTGTATATTGTCACTAATGTAGGCGCATTTCTTTTAGCTGATATTATTCTCAATTCTCATATTTTAAATTCATATGCCTTACGTTACAAAAAAATGATAGCAGGAACGCTAGTAGGATCGATATTCTATTTTCTAAATTATCCTATGCTTACATGGACTTTGGGAAATTTGTTAGGGGAGAACCTAGTTTCCATCAATGGAGTTCTTCCAACTTTTCTGAATACGATTGTTCCGTTATCAATTCTCGCAGTATTCGCAGGAGCTCTAATGGGTTTTGTAGGCTCTTTGATATTCTCACGAATAGAGCATTGGTTTGATCTAAAAATATATCAGAATAGAGAAAAAAGTGTATCTCTGAAGAAAATATAGGATAATAGATCTATAATTTGATCTTTATTGCGATATAATATAAAATATAAAATATTATTATATGTTGTATGTTCAATTTATTTATTGATTGATTACTTTTTTTTTACTAGCTTAGTTTGTGTTAAATTAATTGAATAATTAAATAATTCATTTACTAATCAATTGCACCAGTTCAACAAGAATTTATTTGCTGATTTCATATCCTCAAATATCTTATCTCTTGGAATTACTAGTTTAAAATCTTCATATGATAATGGAGTATTATTTAATATCACTATACAGTCTATTCTCGCATTATTAGATGCCTGTACTCCCAAAGGAGCATTTTCTACTACAAGTACTTGATTAGACTTCAAGTTTAGCTTCTGTAAAGCTTTTCTAAACGGCAGAGGGTCAGGTTTCCCATCAGTAATATCATCTCCTGTTACTATAGCATCGAAAAAGTTATTTCCAAAACTTTGATTGATTATATTTAATACATCGTCTTTTGTAGAGCCACTTACTACAGCTTTTTTACATTCTAGATTTGAGATTATTTCAATAACCCTTGGGAATACTTTGAAACTGCCATTTTTTTTAAAAATCTCAGACTTTCTTTTTACAATTTTCTCAATTAATAGAGTATCTTCACTATCACCATGATAATTAGCCAGAATCTCTTTTACTAATTCCCTACTTCTTCTTCCTTCATTTCTATAAACAAATTCTCTATCGACATTAATATTTGTAAATTCTTTAACTGATAATTGCCATGCCATTACATGTGATGGCATAGAGTCTACTAGTACTCCATCCATGTCAAAGATTATTGCTTTCAAATGATATGAAATACTAAAATCTGTTCAACTGTATTTTATCATTACTTGCCAAGTTTAGGCAAAAGTATTGGCAGCCTATTGTAAGGTAGTAAATTGTTGATGTTTATGTTAGGATTTTCTGATAGTTATTCTTGATTTCTTTTCATATTTTAGAACATCTATTTCATTTGATGTTTTTATCTTTCCTATGACTTGTACTGGTGAATATGCTAAAATTTTTCCTCCTTTGCTAATAGGAGTTGGACCGAAAAATAAGCAGATCGCGCCCCCTTCAGGCCAAAATGCAACATCAAATTTATTTACCTCTTGTTTTAGATCTGAAATCTCATAATCTGTTCCAATTTTTATATCATCAGTATAAAGTTCTTCTCCCCATTTGTTGATATTTGTGGTTATTGGTAATTTTTGAATAATTCTCCTTATTGTTTCAGTAAAAGGATTATCATCTAACAGTATAATTTTTATCTTATTGCCAAACTCTTCAAATAATAGATCAAGTTCATAACTCAAGTTGATTGTATGATTTTATAAATAAAATAGATAAGTGTTGTGGATAGGTTCTTAACAGTTATGTAAACAAACATATTAGTTCATATAAACTATTTCTATCTATATTGCAATGAGTTATTATAATTAGATATCCAATCAGATACTGCCCCGATACTGCTTTTCCAATATATTCATTTCTAAATGTTGGATTATTGAATTATCAATTGCTTTTCTCTAAAACCACATCATTCTTTCTCTATAAGGATAGCTTTGGTACTGTTGCATTTCTTATCTTTTTTTTTTGAATTGTGTATGGATACATATCTAACCCAACAAATATTGACTTTATACTAGAATCACTTTTGGTATTATCTTGTTTTATAAAATCTATAAACTGGTCTTATTCTTGTTCTTCAAACTATGAATTCTTGATTCGAGAGAAATAATTCTAGAATGATAACTGATTCTGGATAATTATCAAGCAACAAGTGAGGCATTAATCTTCTCTGTAACGCTCGCTGACACTGGTATTTTACACAAGAGTACCAGTTTTGTTTAGCTAAATCTTTTTAGGCTATAATTTCTTTCTGATTCATCATTATTTTTATGATAATTAGTTATTTTAATAAAAAGCTGATCAAGGGTAATTTAATTCTAAAAAATTATAAAAAAAATTTATACATTTATTGTCAAGCTTATATTTTACTAAATTATTCAAATAGATAATCAAGCATGGCTAGTACAAAATAGCCTTTACAGTTATGTAAATAATAATATATAAGTTGATTCTGTAAGCTGTTCCTAGCATTTTTTAATTGGTATAAATTGTATATATCTACATATGTTGTTATGCAATATATTTGCCAAATTAATTATTATGAATTTACAATATTAACTAGATACGCTTGTACAATGCTGTTAAACTTTTTTTTTTTATTAAACTGCCAAATCTATATAGTTTAAATAAATTATATAGGATAGATTTTAGTTCTATAATACTAATAAAGAAAATAATGACGAACGATAACAGAATTGGCCTCATACCAATTCCATATGGATTGAAAGATGCTTTAAATAATGCAGGATTTACGGTCGAGTCAATATTAAACAATGAGCCGTCAAAAATTGCACAAGACTTGGGAATTGAAGAATACGTAGGTAGGATTATTTTTGAGGAGACAAAAAAAGAATTTGCAGATAAAAGGGTTGCAGAAATTGTAAACCCATAACTAGTTCTAGGATAGATGATAAACAAAAGAAAACAACTACAACAACAAGAATTTATTATTTATAATATAAAGTTGAACAAAAAATACGTAATATTTCTGAAATGAATGCTATACCATTATCTTAAACACAAAGTTGCTTCTAGATCTGTAATGATTATTTGAAATTAGGAGATACTATATGATTATCCTAATATTACATGTCAACACCTAACTTTCCTCCATTAGCCCAATTTTCGTCTGATATTTCATAAATAAGGATTCTCATGTTTGCTTCTTTTGCTTGTAATATCCGAGCAGTCTCTCTAGTCAAGACCTCTACTAGTTCCCTTTTCTGAGCTACACTTCTTCCTTTATTCATTGTAATTTGAATTACAGGCATGATTGTCTAAACGCTATTCCCTTAAATAAATCTAAAAATATAATAAAATAGATCCCTAGATGAAAATTTAAAGTATTTTTCGATTTTCTTTCAAAATAATTTTATTGGAGAATACTTTCTTATTTTAAATTGATTATGAAAAAGCTTCAATATCATAATAATAGTAATGTACATACTTTTTTATCAATAATATTGGGAATATCTTTGATTTTTTCTCTCACGACTTTTGCTTTCATAAATTCCCATAAGGAAATGAATCAAGCATTTGGCCATAGCTTTACCTCTGATGATTCTGTAACATTTCTTTCTTTAGCAAAAAAAGCATTCATTGAATTAGAACTTGCAAAGAAAAATTTTCCATCTAATATAACTCTTGCAATGGATCACTCTGACAATGCAGCAATGTTGGTAAATGATGTATATTACGTTGATGATGAGATAGTAGATGATCAAGATTTTATTAAAAGATATGATAAAGAAATAGCAAGCCAAAACAGTACAATCTATTCTTTAGTTTTAGCAGACCTCATTGATCAGGCATTACGTGCTTATAATTCTGCAATTAGGTTGAACATTGATTTAACTAATATGTCAAATCTAATTGTTTTGGATAATTTTGAAAAATACATAAATTCTAATAATTCATTAAATAAGTCAAGCCATAATTTTGAAAAATTTCAAAAATTGATTTCAAACAACAATACTATTACTGATCCTGCTGATTATGAAACTGCTCTTATGCTGGCTAAAGAGATAAAAGATCTTTATAAAAATAAATTAGAAAATCTTGTAATCAATAGTTCTTCTAATTCTAGTTCTACTTCTAATACAATTAATTCCAACTTAGTATATAAATTGGAAAAAGATTTGGATAATCTCAATAATATTTTGTTAAATAAAGGATCCGGAAAAGATCTATTGAAATTGGTTCATTTGAACATACATCCATCTTTACAACAACTATTTAATCTCAAGTCTAAGATGAACATGAATATGAATATGAACACAAATATGAATATGAACAACAATACTATGAAAATGAATGGATAGACAAGAGTATATGATAGAAAAAAATAGCTCAATAAAAACTACTTTAATTGAATATATCAGCTCAGCTTATCTTGTGAAATCCAGTTGTCATCATACTTGATTAAAAAATGAAAATTAAAAGTAGATATACAAACAAGAAAGAATAATTCTAATTATTATTTAGTATTTGATTAGTTCGATTCATTGATTATATGATAATAAGAATAAACCACGATCAGCAAGCCATCATCCCTATTCTCGCATTGTCATCTAAGATGTTTTGTTGTTAGCATATTGTTTAGATAAGATCCTACTCAAATAGGACATTACCTGAATATCTTGCAATAGATTTAGTATATAACAGAAAGATAACGAAAGGATTTGGACTATCAAGAGTACCCAATAGGAGAATATTTGATATGCGCCTTGCTACAATATCTCGCTTGAGATATCAAAAACAGAATTACTACACAATAAGTGAATTTTTTTATAGATGATAAAATAATTGATCCTTTTGTTCTTTCAACAGGCAGTACTTCTGTAAAGGCTAAAGGTCTTGTCTGGCACAATCACCAATGAATCAAAGAGTAGTACTACGTTCTTGTATTGATTGAGATGCGATAAGGAGATTCGGTAATGCAAAGGCTTGCTTGGATATTTTGATGTAAACTGCATCTGGTAATCAGTACTGGTTCCATTCCGGAATCAATGGCAACATGTTTTACAACTGCTAATATACCTTATAACCAGATATAAAACATATTGGCAGCAAGTCTATCTATTACAATAATCAGAAGGACATTATTCATTTCTGAAGATCTTAGATATTGTGATCATGAACTGTGTGATCTCAGCAATAGTATGTAATTTAAATTTGTGTGTCTTATACAAAGATATAAAAATACATCTCTTGATAGGATAAAATTGATAGAATTTTATGAATGCAATATTGGACAGGCTATGATCTGTTCTTTGAGATGTATATCAATTTAAACATTGAGAGCACATATTAAATATGTGTTCAGGATAGAACTTTTATTTGTTAGAAGATATTCCAAGAGTTGCGCAATACTACGGCTATTGTTTTGTCATACTATATAAATACTCAAATACTACAACCATAAAATCATTGAAGATAATCCTATGGCAATAAAAACATGCTAGGAACATAAAGATTGATAGGATAAGGATACATTATAATATTGTTAATGTAATTATGACCAAGTCTCAAATAATTAAATTATTACTTCGCTACAATTAAAAATTATTATAATCCAAAAACTAAATTTTAAATAATATAATCAATTTTTAACACAGCAAGATTTATTTCTAGATGGAAATCTAAACTAGTATTACTCTTTAATTGATCAGAAAATCATGGATAGTTTTTTTATTTGCTTTTATCTTGTCAATAGAATCTATTACAATAGAATATCTGACTAGATTATTAGGTATATTTCCATTATCCATTTCAGCTTTTAGTATAGCTATTTCAGGAACCTTGTTACTATTGATTTTAACGATTATTAGAAAGCAACAACAATTTTCTATTTTCTATTCTTGGAAAGAATTCATACCTCCTTCAATATTTCTTTCAATAGGTATATTTACTTGGTATGATGCAGTGAGCAGAGTTGGAGCTTCAAAAGAAAGTCTTCTTGCTGGTCCAATGGAGATAATAGCAATACTATTCTTAGCGAGATTATTTCTTTTTGAACGATTAAATAAAATTCAATTTACTGGGATTGGTATTGCACTTGCAGGATTTGTTATCGTGATATTAAGCGATAACAGTGTGGCTGATATCAATATTGTTTCACCCATTTTTAGTATTAATATTCCTTTGTTTCACTTTATTATTGAATTTGGTGATATTGAAGCAGTAATATCTGCAATTTCTTTTGCACTTGCAGTATTCTTTTTAACAAAATTGTCATCGAGATATTCACCAATAGAAATTTCTGGAATGTGTCTTGTTATGTCTGGATCAATATTGGTAGTTGTGATGATCCTTTTATCTCCAGATCTTTCATTTCAATTATTATTGTCCAATTGGTACATCTTTTTACTATTTTCTTTGTTACCTCTAATAGGGACTATTTGTTATGTTGAAGGTCTGAAGAGAATCGGCGCGTCTTTAACTTCAACTATTGCTTCATCTAGAATAATATTGACATTGCTTATTCAGCTATTGTTAGCACGTTTAGCAATTCAAAATACTCTTCCAGATAATGTAATTTTGGCATTATTTGGAGGGATTCTAGGATTATTCGGAATAATCATAATACATATGCATTCATACATTAAAAGGCAGATTACAAAAAATAATTTTAAAATCTAGAACTAGCATCTATAATCTATATATTTAAAATGGATAATCTTGGACGATATGATCTTAGGACATATCTTATGTATTTATTTTGATATTAATTTATCTAGCGAAATGAGATATGATAATGTAGTAGGTAGTATTACCAAATAAAAATAAAAATAAAAATAAAAGCATAACCTTTATCCATTTTTATATATCTATTATAGATATCTATTATAGATATTATCAAATTAAGATTAAATAAATTTAACAAGAAATAAACAATTTTTAACCATAGACTTTAATATTTCTTTAACCTAAAAAATATAGAATTAGAATAAAAAAATGCATATTATGTGGGAAAAAAATAAAAAAAGAGGAAAAAATAACTATCCTCAAACCTATTGATAATTATACCTACAAAATTGCTTTTGATAAGAAAAATTGTCTAGATCTTTTCGAAAAATTTTCTGGATTGTATGGAGATCAATTTTGTTTAGATTTATTATCTTTAAAAACCTAGATATTGTTAGAACTATTTACAAACAAGATTTCTTTTATCCCTCCTGAATATTACTAATGCCTTAGATGTAGTCTACGTAAACTCATCAAAAAATAAATATAAAGAGAATACATTGCAGTAAAAATGTATATTATATTTCTTTCAAATTTGTTTTTTTATAAATGGATATAAGGTTCTTAGCTATGTTTTTTGCTGCTTAAATTAATGGACCCAAAAAGTATCTAAACTAATAATTTAGACCATATTGTATGGAAGTCAGGTATATCCTTACAATTATATACATATGACCAAAAATGGTAGAATAAAAGTTCGATAGAATTTTCACTAAATGATTAAATATAATATATTTTTAGTGAAAAACAAGATCTTTTTATCCCAGAATTATTTATTATATATAAATTTAATACAAAACTATTCTGAAGATGACCAATAGAGTATTGATTTCATTTATATGTTATATTATAAAAACCGCAAGAAATATTTATTATAATTTATCTAACTAAAAATAAATAGCTCAAAATAGATAATATAAAGAAATCTTTTAGATACAAATTTAAAGTAAAATTTAACAAGATAACAACCTAATATTTATTATTAATTTAGGAAGATTTTTGATAATTCTTTTTATTTACTCATGATAATTTGTCTTAAACATAAAGAAGAGTTTAAAAACAAGGAATTGCAATCTATTCAATCTCGAGCTTACTATGAGCAATAATAAAATAGAATTTAAATGTTCTTTATGTGGAAAATCCCTAGTAAATAGGGACTCTAATGAAATTATTCAAGAAAAAATTTCAGGCTCAAAATATTTTTTTGACTCAAATCAATGTGTTATGATGTTTAAAAGACTGGATCACTTTTATGGTAAAAATATTTCTAGTTTCATAGGGAATCAAGAAATAATTTCAGATCCGTTCTGGAATAAAATCACGCCATCTGAAGATGAAATACAAGAAATTAATATAGAATCGAAAGAACGATATATTAAGGTAATTAAGAATCCAGAAGAAGCACTACAAGTTGCTAAGAATATGGTTCGCTCATCACACAAAGAAATTCTCTTACTTTTTTCATCCGTTAATGCTTTTTACAGAACCTTTGCCATTGCTAATGGTTTTTTAATACTTGATCAATTAAGTGAAGATTCATCCAAAAAAGTAAATATTAGAATTCTTACTCCTTTTGATGAAAAAATACAGAACCTAATTGATATGCTGAAAAAGAATTATGAGGTAGATATAAAGTATTTACCAGAACCATTATACTTGAAAATAACGATTTTAATTATCGATAGAAATCTCTCATTGGCTCTCGAATTAGAAGATGATTCAGTACAGGATTCAGTTAATGCTATTGGATTGTCAACGTATTCTAATAGCAAGTCTACAGTACTATATTATGTATCCATATTTGAGAATTTATGGAAACAGGCAGATATATATAAAAAAGCTGATGATCTATATCAACAATTAAAACAAACCAATCAGACACAAAGACAGTTTATTAATGAAGCTGCACATGAAATAAGGAATCCAATCCAACCTATTTTGGGACTTGCAGAAGTTATGCTTTCTAACAAGAATCTAGATCCTAGTCAAACAGAAGATTTACTAAGGATTATAGTTTCCAATGCAAAAAAACTTCAATTTCTTACTGATAATCTTTTAGATGTGACACGTATTGACAGTCATCTTTTGACCCTTAATTTAGAGGAGTTTGATATTGTCGAAACAGTAAAACATATAATTGAAGATTTGAAAGATCAAACACGGAAACCAATAGAATTTCTTTTGCATTCTGAGGAAGATTCGATTTTCATAAAGGCAGATAAGTTACGTATTAGTCAGGTTTTATTAAATATTCTCAATAATGCTATTAATGTTTTACAAGAAGGAGAGATCTCTGTATCTATAGCAAAGAAAAATGATATATTGTCGATAAAAATAATCGATAATGGTTCAGGAATTCCAATAAATATAAAAGATAAAATCTTTTCCAAGTTTGTAACAGGATCTAAATCTGGAACTGGACTTGGGTTATATATCTGCAAAAATATTGTGGAAAAACATGGAGGAAGGATCTGGGCTGAAAATAATGCAGAAAAAGGAGCTGTATTCAATTTTACTATACCTATAAATTGATAAAAATAATATTTTTTTTATGATGCCTGGCTCAATGACTACTCATTTCGATCCTTATATAATGCCTAAATATTCTTTCTGACAATATTTTTAAAATATTTATATAGTATGAAATATAAATTTGCTAATCGTAATTTCCTAATGAAAAAAAAAATTTTAGTTGTTGATGATGATCAAGGAACTACCCTATCTTTTAAATTAGGTTTAGAAAATCATGATTTTATAGTAGATACATTTAATGATCCAGAAATTGCATTAAATAATTTTAAACCCGAAGTTTATGATCTTTGTTTAATAGACATTAGAATGCATGGAATGAACGGATTTGAACTTGTTCAAGAAATGAAAAAAATAGATCAAAATGTTAGGGTTTGTTTCATAACATCTTTTAAATCGTATTACGAAGGGCTATTAGAAGAGTATCCAAATATGGATCATAGATGTTTTATACAAAAGCCGATATCCATAGAGGATCTCGTGAAACAAATTGAAAAATATATAGTTTAGATAACAACTACGATTAAAAGGTATATTATATTAGGATGTTTGTGTCATACCGTTAACGATGACAAAGTGCATTGCATTTCATTCTTACAAAGGTGGGACTGGTAAGACAACATTAGCTACTAATCTCAGTGTTTTATTAGCAAAAAAAGGCTATAGGGTATTTCTTTTAGATTTGGATGTATATGCCCCAAGTTTAGGTTCATATTTTGATTTAAAACCTCCTCGAAGCTGGATAAATGATTTTCTCTTTGGTACTGCTAATGTTGATGATATTTGTATTGATATTACTAATAAAATAATCTCAGATAAAACACAGGGCAAGCTATTTGTCAGTCTGGCAAACTCTAACAAAGAAGAAATTTACAAACTAGAAGGAAATATTTCAAAGCAGAGTTCTCAGATGCAATTCCTAAGAAACTTTATCTTGCTAAGAGAGGAGCTAATAATGAAGAAAAACGCTGATTTTATAATTATCGATACTAGTCCAGGGGTAAGATATTGGTCAATTAATGCTCTAGCCGTATCTGATATAGTTCTTTTGACTTTGAAAATGGGAGATCTTGACGTCGATGGTACAAAGAAGATGGCAAATGAAATTTATGGTTCATTTACAAAATTTGGTACAATGTGCTACCTTTTATTAAATAGAGGTGCAGGTTATTGTACTATTCCACCTGAGCAAGATAATCCTATAGTGTCAAGTAACACAGCATTTAGATCGGGTTCTAAAATTAGCACATCAAGTACATTGCTACAATTAGCAGAAGAAATTTCTATTGATATAATCTCAGAAATACCATGCTACTGTGATATACAATTTAGTCAAAAAGAATTTCTTACAAGTCTAAAATATCCAGAGCATCCTTTCACCAACAAGATATATGGTCTTATTGATAAACTAGAAGAAAATAACTGACAATAATATTAGACCAAACAAACAAACAAACAAACAAAAAACCAACTAAAAAATTTCAATCAGCAAAAAAGATAGATTAAATTTTTACTTGAATATGTGCAACAAAGTTATATAGTCTGCGACAGAATATTTTTCATGCAAAAAATACATTCCACGTCAAACAGCATGATGGGTATTTTAGAAAATGTAGATATTTCAAAGATTAAACCATTCAAGTATTATTACAGAAACAATTTAGAAGAGGATTTACAGGAATTATGTTATTCTATCAAGGAAAAAGGCCTTCTACAACCAATAATTGTTCGAATGGTAGATGATTCAATGTATGAAATAGTTGCAGGTACAAGAAGATACAATGCTTGTAAAATGATCGGATGGCGTAAAATTCTTTGTCATGTAGTAGAATTAGATGATAAAGATGCATTCGAAGTTTCGTTAATAGAAAATATTCATTCTAAAAATCTTAATCCAATAGATGAAGCTAGAGCATTCAAAGATTATGTAACTACCTATGGTTGGGGTGGTATATCAGACCTTGCTACAAAGTTAGGCAAAAGTGCTAGCTATGTAGATAAACGCATTAGGATGTTAACATTTCCAGATGCAATAATTGATTCAATATCTAATAATAATCTAAAACCAAGTCTTGCAGAGGAATTACTCCCAATAAAGGATCAAGAACATCAATCTAAACTTGCTGAACTGATCAAAAAAAGAAAACTCTCTTCAAGACAGATTCGTATGATAAAAGATGAGTTAAAGCACACTGAGCATCCTGAAGAAATTTTTGATTTCCAGACAAAGCTTATTGATGTGGATGCTAGAACTCAGAAATCTTTCGATAAAGCCATTATAGCTATAAGGGTAGCCATGAATAAAATAGCATCCATAATAGGTGATGTTGAAGATAACTGGACGGTCTATGAGATATTGATGCAGCATAAAAATATGTTACATAGCCAAATTGACATACTAATAAAAGAGAAAAGAAAAATCTAAAAGAAATTATTGTTATTTCTTTATCATTTTTATTTTTTTAAATTATTTTTATGACAAAATAAATACTAAAACAGAAGAAATTTTTCGGCGCCGAAAAATATTAGCAATTTAATTAATTATTGAGCTAAAATGAAAAATAATTGTATGTTTTTATTAAATTTACAAGCTATATATCAGTATGTTAGGATGCAAATATAGCTATATTTATTTAATAATCGCTCTCATTTCAAAATGTTTCAGCTACTAACTACAAAGGATTTCCATGAATCTTTCCTTTCTTGTCTTTGTTCTATTGTTATGAATAAACTGGAATGTTTTTGAATATACTTGTAAATTGTATTTG
>Ga0315534_1001329_pt1 | contig 17012 bp, 17 predicted proteins | sample SalMarSW160240MG_FD_203094 | JGI IMG/M metagenome (GOLD analysis project Ga0315534, IMG submission 203094) | Salt marsh sediment microbial communities from the Plum Island Ecosystem LTER, Massachusetts, United States - Salt Marsh Sediment SW1602-40 ... | reverse complement strand
GAAAGTTAATTGTTCTTGTAAAGCATTATCATCATTTACAGGTTGTTCCTCCTTAGGTTCGTCTTCTTCGACCCATCCAAGTGAAGAAAGAGCTTCAATAATCGAATCATCTTCTTCTTTATGATTCCCATGATCTTCGGGCATATTATAAAAAACGTGTTTTGATCTATTAAATTTTTTGCTATTTTCTTCCTTCATAAATCAAGAATTTATTCTAAGGTATTTTAAAGGTATTTAAGTAATTGATTAGGTTAAAAGAAAAGGGAAATCTGTTAAGACAATTTCTTATTGAATACATATTTCCTATCCAAATAAAATTTCGTTAAATATCCAATGGGAAGTGCAATAATAATGCTGATTTCTAATGGAGTATTCAAGAGATTATTTAGAAGGAACTGTATACCGACATTTTCAATCGTGGTTAGGATCGCAAATCCGAAATACTTTAAAAACTCTTTTGATGTTTCTTTTATTTGACTTCCGCCTTTTTTGAATACAATAATTTTATCAAGAAAAAACTTGATGATATAGGTAATGCCTACAGCAGCAATTGATCCAATCAAATCAGGCATATTAAATGGAAAAGTCGAGCAATAGAGGGCTTGAATAATCTCAATACTTCCAAAATTAGAGCAAATTAATGGAGCAAAAAACAATTGATTGAGTTTTTGAATAATATAATTTAAAATTATCATTAAAACCGCGAAAAGAAAGTATAATAACATTTGGCGATTTAAATCATCCTTTTCATCCAATCTTAACGCCTGAAGTTATACCTTCTACTTTTTAATCTATTACCACATTTAGGGCAAAAGTTTAGATTTTCTTCCTTTAAGTGATGACCACATTTCTTACAAATTCTTTCAGATAATTGGGAGTTATTAATTTGAACATCTACAAAGGCAGGTGTTTCCGAAACCCCATGATGGAGTTCTTTATGAGGTTCTATCTCTAAATCATTAAGTTTAACATCTACAAAAGGTTCCGTTTCGTGTAATTCCGATTCTTGTTCTTCTACTGGTTTTTTAATCCTTTTTTTCCAAGAATCTTCAGTTCTAAGATCATTCTCTTTTTTCTTATCTGACAATTTTCTCAAAATAGGTTTTTAATTTTTTATTTTTTCTTTCCAAGAATCTTTCCTTTCAGAAGGATCATCTATAGTTATCTCTTCAGAAGGTTTTACATTTAACTGCATGTAACTCCGAGGATTACTTGAGGTTGGATTTAACATTCCCATAATTTCTTGCTTTTCGATTTTTCTTCTATCTTCTTTCCCGGTCATTTTTCTGTACACTTTTTTTGCCAAATAAAACAAAAGAGATAATGAAATTGAAAATAAGAAATATACACTAACCCATCCACTTCCGAAAAACAAGATTGGAAAAGGAAGAAGTCCAGTTGTATACTGGGCAAAAAAGAGTCCTAATACCCCAAAAATGCCTAAAAAGATGAAACAACGTACACAAGAGGGAATTAATTGTTTTTTCATCATTGTTTTTGTTAATTCTATTGATTCCTGCTGCAATGATCTCAAATTTTGAACATTTCCTTCTTGTTGGGCTGTTCTCATTCGTTCTTGTAGATCCTTTGATTTTTCTCTAATTTCTCTTGCACTTTCTTGATTCAATCCAGTGATCTTATTAAAAATTATGCTCAAAACGACCATGGTTAGAGTCACTAGAAAAATCTGAAAGATTATAATCTCATTAGCCATTTATCCTTCACTATGGTAAAAAAATTTTAATTCCAATTAAATTTATTCATAATATTAAACTTCTAAAGGGAAGCAATTTAAACCTCAATATATTCAATTCAAGTTACCATTTAAATACCCCAAAACATATTTAGAAGCAAGGGTTTTCCATCGAGTAGGCATAGAAGAAGCAATAGCACAACCTAATCTGCAATTATTACAAAAATCATAACTATCATGATTTACCATTATTTCTCTTACTTCCTTTGAATTATATATTTTAGATATAGGGTATTTTAATGCATCAAAACTCACAAAAGGATGTATTTTACAGGGATAATCGATAACGCCATCATGTCTAACAAATAAATAAGCTTCAGCAACATGACAACGCAGTAAATTTTGATGATAATTAGGATAACCTCCAAAACCTCCCCTTCCGACCACAGCGATACTGATGGGATCAGTTAGAATGTTCTTATATTTCTCTCTTAATTTTAACATTAAGTTCGCCCAAACAGATAGTTTTGGAATTAAACTCTCGATATCCTTTATTTGATAAGTTAATCCATGATAATCTCTAATAATATCTTCACATGGAAATAATTCTATTGAGCAATTAAATTTTTCTGCTAATTCGCATATCGAATCAAGTAAATGAATGTTATCATTCATAACTACGGTACTAATAATTACTTTTTTGTCTCTTTTATTTGCAAGTTCAATTGTTTCTATCACTTTATGAAATGATCTTAATCCCCTCATTTTATCATGCAATTCTGCAGTTGGATAATCAAGAGAAAGTAGTAGATAATCTAATCCCTTTAAACCTCCATTTTTTTTTAGTAAGGAAGGCATTAAATAACCATTTGTAGCTACCCCATTCATAAAATCATGGACTACTCCTGCGTGATAGACCAAATCAGGAAGATCTTTTCTTAAAGTGGGTTCTCCCCCAGTAAATGATAAGGTTGTAACCCCTAATTTAGCAATTTGATCAATTATATCTCTTATTTGTTGTGTTGTCATTTCTTTAGATATAACATGATTAGGCAACGATGGAAAAGAGCAGAAAGGGCAAACAGCATTACAACGCAATGTTACCTCGATTTGTGCAGAATATGGTACTTTAATTTGAGTAAATTTGTTCAAGGTGAAAATCCGTAAATATCTAAAAACATTCTTAATTCTCATTGGAGGAATATTATTCACCTTAACAACAAATGGGATGTTTTATAAAAATCTTTATAAGGGTTTATTAGAAATAATAATGTCTAGTAGGGTAATAAACCTACCTAAACCTACCTATTTTTCTTAAATAAGCAAAATAGAAAAAAGTTATTTTACTTTAAGCTTCCGTACCACACGATTTACATATGTACTTCTTTGCATAAATCTTCATTCCACCTTGTTGAAACAATACTTGAGATTGATCTTCAACAGTATTAAATGCTAAACCGCCACATTTTGGACAAATTCTTCTTCCCTCAACAGGAGGTTTCTCGATAGCTCGCTCTTCTTCCTTTTGTTTTTCAACTAACTCTGATGGTTTTACTGTAGCTCTAGCTTCAGGAATTGAAGGTTGAGAAGTTTTTATATTCAAAAGTTTATCTAGTTTTTCATTTATTGTCCCTAAAAGCGTTAAAATTTTCTCTTCAAATTCAGTCATAATAATTTTTCTCCTTTTTAATCATTTAATTACGATTTTAATAAATGATCTATTTGAATTTTAAATATTTATGTAAATATGGGTTTGAAGGTGATATATAAATTATAAAAAGTAGTTGTTATCACGAATTTCTTTCTTTCATGGGTGTAAAGATCTTAAAAAAGTCCCTTCTTATTTTTACATTTCCTTGAAATTTTACGATAATTTTGTTACCCGAAATCGTATTAGCATGTAACTCTCCATAACCTTGCCCAAATCCCGTAAATGCAATGATATCTCCATTAGTTAACCGAGAATCGAGTTTTGCTGAATCTTTAATTCTTAAGTAGATACCTCGTTTTATATCATCTAAACTATCTATTTTATGAATACTGGAAAATGAGTATGAACCGCTGTAATTTTCGATGATATAATCATGCAATTTTTTAATTGGTGGTTTATGAATTATAATAATCTCTCCCTTTATACCTCTTTTAGCAATCACTAAAGCAGCAATAGCATGATCAACAAAACCTTTAGAGTGCACTTCATTTACGAGTTTACCATTTTGAAGATGATATAATGCTTCTTTTGTTGTCTTGTATTCATCTACGAGATATATTTCTGGAGACGTAAATCTCTGTTCAATGGTTTCTTTATTATCTTCTTGTAGTTCGAAAAACTCTTTGAGAAATTCTACCATAAATTCTGATCCTGGACCATTTCCAATGAAGATTTTTTTAATCAAATCTTTTTTATATTGCAAAAATGTATCTAGTTCCCTTTTAAGAGTTTTTTGAGAGGTATTCCATGACCTAACATTATCTATTTTATTCTTGAGATTTACATACCACAAAGATGGAAGTTCTCCTTGCTCCATTAAACAAAATCCAAAATGTCGAGTTCCAGGATCTACAGCAAGCGCCAATTCTTCTTTGTCAAAGCGAAAAAGATTTATTTCTGCCATTCCATTTGAAATTTTCATCAAAGAATTGAAGAATGGATCAAAATCATCAATTTTTACTTGGAGAAAGAAATTTTTGTGTATATCTTGGTGCAGCAGTTCTATGTTATATTTCTCAATAATTGGAAATAAATCATGTTGATTATCAACTTTAACTAAAACATCTTGAAAAGGTACAATTTTTATAAGTTTAGTCTTTTCAATAGCTTTCGCAATCGCTTGGGCAATATCATCTTCATTTTTTCCTGAATAAACGTTAACGTGAAGACCGTCAATATGAAATGCTTGTTTTGCGACAGAAACGCCTAAAATATCAATTAATTTTGGTTCAATTAGCTCATAAATTCCTCTTGATATCGTTAAGTTATTTGCACACCTAGGAACAATACGTACATGAGCAGTTCCAAATTTAGCTTCACTTATTGAATTAATAGTCACAATTCCTTTTATTTTAGAACCAACAATTTGAAATTCAATTAATTCCTCAAGATTTTTCTTAATGAATTCAAACTGCAAATCACCTACTACTAAAATATTTATGGTTCCATTATCCACGTAAAAATCGAAAAAAGGTATTACTTTTTTTAATTTCTCTAAGGTATCCACTCCTATTTTAAATCTTATTGGATCATTAATGGTGATAAAATATTCTTTCCTGGGTTTAATTTCTGAAAAAGTTCCTGTAAAATTTGCAGGAAAGAATTTACCTTCACGATAGATAGTACCAAGATCAAAATCTGTATTGATGTTTAGAGAAACTTTAACTATTTGCCCTTCAACAGCTTTTTTTAATGTTTTGCCACCTATGGATAATAAATGTCGTATTTTAATTTTATCCGTTATCCAATTAGTTTCAATCCTACCAGATAAAATTCCTATACTTAATAATTCACCAAAGCCTTTCTTGTTATCATAACCTAAAATAATAAATGACAAATTTTCATTTATGCCAGTTCTAATTTTTGTATATAATGTTATTTTATCTATTAATTCATCAATCCCAAAAATTTCTTTAGCAGAGGTTTCTAAAACGGGGTAATTTTTTGTTGGATTTAGTTTATTTAATTCTTCTTTAATTATTTTGACGTTTGCGTTTCTTAGATCCATTTTTGTTGCTGCGATTATAATTGGCACATTCATCTCATGTGCTTTCTCATATAACCAATAAGTTCTTGCTTGAAAACCTTCATTTCCAGCAATTACCAAAATTAATAAATCAGCGAACGATAATCCTAACGCAATTGCACCCTTGAAATCAGCATGACCCGGACTATCTAAAAAATTAATTAGTATATTTTTCTTATCTAATGCGAATTCTATCACTTTTAATGTTACGGTGGTACCTCTTATAAGTTCGAAATCTAGGTTATCAGGAAAAACACCACAGATTGCTTGAATTAGACTACTTTTCCCGTGTTGGGCATGTCCTGCTATTAAAACGTTAAGAACCCTTAGATTTTCATCCATCTTGAATTTTCCTATTGTTACTTTTAAAGAAGGTCAGTCGCCTCTCCTAAATCCTTCAATCGATTCGAAATAATCTAATATCGCCATCTTTATTTCAATTGCAGGATAAATCAATCGCTCTTTTTGTACGGTTTTCAAGGCTCTAGTCCAACTCCATTCAGGATTTTCTTTCATTATCCACGCAACTATGAGCCCTCCACTTCTAGAGATCCCCATTGCACAATGAACTAGTACTTTACCAGTTTTTATGTGAACGTCTATAAAATTTAAAATCTCTTCAATATAGCGATGTGGAGGATACCAATCATCAGGAAATCCTTTGTATAGATATTCAAATCCGAGATCTGTGGGATCGTAATAATTATCTTCCATTAAATTGACGATAGCAGTTATACCTATTTCTTTAAATAATTTAAAATTTAAACGGGGCCAATACGCACCGATATAGAGATTCGGATAAACCTTGTAAATCTGATCTAAGTCTGCCATTTTTTTTCTCTAAATATTCGATTTATGCGGGTAATAGTTTCATTTTGTGAAATGGACTTAACTTATTTTGACATAGTCTTTCTTTAGGTATTTTTTTCCCCACTAATTTTTCAAAATATTTAAATTGAATACCGCTACATAGCTTTTCTCTGGGTGTTTTAGTTGCTTCTACTATTAGTGTTGAAATCCCTGTATCAGCAAGATAGCGTCCTGCAACTGATCCTGCGATGGAGCCTCCTATAATGACTACTTCATAATTTTTCATTTGAGTTTCTCGCAAAATATTTTAAAAAGAAAAATTAAATCTTACCTAAGTCTCGACTTGCTATGATATTAGCACCACTTTGTAATAGGTCTTTAATCAGGATATCTCCCATTTTTATTGGAGCATTTACGACAGTTTGTGCTATTATCATCAGTGCCTCATTTAACTTATCTTTAAGTATCGGTTTATCAGTTCTTACGGGAATTAGGGGAATAAACCCATTTTCTACCCTTATTGTAGTGGTAAGAATTCTTTTAGGTTCATGAAATTCTTGTTCGGCATATTCTAATCCCCGTTTGCATGTGTATCCTTCATATGTAATTTTATTATCTGGATCTTTAAGAACTTTAATTTCGCAACCCGTAGGGCATACAATGCACCGGATAACTTTAACAGTACTTATTTCAGAAATTTTTTTCACCTCGTATTAATCTTCCTCTATCAAAACTTCAGGGCGAGGAATTATTTCTATTCTTATTTCTTTAATTGTCATGTCCACCCCAATTTCTTTCAAATTGAGATCTAATTCGATCATTTCACTAGGAATCACATACACCCTTTTTCGTTTGTATATGACTTTATTGCTCTCATCCTTAAATTGAATGAGTACTCTTCGATCAGGATACTTTACTCGAAAATTAAAAACGATGTTTGATTCCATATCTCTCTTGTTAATTTGATCTGGTTTCACGTAATTAATATTTTCACCGGGTATGCATTTGATCTTCTCTTCCTTTGCTATTGATTTATCATACCTATTTTGAATATAATCAACAACATTTTTCCCGGCTCTTTTAGCTTCAGAAGAAACCATATCAACCAAATCATGAACTTGAAGGACATTCCCACATGCAAAAATCCCTTCAATTGTTGTCTCTAAATTATTATCTACTAATGGTCCTCCATTTTGGGAAAGGGAAGCTCCAGCTTGTAATGTCAATTCATTTTCAGGAATTAAGCCTACTGAAAGTAACAATGTATCACATTCAAAAAATCTCTCAGATCCTATTATTCGATCATAGTCCTTTGTAACCTTTGCTATCGACACTCCTTGTAATCTATCCCTTCCGTGAATTTTAGTTACAGTGTGACTAGTGATTAAGGGAATATCATAATCCTCTAAACATTGAACTTGGTTTCTCAGAAGTCCGCTCACATATGGCTGGATCTCAACCACGGCTTTAACATCACATCCTTCCCAAGTTAATCGGCGAGCCATTATCATTCCGATATCACCACTTCCTAAAATAACAAATGTATGTCCCGGTAAATATCCTTCAATATTGACAAACCTTTGTGCTTGTCCAGCAGTATATATTCCTGCGGGCCTAAATCCAGGAATATTGATGGCACCCCTTGTTCTTTCACGGCACCCCATGGCGAGAATAATTGCTTTGGCACTAACTTCAATAAGGCCTTCTTTATTATTTACAGCATATATTTTTTTATCCTTAGTAATTTCTATAACCATAGTATCTAATATATAGGGAATTTTCAAATCTTTAACCTGATTAATAAATCTTTGAGCATACTCAGGTCCCGTTAATTCTTCTTCAAATTCCTTAAGACCGAAACCATTATGGATGCATTGTAATGTGATTCCGCCCAATTCTTTATCTCTTTCCACTATTAATACTTTTAACCCCGCTTTTTTAATCTCTATTGCCGCTGCTAAACCTGCTGCTCCAGCACCAATAACAAGGACATCTGATTTATAACTTTTCATTCTTCTTCACCACTCTCTATTTTTCTAAGCAGTTCATCCTTGGTTTTTGATACTAAGAAATTAGAATCTTCACCTTTTTTAGTTACCTCTTGATACGGAATGTTTAGTTCTCTTGCGAGAATTTCCATAACTCTTGGGCGGCAAAAACCACCTTGACACCTACCCATTCCAGGTCTACAACGAAATTTAACTCCATCTACAGTTATTGCGCCTACAGGAGCATGAATAGCATTTAAAATCTCTCTTTCGGGAATAGTCTCGCACCTACAGATTATTCGCCCCCAAGCAGGATCTTTTCTAATTTTTTGATCTAGAACATCTTTAGAAAAATTCTTAAAGCGTTCCGGTTTAGGTCGAATAGGGTTATAATTGTCATTGGGTTTCAATTCAACACCAAGTAACTCGAGATATTCAGTCACTCTCTCTGCAATTGCATAACAAGATGTCAATCCAGGAGAAAGAATCCCTACAACGTTGATGAATCCATATACATCAGTATTATCAATGATAAAGTCATAACTATCTGGTATTGCTCTCAAACCAGCAAAGTTTCTAATCGAGGCACGTACAGGCAGTTTAGGTACTAATTTTCGTGCACCTTCAAGAATTTCTTTTAAACCCGCTTCTGTTGTTGAAGTATCTTTTTCATCTGATATGTTTTGAGCATTTGGTCCCACAAAAGTATTTTCATGGGCAGTGGGGCAAACTAATATTCCTTTTGATACTTTTGTTGCTGTTGGAAACAGAATTTTGTTCAGATGCATAGCATTGCGATCAAATAAAATATATTCGCCTTTACGAGGCATTATATCAAAATAATCTAGCCCAACCATCTTAGAAATCTTAGATCCAAATAAACCAGCTGCATTGATAATATTGTGAGCTTTAAAATCACCTTGCTTAGTTTTTAGATCGAAAATATAATTTTGATGACGAATTTTTTTAACCTTATGATTCCGAAAAAATTTTACGCCATTCATTGCTGCGTTCTCTGCTAATGCGAAAGTCATCTCATATGGACTTACAATCCCTGCGGATGGTGCATGAAGTACTCCTACCACGTCATCAGTTAAATTTGGCTCCATATGTTTTATTTTTTTCTTATCCAGGATTAATTCTAAACCTAAAATGCCATCTTGAATCCCATAGTTCCGTTCTTTTTCTAATTCTTTAATTTGATTATCTTCTAGTGCGACTACAAAAGAACCAATCCGTTTAAAAGGAAAATTAAGTTCCTCAGCAGCTTGAGTGTACATTTTATTTCCTTTGATGCACATGTCACGTTTTATATACTCTCTTTCAGCAGCATAACCTGCATGAACAACTCCTGAATTAGCTTTTGTAGTACCCGAAGCAATATCAACTTCTTTTTCTAATAAAGCAATCTTAATATCATATTTGGAGAGCGTTCGTGCTATACAGCAACCAATCACGCCACCTCCGATAATAATTACATCATAAATCAAGAATGATAACCCCTTATAGTATCAAATTATAATCTTGCGTCTTAATTATTAGAACATTTTTCTTCTTTAAAACTTTGATACTATTTAATTCATTAATTTCTTCCCTAATAATCGTGGAAAATTAAAAAAACACTTGAAGAAACCAGAATAAGTTAAATGCGAAGGCTAAAATCATTAATCCTACTGTTAAAGGATTAAATATGGTGCTTTTTAAGGATTTTTCTTGTTTTAATCTCAGATTTCCTTGGAGTAAATTTTCTACGGGTTTAAATTTTGACCCTGCTTCTTGTTTGAGGTGATAAGAACCCAAAAATCTTGGACTCCTTAATTGCTTCATGATGCTATTTGGATCGTTTGAATTAATCCAATTTAATCTGTTATTATTCATTAAATCTTCATAATCTACGACAATACGCGGATCTCCTCGATTAGCAACTTCCTTTTTTATTGTATTTTCTGAAGTCATATTTTCGATTAAATAATATACTGCTAATCTTAAATTCTTTATGGTTATTGAATATGGGTTACCAGAAAGCTTCTTTCATTTTGTTTATAGCATCTTTTTCTAAAGAACTATCAATATAAGCTCCGAAATCTGCAAAAATACTAATATCATTATCCCATTTTGCAAGTACTTCTTGAGGATAGTTTTTAAAAAATAGATCTCCAACTTTTTTCAATTCCTCCTCCGTCTTTTTCTCTTTAATCTTAGTAGAAGTACTCCCAATGAATAGAAAATCCCTTCTTTTTACTACAACAAATTTCAGATTACTGAGTTCGAAATTAGTAATTCCACCATTTGAAAGCTTTTCTGCGAATGTATTTAACGCAGACATTAACGCACCGAACAATTGGGGATTGATTTTCTCATCCTGAACTCGTGAATAGAGCACAACTCCAGTAGAGGTAAGTATCCATACATCTTTAAGTATTTTTACCATTTTATATCCCTATTTCATTGGTTAATGTAACTACACTGACATAATTTCCTATAAAATTATAAAAATATTTCTTTAAATAATTCTCTATTGTCAATAAATATTACTTTAGTATATAAAAATATAAAGTAATTATTATCATAGTGAATAATTTTTAAATTTAGAAAGAATAAAATTTTATTATTTACAGCTTTTCTCAAGATAGATGTTATTTAAAGTGATTTTTCTAAACATAGTGATTAGTTATATATTTAAAACCAAGTTTAAAAGGTGTATTAGGACATTAATTTAAAATTTGATTATGGAAAAACAGGACTTACAATAGCCTTGGATCCTAATTGGGATGTAAAAGTGCTAAAACCAAAACCTCAACAAATATTACAAAATCCCCTTCAAACCATTCAAGATAAAATTACCCACCCTGTTGGATCACCATCACTTAAACAAATCGTAATGAGAAAAGGTCACGTGGAAAGAATATGTATAGTCTCTTCCGATTCTACTCGACCAGTACCCTCCCATATCTTATTGGAAGCTTTAATCAATGAACTTAACAATTATGGAATTCGAGATTCCCAAATTATCATTTTAATAGCGACAGGGCTTCATCGACCATCTCGAGAGGAAGAACATGAGAATATTTTAGGAAAAAAGCTATATGGAAGAATTGAATGTGTAGATCATATTGCAACAGATATGGGCAATCTCGAGTCTTTAGGAAATTCTAAAAAAGGAATTCCGATTTACATTAATAAAACTTATCTTGAAAGTGATATTAAGATTTTAACGGGATATGTTGAACCACATTTCTTTTTTGGTTTTTCTGGGGGTTGTAAATCTATAGTTCCTGGCATAGCAGGAGCCAACACTATCCAAGCAAACCATTCAGCTCAATTGATTGCTTCAGAAAATTCGCGATTTGGGATATACCAAGATAATCCTATGTACTCGAACTCCATGGAAATAGCAGGTATCACGGGATTAGATTTTATTGTAAATGTATGCATTGATGAACACCATCAAATAACTAATGTTGCTGCTGGAGCATTAGAAGTTGCTCATGATTTTCTCGTTCAAGATCAATTGAAAAAAGTTTTCAGCCCAATTAAAAGACCCTATGATATCGTGGTATGCGGTAATGGGGGATTTCCCCTCGATTTAAATCTCTATCAAGCGGTTAAAAGCATGGCAATCGGTGAAATGGCAGTGAAACAGGGAGGGACAATCATTTCCGTGAATGAGTGTTCTGATGGCGTGGGGCAAGCAAAATTTAAAGAACTACTCTTTTCTGGAATGACACCCAACGAGATATATAATAAAATCATTCAAAGAAAGATAATAGTACCTGACCAATGGGAAATCCAAATATTAACAAGGATTCTCCAGAAAGCTGATATCTACGTCGTATCAGGATTAAATGAAAATAAATTGGGTAATATTGGATTAAAGCATGCTCAAACCGTGGAAAAGGCAATTTCATTGGGACTAAAGAAACATGGTCCAGATGCTCATATATTATTTTTACCTAACGGACCTCAAATCATCCCTCATCTTATGCCATAAAATAATGCCTTTCGATCGAGTTTTTTATTGAATGGCACGACGTATTAAATCTATTGACAGATTAGATAAAATATTACTTTAAAGGATATTATTACTCACTTTTCCACGTTTATTTCAGATGATTTTAAATTAATTAAAATTTCTTATATCAAACTTTTAAAATATAATGGAGCGTCTTTCCCATATATATGGGGGAAAAAATTCCCCCGCATTTTTGATGTACGCTGACACAGAACAACTTCAAATAAAAACATTTTTAAATATTGGTGTAACTTAATAAGTTATTGCATATGGGATAAAATGTTATAATCTAAAACGTAAAGAAATAAATACTTAAGAAAAAATTATTAATATGGTAAATGATTATATTAGTTTCTATCACGAATAATACGAATAACTATCATTTTTCCCAAACATGAAAAAAAAATTAAAGAAAAAAAACAAATAACCAACCAAAAAAAATCGTAAAGCAACCGAAAATGAAAATTTTTGAAGTTTTGATTTTACGTTTTTTTGAATTTTAAAGTAAAAAGTGAATTATCATGACAACCAATTATAAAGACCGCTTACGGAGTACAAGACCCATTAAAGATGATGAGGAAAGTACTAATACCGGTTTTGAGGAATGCTGTGAAAACCCCTGTGTAGAATCAAAAGAGGGAGATAACGTGTGCCTAAACTGTGGAATGATTGTTAGCCGGAATCTCGTGGGTAACGAGCGACGTGCTTACACAGTAGAAGAAGTAAACAAGCGTCGTAGAACAGAACCACGATGGAGGGAATTTGGCCCGCGTACCATGCTCCCGAATACGAAAATTGATAGTAAAGGACGCCTAATAAATGCAAAAGGAAAAACTTTATTCTCACGACTATCGAAAATCCAAAATTCATTGATTTCGAGCATTGAAAGGAATTTCTGGGAAGCAAAGCCTAAACTCAAAATGCTCACATCTAAAATGAACATTCCAGAGCACATTAAAGAAACCGCTTGGAAAATCTATAGTGTCGTAGCGAAAAAGAAATTAACAATGGGTAGATCAATTGATGGGTTTATTGCAGCTTCCCTATATGCTGCAATCAGAGTGCATGAATTCCCACGGCTATTAGAAGAAGTATGCGATTCCTCGATGACACCTCGTAGAACTGTCCATCGATCATTAGGCATGATTGTAAAGGAAGTGCTACCAGAATTAAACTTGAGATACAAGCCCATTACCGCTGAAGCTTTAGTATTTCGATTTGGTAACGACTTAGATTTATCCATGGAAGTTCAAAAGAAAGCAATTGACATGCTCAGAGAAGCATCGAAAAATGGACTGCTTCGCACTGGAAAAGATCCGAAAGGCTTAGCTGCAAGTGTTATTTACATGGCTGCCAAAGCAAGTGATTGCAGAAAAACGCAAGCGGAAGTTTCTAATGTTGCCAAGGTCACAGAGGTAACTCTTAGAAGCCGTTCCAAGCAAATTAAGATGAAATTATCCTAATCGGGTAAACTTTCTATTTGATTAGAGTATTACGGATTACACCTTTTTTTATATTTCTATTTTTATTAACTTAAATTATTTTATTCCTTCATTTATATACTTCATTTGCTTTCTTATGATTATTATTTATTGATTTCATATCATTCCTAATGCAAATGGTGTTCTAAAATTTATAATACGAGAAATATTATTGTTCATGAAAATTTAAATAGGAAACCTTATAGTCTTGAAAATTAGGAGATTAAGTAAATGGAGTCGTTAGAAATACTCCTTTCAATAGCTTCTTGTATTATGGCCTATTTTTTTGGTTCTATTAATCCGGGGTATTTCTTTGGGAAGATGAAGGGAATAGATATTCGGGAACATGGTACCAAAAATGCAGGGACGTCAAATACATATAAAGTTTTAGGATTAAAATATGCTGCACCAACAGCTCTTTTTGATACATTCAAGGGTTTACTCATAATCTATCTCGCTACCTTACTAGGTGTACCTCTTTTCTTTGCCCAACTAAGTGGAATCATTACCATACTAGGACATGTTTTTCCGTTTTACATGAACTTTCGAGGGGGGCAGGGAGTTGCTGCAGGTACTGGAATGATGTTATTTTACATTATATCCTATTTTACTCTTGATTTTATAAGTTTATTTTATTTTATAATTTTTGAAATGGTGTTGGTGGCTATATTTACATATGTAACTCGACGCGGAACTATCTTATCCTTAATTGTTCTTCCTCCTTTTGGGTATTTCGTAGTCGTAACGTATCCATTGCATCCTTATAACTTATTTTTTTTGATAATCCTTGCACATATCATATTTATTGGAGCGTTAAATGTAATAACTCGCAAAACCATGCAAATCACGGATGAAAATTATGTCCAACATAAATGGAGGGTATTAATGCGACCATTTTCGGTAGCATTTATCATTTTTTACGTAATTTTTTCCCAGGAAATAGCTCTTTTAATCATTGGAATTGTTTCTATCGCATTTATTATGCTTGACATAATTAGATTTCTCCATAAACAGACGAATGCGCTACTGCACGAAAAAGTTAAAAAATTATTTCGTAAAAACGAGTATCATGCATTTTCTTCAATGACTGTTTTTCTCACAGCCTTCTTCGTTACAATCCTCGTGTTTCCAAAAGAAATTGCTATTACAGCAAGTACATTTTTAATATTCGGAGACACTTTTGGCAAGATATTTGGGTTAGCATTTGGAAGGCATAAAATCTTGAATAAAACGGTTGAGGGCACCTTAGCTTATTTTGGGTGCATTCTGATCTGTAGCTACGTTCTGTATACACTCTTGGACATATCTCCTTACATTCTCTTATTCGGGGGGCTTTCTGCTCCTTTAATCGAATTATTTTCCATGGGAATTAATGATAATATCACGGTGCCTATATTTAGTGGAGCAATAATGTATGTTGCGTTTCTAGCAGGACTTTGATAAATTTTGAATGCACATTTTTATAAGAATAAACTACTTATTTAATTAATATCAAGATTTTTATCTAAGATGAAGGTGGAGAATTGACACCATTAGAAATCTTTCTGTTTATGGCATCACTCGTTATCGGTTATATATTAGGCAGTTTGAATCCTGGATATTTGATTGGGAGAATGAAAGGAATTGATATCCGGAAAGTAGGGACAAAGAATCCCGGTACTTCGAACGTATGGCATACACTTGGAAAAAAATATGGCATTATGACGGCAGCCTATGATATATTCAAGAGTTTGATATCATGCCTAATTGCAATATATGTTTTGGGTTTAAATTACTATCTTTCACAATTTAGTGGATTAGTAGCAATCATTGGTCATTGTTTTCCGTTTTACCTTAAATTTCGAGGGGGAAAGGGAGTAGCAACAGCAATAGGCATGTTACCTTATTATGTATCCATGTACATGTCTACATCTGATCCTTATGATTTTACCATGATTTATCTTGTTTTATTCTTACTAGCTATATCATTAGTGTTTATTTATATAACTCATTTGCTAAGCATGCTTGCTTGGATAATTTTTCCCATTTTAGGATATGCTTGTTATGTGTATTATCCAGGGAATGAGTTTAACATTTACTTTCTAATTGTCTTAGCATTTCTGGTTGGGTTTGTAACTTATAGTGCGGTTATCAACAAGAAGTTTCCTCTGAAGGATAAAATTTTTAAAAATGATTGGACAAGGATGATCCTCCGATTACTATCTATCTTTTTCTTGGTATTTTACGACATTTTTTCTAAAACAATTTCATTATGGATAATAATTTTGTTTGGAATTGTGTTTATTTCACTTGATTTTCGCAGAATATTAAGGGGGCATTCTGAAGAAAAAGGAGATAACGATTCAAAATCTTTATACCGACAAGAAGAAAAAATGAAATTTTCATCAATTAGTATTTATATCGTTGCATTTTTCATCACGATATTAGTTTTTCCTCGAGAAATTGCTTTTTCTGCCACAATATTTCTTGTTTTCGGAGATATTTTTGGGAAGATTTTTGGATTAGGATTCGGTCGCCACAGATTACTCAATAAAACTGTCGAGGGAACGTTAGCTTATGGGGGATGCATGTGTTTATGTGGATATGTACTGTATACGTTATTAGGCATCTCTCCAGTTATGCTTCTTTTTGGGGGTTTAGCGGCCCCCATTACTGAATTATTATCTATCAAAATGAATGATAATTTTACAGTACCAATAATAAGTGGTACTATCATGCTTTCTGTTGGAATTTTGCTAGGATTCTATCTTTAATGGTAAGAAAGGTTTTTTTCACTTATATATCAATAAACTTGTTATTTCTTTTAATATTAAACCGATCTTATTTTTACTTTTAAACTTAGATACCGTTAATAGGATTATATTTATGTACAATTTTATAAGTATCAAGTGTATTTGCATACACTATAACAAATTATTATTAAAGGTGTTAATGTGAATCCAATTCAAATTTCTTTCTTTGTATTTAGCCTTATAATTGGATATTTAATTGGATCAGTGAATCCGGGTTATATATTCGGAAGGTTAGTAAAAAAAGTTGATCTTCGTGAAGTGGGAACTAAGAATGCGGGAACTTCGAATACTCTGAAAGTATTAGGAATGAAATATGCCGTACCTACGGCGCTATATGACATTTTTAAAGCCTTAATTGCAGTCATTATAAGTTTGTTAGTGGGATTAGATGTTTTCTGGGCACAATTTAGCGGATTTATGACAATCTTAGGTCATATTTTTCCTTTCTACCTTAATTTTCGAGGGGGGAGGGGAGTTGCTTCAGCGATTGGCATGTGGT
>Ga0315534_1001328_pt1 | contig 17014 bp, 19 predicted proteins | sample SalMarSW160240MG_FD_203094 | JGI IMG/M metagenome (GOLD analysis project Ga0315534, IMG submission 203094) | Salt marsh sediment microbial communities from the Plum Island Ecosystem LTER, Massachusetts, United States - Salt Marsh Sediment SW1602-40 ... | reverse complement strand
GCCGCATTGGCATCGAGCCTCGACTCGCTGCTGGCCGCGACATCGGACCTGATTTTGACGGACGTCTATAAAGGTCATATCCGGCCCCAAGCCAGCGAGGAAGAGCTGGCCCGTGCTGCCCGCTGGGTAGTGACAGGCCTGGGATTACTTGCCTGGTTATTGTGTCTGCCTCGCATCACCACGCTGGCCGGGCTGTTGTATTTCATGGGTGCGTTTGTGGCCAGTACTATCTGGCCGATTGCAGCTGGATTGTTCTGGAGGCGAGTCAGCGGCTGGGGTGCAACACTGGCGATGGTCAGCGGCACGGCAATTGGACTGATTGCGTACTTTACGATCGGGTTTTACGTCGCCGCCCTGATATCCGCCGTGGTTTCCATGACCGTCGTACTGTTGAGTGTCTGGCTGCGTCCTGCAGACTTCGACTGGAGAGTGCTCGACAACTCGATGGAGGCAAGTTCATGACGATCTCCGTAACCGCACTTACCTGGCTGGTCGGTACGGCGACGCTTGTGACGGCGTTCGTGCCTGTCATTTTGATCATTTTCTGGATTACTGACTTGATAAAGGGACGTATATGGTAGAGAAACTCGATCCACGCCTTCATGAACCGCTCGAGGAACCACCGCTCGATGTGCAGGGATTCGAACGTCCCCGTAATTTACTGGAAACGGTCGCCGAGGACCTGGCACCCTTGCTGGATCTGACCCAGCGTCCGGTTGTGTCATCGAAACAGTTCAGTCGTGATCAGTTGGTACAACTGTCACGCCTGGCATCGCGTTATGAGACCCAGCCACAGATGATCAACAGGCCACTGACGGGCAAGATCCTGATCAGTGCCTTTTATGAACCCAGTACCCGTACCCGGTTGTCTTTCGAGAGTGCCTGGCATCGCCTGGGCGGCGATATCATGTCCATTACCGATCCCGCCTCGACGGGTATCGCCAAGGGTGAGTCACTCTATGATGTGGGTGAGATGCTGAATCACTACGGTGACCTTGTAGTATTGCGTGACAGCAACGAAGGAGCCGTCTATGAAATGCTTGAGGCATTGCGTATCCCGATCATCAATGCTGGCAACGGTACCGATGAACATCCCACCCAGGCAATGGCCGATATCTATACCCTGTTGAAGTGGCGGCCTTCAATGTGTATGCCGGATATCGATGATGAACAACGTATACGGGTCGGCATCATTGGTGTCCCCGGGCGTATGCGTACCGTGCGGAGTTTGCTGACCCTGTTGAGCCTGTTCGCCACTGCCATTGCCGAGGTCGTCATCATCAGTGATGAAGACAGGCCGTTTGCCACCGGCCAGCGGGAGGAGCTGGAACAGGCCGGATTGAACATCCGTCTCAGTCACGAGTTAAACGATGAATTGCCGGAACTGGATGTTGTGTATATCAATACCATCAATTGGGTCGAGGACGATTACGAAGAACTGGGCGGGCATTACCGGCTGGACAAGAATTCGCCGCTTAAAACAGATGCCATCATCCTTCACCCTCTCGCGCGCGGACAGGAGCTTGCGCGTGATCTGGACGATACGCCGCACAACTGGTATTTCGCCCAGGCACGCGGCGCGGTGTTCATGCGCATGGCGCTGTTGTCTTCCATTTTAAAAACCTTTGTTTGAGAACTGATGAGAGAATTATGTGTGGTATAGCAGGATATATATATACAGATCGTAACCGCGGCATAGACCCGGATACCCTGGTGGCCATGGCGGCCATACAATATCATCGCGGCCCGGATGGCTTCGGCTGGCAGGCCATGGAGGGGATCGGGTTCAGTCATGCACGGTTGTCTATCATTGATCTGGATCAACAACGCGGTCAACAACCTTTCGTCTCCGCTGATAAACGCCTGATGCTGACCAAAAACGGCGAACTCTATGACTACCAGCGCCTGCGTGCGGACTCGACCAGCCGCGGTGCCCGTTTTCATACCAAGAGTGATTCGGAAATCATCATGCACCTGTATCCCCGGCTGGGGATCGATAAAACCCTGCCCCACCTGCGTGGAGAGTTCGCCTTCGGCCTCTATGACCGGCAGGAGGACACCCTGTACCTGGTGCGTGACCGTTTCGGCATCAAGCCGCTTTACTGGACCCGGATCGGCGAAGGCGATGCTGATGGCGGGTTGGTATTCGGCTCCGAACTCAAGGTCCTGTTTGCCCACCCCGAGGTCAAGCGCGAGATCGATTCCGCCGGGCTTTTTCACCAGTTGATGCAGACCATCGTACCGGGTACCACCGCCTTTAAGGGCGTGAACCAGGTCAAGCCCGGCCATATGCTGGCCATCCGCCGTCGCGATGGCCGGCTGCATATCGAAGAGCGGCGATACTGGGACATGCCGTTTCCGGAGGAGAGCACCCGCAGCAACACATTCGATGAGTCCGATTATATAGAAGGGGTACGTGAACGCCTGATCGAGGCGGTGCAATTGCGGCTCGAGGCGGACGTTCCCGTGGGCTGTTATCTATCCGGCGGCATCGATTCCTGTTCCATTGTCGGCTTGGCGGCCGCCAGTACCCAGGGTTCGGTCAAGACCTTTACCATCGGATTCGACAGTGCGGATTATGATGAAACACCAATCGCTCGCGAGATGGCCGAGGCCTGCGGTGCCGATCAGGAGGTGCTGTTCCTCGATGCAACCCACCTATATGACTACTTCGAGGAAACGCTCTGGCATACCGAACGCACCATCTATAACACCCTCGGCGTTGCAAAACTGCTGATGAGCAGACGCGTGAATGAAACCGGTTACAAGGTGGTGATGACTGGTGAAGGATCGGATGAGCTGTTCGGCGGCTACCCGGCCTTCCGGCGTGATATGTTTCTGCACGGTCTCGATCACCTCCCGGCTGAGGAACGCAGCGAATGGGAAGGTATGCTGGCTGAGAACAACAAGCTGTTCACGGGATCGATGCTGGCCGAGCAGATCGTCGAGGATCCGGCATTGAACGCCAAAGTCGGTTTCACGCCATCCTGCCTGCAACCCTGGCTCGCCAGCGGTCAACGTGTACCGGGTCTATTGAACCCCGAACGACGCGCGGAACTGGCAGGTTACTCACCGGGTGCCGCCATCGCCGAGACCCTCGATGCCGATGCATTACGTAACCGCCATCCCCTGGATCGTGCCCAGTATGTGTGGATCAAGACCATGCTTGAAGGTCAGATCCTCACCTGGGGTGGCGACAGGGTCGACATGGCGAATGCCATGGAGGCGCGACCGCCGTTCCTTGATCATCAGCTTGCCGAATATGCCGCCCAGCTGCCGCCGACCATGCGTATCCACGGGCGTATCGAAAAATACGCCTTGCGTGAGGCCATGAAAGGACTGTTACCTGAAACCTTATACAAGAGAGAGAAGTTCGCCTTCATGGCGCCCCCGGCACATACCGATCCGAACAAATGGGCCGCGATGCAAAACCTGGCGCGACGCTATCTGGCGAGGGACGTTATCGAAGAGACCGGGCTGCTGGATGCAGACGGGGTCGAGGCATTGTTCCGGTTGCATGATGCGACGGATACCTCGGTAGCCACCCAGACACAACTCGATGCCGTCATCAATCACCTGCTTGGTGTACAAATTCTCCATCAACAGTTTATCGCCGGCGATATTCCCGCGATGGCCCGCCGTAAGGCAGAAAGCCTGGGCTGGTCGGCCGCTATCGGCCCGAGTCGGACCCATGCCGATGAGGTGGCAGCAGGCTGATCCTGGATTTCAAGTCAACGGTATTTTGGTTTTCCCACATTCACATTGAAATAATAAGGGGTAGATAATGACAACATCAGCAATGAATCATATCTGGCACAAGCGCCTGAAAGAAATTGATAATCCTATTCAAAGTATCCATATCCCGAAGAATATCACCGACGAGCCGGACCAGGACGAAGAATGGTGTGAAGTCGTAACCAATAACAAAAAGCAGCGTATACGCTTTCATGACTATGATGAAGTATTCGGTATACCGGGCCTGTATGAGCGATTGTTTTACGATACCCTTGAGTGCTGTTCGCCCGGTTATGTCGTTGATCTGCTGGATGACGTCACACGTGAATGGGATACCGAACTGAACAATTTAAAGGTACTGGATGTGGGTGCGGGTAACGGCATGGTAGGTGACGAATTGCACCACCGTGGTGTACGCAAGGTGATCGGTGTGGATATTATCGATGAGGCAAAGCAGGCGACTTTGCGTGATCGTCCCGGTGTATATGAAGACTACCGGGTGGCCGACCTGACCGCGCTGCCCGGAAAAGACGAACAGGCATTGCGCAAGCATGGCCTGAATTGCCTGACCACCGTGGCGGCCCTGGGTTACGGTGATATCCCGCCGCTGGCCTTTCTCAAGGCGCTGGATCTTATCAGTACGCCTGCCTGGGCAGCGTTTAACATCAAGGAAACCTTTTTGCATGAAAGCGACCAAAGCGGATTCAGTCGACTGATTCGTAAGCTGATTCAACAGGACTTTCTCCAGCCGCAGTGTTACCGGCGTTACCGTCACCGCAACTCAATGGCGGGTGATCCACTTTACTACATTGCCATGATCACGAAGAAGTGCAAACCGGTCGAACCCAGGTCGTTTGCCGAATACGCCTAAATCCGCTCGCATGGGCATTCATCAAGCCATGATGTTGCATATCACGCGGGGAATTACCCCGTTGCTCGTCCTGGCCACGGATCAACATAGTCAGGTAGTGACCATGTCAATCGCGCCATCAGCGACCATCGTTCACCACCATTGACCGCGGCCGTTCGAATCGCTCCATGGATAATCCATGATAGACATATGCCTCGCAACAAAGCGGTCGGATGATGGCAGGTCGTGTCCTGTAATCCATACCGTCGAATAATGTGGCCGAATTCTCAAGTACTGCCGGCAGTAAATTCACCGTTCCGCTGCCCTCGTCGAACTGTTCCTCGTCGCGCCGGTTAATGTCGCTTGGCAGCAGGTCTTCGAACGCCTTGCGCAGGATCCATTTGCCTGTGCGTCTCCCGTGCGCTGTGCCATGGAGCTTGAACCCCGCCGGTTTGGTCAGCGCCTTCTCGATGAAAAGTGGCATAAGCGCCTCATTCCTTGAGTGTAACGGATAAATTTCACACACTATCCCCATGCTGGAACTGATACAAGTATCCAAACACTATGGAGATACAGCAGCGTTGGCGCTGACCAATCTGCGGATACCGGAGGGTGAAACCCTGGTGCTCATCGGTCCCAGTGGCTGCGGTAAGTCAACCCTGTTGCGCCTGATTGCCGGTTTGATACAACCTGACAGCGGTACGATCACACTCGAGGGAATGACGCTGACACCGGACAATATACTGACGGCGCGACAACGGATGGGTTATGTGATACAGGACGGTGGCCTGTTTCCCCATCTAAACATTCGTGACAATGTGACCGTCATGGCGTGCTACCTGCGGCGGGAGAGCGCCTGGATTGATGCGCGGCTGGCCGAGTTGGCGCAACTGGTCCGTCTGCCATCGGATCTAATGCACCGTTATCCATCCGAGTTGTCGGGTGGTCAGCGCCAACGCGTCAGCCTGATGCGCGCCCTGATGCTTGATCCCGAAGTGTTGCTGCTGGACGAACCTCTGGGTGCCCTGGATCCCATGATTCGTTACGAATTGCAGCGGGAACTCAGGGGGATCTTTGCACGGCTTGGTAAGACCGTTGTCATGGTAACGCATGACATCGCCGAGGCAGCCTTTTTCGGACATACACTGGTGCTGATGCGGGATGGCCATATTATCCAGACCGGCACCTTCAAGTCGCTTGCACGGACACCCGCGGAGGCATTCGTCGAGCAGTTCATCAATGCCCAGCGTGATCCGATGGAACAGCTTGCCAGGGTACTGAAATGATTACCTGGCGCACGCGTGTTACAGCATGGGTACTGGTGTTCTGCTTTTCTCCTCTACCCGCAATTGCAGCCGGCGAATCGCCTGCAACGATCACCGTTGGCTCCAAGAGCTTCACCGAATCGGTGATCATCGGTGAAATGCTGGTTCATATGATTCGCCAGACCGGTCACGAAGCCCGTCACAGACGGCAACTGGGAGGGACACGGGTACTGTGGAATGCGCTAGTCAGCGGCGAGATCGATGCCTATCCGGAATATACCGGCACCCTGATCCAGGAGATCCTGGTGAGAGAAAATCTGCAGACGGATGCGCAACTCAAGCGGGCTCTCGCGGCGCGTGGGCTGCGTATGACCGCGCCACTGGGCTTTAACAATACCTATGCGATCGGTATGAAGGACAAACTGGCCGGGAGACTCGGTATACGCACGATATCGGATTTACGCAACCATCCCGATCTTGTATTCGGATTCGGCAATGAGTTCATGGACCGGGCAGACGGTTGGCCCGGGTTGCAAAGACGTTATCAACTCCCGCAAAGCCATGTAACTGGCCTTGACCATGACCTCGCTTACCGTGGTATCGAGTCAGGATCATTACAGGTAACGGATCTTTATGCGACCGATGCGGAGATCGCTTATTACAATCTGCGAGTACTCGAGGATGACCTGGATTATTTTCCGGTCTATAACGCCGTGATCTTGTATCGCGCCGATCTGCAGCAGCGAGTTCCTGAGTTGGTGGCGCTTTTCAACCGGCTTGCAGGACGCATTGATGCGCACATCATGAGCAGGATGAATGCACAGGTCAAGCTCGATGGACAATCCGAGGCCGCTGTGGCCGCCGGGTTTCTCGAGGATACTCTGCAACTGGACATCGATCTGCAACAGCAAAATGTATGGCAGCGTTTATGGCGGAATACCATGGCACATCTCGTACTGGTGGCAATATCCCTGGGTGCCGCCATCCTTGTATCCGTGCCGCTGGGTATCCTTGCGGCGCGTCGCCCGCGCCTGGGTCAGATCATTCTGGGCGTCGCCGGTCTGATTCAGACCATCCCCTCACTGGCCTTGTTTGTTTTCATGATCCCGTTACTCGGTATCGGTGGTCCCCCGGCAATCGTTGCGCTGTTTCTCTACAGCCTGCTGCCGATCATTCGTAACACCTATGCAGGGCTCAAGGATATCCCGCCACCGATCGTCGAATCGGCACGCGCCCTCGGTTTGCCGTCGCGTGCAAGGCTGCGTATCGTGGAATTACCCCTGGCGACCCGGGCCATACTTGCCGGGATCAAGACGTCGGCGGTGATCAATGTGGGCACAGCCACGTTGAGCGCCCTGATCGGCGCCGGGGGTTACGGCCAGCCAATACTCACGGGTATACGGCTGGATGATATCGGCCTGATCATGCAGGGAGCGGTCCCGGCGGCACTGCTGGCACTATTGGTACAAGGTCTGTTTGAATTGATCGAACGGTACCTGTTACCGCGAGATCTTGGCAGGTCTGAAGCCGGCCTGAGGCTCATCGGATGACTCGTTGTGGTTCAGGATAGATCGATTTCAGGATGAAAGGTCCGCAGCGCTCTCGCCCCTATCACTATGAATATGATCATGACGACGAGTTGCACGGCATAAAACGGCGGTTCGGACAATGTCGGTGCCATTGATCTCAGGAGCTGAACCTTCTTGAATAGCTGTGCGACGGCGAGGAAGACGTTCAGGTAAAGTGCGAGCACGGCACCCATCACAAAGGACCAGCGCCAGGGACCCGCAAGGCGATAGCCGTATAACGCGAGGATTGCTACTGCCAGTACAATCAGCGAAATGATGGCGACCGCAATAGTCGTGTTGAAAAACGGTACCCTGAAATATAAACTGGTCATACTGGTCAAGACTGTCGAAGCCAGAAAGAGTACAGTCCAGCCCTCGAGCAGTTTGTTCCTGAGCATTCCCAAAACCACAATGAAGCCCGAGAAGATCCCTATCAAGCTCAACACGACATGGATCATTATAAATGTGTGAATTCCGATAATATCGATGATCATTATGCCCCTCCCTCCGATCAAGGCCCGCTGTTAGAGATTTTGCGATCACATTTTGCCGGCCTTCGCAAGGTTGCCGCTTCAGATGTGACTATATGGCTGATGCTGTCCCCGTCTGGAAGTGCGCACAGTCTTACACAGTGTGTCCCTGCTTATCATTGTCGACATTGTCATACAATGACAACCCTTCATTTATCACATGCGCATCAGTGCTTGCCGCCTGCGAACAGATAATCATATAAACATCAGCTGGTTGCAATTTATTTTTTGCGATTTCAGGTATTGGCATGCAAGCTGCAATTACCTGGTCAAGGGAATTTCCGGAATACCCGGGATCCTGACACTTGACGCAGCAACAGGAGATCAGACATGACACATGGCAATATTTTATATGTCGAACGCGTGATTCGTTACGTATTCGGCTGCGTTTTACTGCTGGGAATATTGCACCTGAATGTACCCCCCGTACTGGCATTCATCGCGGCCTACGCAATACTTACCGCGATGATTGCCTGGGAACCGATTTATGCACTGTACGGAACTGTGAAAGCGGTGATTCCCGTGCCGAGGTTTTACCCCAGGCCGGCAAGCGAGCCGGTTCTCAACACCTAGATCATACCAACCGCAGGAATTGCCCTCCTTCGAAGCGCCCTGTCCCCCCAGGGGCGCTTCACTTTTTTTTCATATAGTTAACCGATGACAGGCAGCGTTACTGTGCTGGTGATGGACATGATTGGTGCAACACGCACCATATCTGACTGCATGGATGCTGAATGCAAAGCCTTGACGCATCCAGCTGCCCGTTTTCCATGGCATGGTTGTTGCGAATTCAGATATAAAGTTCGCAGTATGGACATCAGCAGGATACATGGATAGACACTCGATTTTATGCTAACAGATATACTGGACGACGGGCTCGATGAGCACCCGGTAGTGAGCAAAGACGTGGCGGAGGTTTTTCTGATCGCAGCGGACCTGATCGGCAAGACCCTCGAGCCGGAACAGGCGATCGGGGGTATCCTGCAATTACTGGCCGATCGACTGCAGCTCGACAAGGGACGTGTTGTACTGCCGGACAGGGAATCGGGCATCCTGCGTATATGCTATGCCCATGGACTCAGCAAACAGGAGCGGGCTCGAGGTAACTATGCCCTCGGGGAAGGCGTTACCGGCCGCGTCATGGCCGAAGCCAGCATCGCCCTGGTGCCTGATATCAGAAAAGAACCCGAATACCTGGCACGTGTATTCAGCAGGACAAGGCTGCCGGATAATACCGATATTGCATTCATCGCCGTTCCGATCATGCAGGATGAACGGCCAATCGGGGTCCTTGCGGTCAATCCCGTTCACACTAAACAGACTGATTTTGATGTTGGACTGTATGTATTACAGGTCCTGGCATCGATAATCGGCCAGATCCTGCGCATTAACAGTCTGGTTAAGGAACGAACCCGTGAGTTGATCCACGAGAATCGTGCGCTGAAGATCGCCCGCGATCTGGATGGGGCGAGCTACGGTATCCTCGGTAAAAGCCAGGCATTGCTCCAGGCCCAGCAAAATGCATTACGCGCGGCTTCATCACAAGCCACGGTAATGCTGGTCGGTGAGTCGGGCACCGGCAAGGAGAAATTCGCGCGGATGATTCATTTTGCCGGTATCCGACGGGATCAAACCTTCGTTTGCATCAATTGCGCGGCGATTCCCGAAAACCTGCTGGAGTCCGAGTTATTCGGTCACGAGAAAGGCAGCTTTACAGGTGCGACGCATACCCGTACCGGGAAATTCGAACAGGCCTCCGGGGGTACGCTGTTCCTCGATGAAATCGGTGATATGAACATAGACCTGCAGGCAAAGTTGTTGCGTACACTGCAGGATAAAAAGATACAGCGTGTGGGCGGACGGGATGAAATCAGTGTGGATGTACGCATTATCACGGCCACTCACAAGAATCTGCAGGATCTCGTGAATAGCGGGAAGTTCCGTCTCGATCTCTATTATCGCCTCAATGTTATACGTATCGGCCTGCCCCCGCTCAGGGAACGCAAGGGCGACATCCGTCTGTTGGCCATCTACTTCGTTAACAGGGAAAATCAACGCAATGGTCGCAACATCAATCTCCCGGAAGAGGCATTGGCCCTGCTGGAAGAGTACGACTGGCCCGGCAATATCCGGCAACTTGAAAATGTGATCGAGCGTCTCGTCGTCATGACGGATAAGAATACTGTCACAACTCAGGATATCGAACAGATCCTGACGGAGGAGGCACGTGTTGATTCCATGACGGAGCACCTGTCCCAATTCAAATATCTTCCAGGCCTATACGGTAGACCCTATTCCCGCGTGCGTGAACATGAACGGGAAGGTATCATGAAAGCTCTGCAGCAATCCGGGGGTAACAAGACACAGGCGGCGAAACAACTCGGTCTTACTGTCAGGCAACTCCACTATCGGCTGACCAAGCTGGACATCGAGGGTTGACGGGAACATCGGCTTTCATACAGCAAGCACCTGATTTGGCAGGCGTATTATCCCAGGTATCCATTCTGTAGCAGCCGCTGCATTAAGCTGTGGTTAAGTTATCTCCCGGTAAAATATAATTCAGGTAATTCACAGGGGAGACGCGACGGTGAAACGAAGGATGGATGGAATGAATGTTGTCATGGCGATCGCTATCGCCTGTACATTGGCAGCCTGTGCCTCGCAACCTGCATCTGTAGCCCGTCCCGCAAACGAGGTTGCCGCACCGCCTCCCGTACCTGTCCAGGTCTACTTTTATCCATTGCACGACCAGAGCCCGGAGCAACAGGACCGTGATCGTTATGAATGTTATCAATGGGCCAGACAACAGACAGGATTCGACCCGAGTGCACCGTTGCTAGCGCCGCACCAGCGCGTCGAGGTGATCCCGCAACCGCCACCGGGTCATGATACCGCGGCGGGAGCCGTGACAGGTGCCGTCATCGGATCCATTGTTACGGCACCTCATGACAGTGGCAAGGGTGCGATTATCGGTGCGATGGCCGGCGCCATTGCGGGTGCCGCCTCTGATACGGAGCGTCAACAGGAAGCGGAACGTATTCAGGCGCAATACGATCGCCAGGCGGCGCTGCGCAATGCCAGCATCGAGGAAAAGGCCAGAAACTACCGGCGCGCGATGGCGGCATGCCTGGAAGGGCGCGGTTACAGTGTGCGCTGACAGGGGTGCGGATACCGCCTGAGAATGTGATGACAATTTGAATTGAGCGAGGATAAAGAGATGATGAGCGGCAAGTTACAGACAGTGATGATTGGATTGCTCATAACGGGCATTATGATCTTGCCGGCATATGCCGATCGTGATTCCAGTGACCGGGACGGTGATTTTCGCAACAAGCGGATCACGACCCACAAACCGGGATTGCAGGATAAACTCATGCGGGATGGACACCGGAAACAGCCTGCACAAGCCGATGATGAAAGGTCTTACAGGGAACGTGGCTACAAGCTGGATACGCGATATCATCACAATCATTATTACCCGCCCCGCGGGCGCGTCATCAGGACTCTGCCCAAACACTATCGGGTGGTGCCGTATCGGGGCGTGAACTACTATTTCAACGCAGGCATCTGGTATCGCCGCAGCGGGATCAATTTCACGGTCGTGATACCCCCGACCGGTGTGATCGTACCCGTCCTGCCACCGTATTACACCACCGTGTGGGTGGGTGCGACACCCTATTACTACGCCGGAGGCATCTATTATATCTGGCGCCCGTCCGCGCGTGGTTATGAAGTGGTCGAGGCGCCTGACGACGCTGAGGTCGTTGTCGAATCATCCGTGCCGCAGGAACTGTTTGTGTATCCCAAGCAGGGACAGAGTGAGGAGCAACAGGCGAAAGACCGTTACGAATGTTATCGCTGGGCGGTGGACCAGACCGGTTTTGATCCGAGCATGCCGGGAGGCAACGTGCCCGTCGAGGACAACGTCGCAAAACGCGCGGACTACCAGCGCGCCGAGACTGCCTGTCTCGAAGGACGGGGTTATAGCGTAAAATAGCCGCGGTTGATCGTCCTGCCCGTAGCGTGTTATATGAATATACGGAATGGGTGCATTTAAACAAACGATATATTCGGATACCACCTTGCTGATGTCAGCCAGGCCTTATATACGCGTGATCGGTGTTGCCACCCTGGCATTCCTGCTTGCCGCGTGCGCCAGCGTGCAACTTGGCCGGGATTTCGACCTGCAGGTTTTTACCAACAGGGTCCAGCAGGGTCAAACGACCCGTGACGAGGTGCGTGACTGGCTCGGTGACCCGAAGGGTACCGGGGTGTCGGTGGATGCCGGCGGCCGGCGTTATGAACAATGGACGTATCTCTATGGCAGTGGGCGACTGCACGCCATGAAGGATGCCAGATTCAAGATCCTGCAGATCAAGTTCGACCAGCAAGGTTTGCTGCGCAGTTACGAGTTCACGGCGGATTGATGCCGAATTTTCCAGGTGCGGTTTAGAGTAATCGACAAGGTAGGGATGCCTCACGTGATAGGTTTCATCCTCTCCAGACTCGATGTCTATGATCTGTCACAACTTGAGTGGATCAAGTTGCTGCCGTTAAACAGGAACCATGCGTTGCACGGCTGCTGTTCTCATCCTGTGTATTCCCGCAAACATAAACATGAAATGGTCAAGGGATACCGTATCCGCGCCAGTGTCAACGTCGAAATGGCGCCGCCGATCACATTCGAACACTGGGGACGGATTCCATCAACCCGTTACAAGCAGGGCTGGTATTCCGGTGAACAGACCTTCGTCTTCGACGACCTCGAGGAGTGCGCACTGCATACCCTGGCGCACGAATGTTTCCATTTCCTCAGCCATACGCGTCAATTGCACCATAAAAACACCGAGGCGAACGCCAACTGGTGGGCGGATCAATGGCTGGAAGAGTTCAGATTAATCAGCGTGATCTGAAGCAGCATGTGTCCAGTGCATGTCTGACAGTATCAGTAATCAGGGTGGTAGCCTGAAGGCATTATCCAGCGCCTTGCGCAGTCCTGCTTCATCGATACTGTTATTCAGGACATTAAGCTGTGTGCCGTCTGGCCCGAACAGGACCAGCTCGCTGCTGTCGAGCCGCTGACTGTTTTTGAATGCCAGTCCTTCCTCGGTGTCAACATCTGCAATCAGAAAATCGACCCGGCCTTGATAGTCGTCGCGGACCTGGTTGAGGAGATTCAGCAGGTCCATGCTTTGTTGGGCGCCCTTGTTCTGTATCAATACCACTGTATTGACGCCCTGTCCCACCTTTGACAGATCGTCATCGTATCCCTTTGGCAGCATCATAACCGCGATACCCAGCAGGACTGTGATGGCAACGAGGGTGAGAAGACTGCTGCTCAGAGCTGAACCTGTTTGTTTATCTTGCATGATGTGATGTCGTTGTGATTGCGGATTAATTTATTCTAACATCGCCGGCGCCGTTGCGGTTAATTGATGCAATGAGTTGCCTCATACGCTGGTAATGGGTGCCTTGCCAATAGATTTTACGGCAGTTTTCGCACTGCCAGAATTCGTTACGCCAGGCCTTTGTATGTGGGAGCAGATGTGCCTCGATCTTTTGCTTGGCGACTGGCCTGATGATACCGTTGCAATGTATACAGCGTGTAAACGGGCGCTGCGATCTGAACAGGTCAAGGCGGACGAAGACTTCCAGCAGTTGCCTTTTCGGATGTATCTCGCGCACGAAGTAGCCGTGCGTTATCAGCTTGCGCATCAACAATTGCCTGTCGCGTGTCAGCAGGATGCGATGTTCATTGCTCGAAATGCCGGCCAGCGTCGGATCGTCGAATTGATTGCTGTACAGCGTGTCGAAGCCGAACATCCGCAGATACGCTGCGAGACGGCCCAGATGTGTGTCCAGGACGAAACGTATATCGCGCAACGGTTCGGGTCGCAGGTGATTGACAGGGCTTATATCCAGCGCTTCGAAGACGGGGTATACGCTGATGCGGTCCCCGTCCTGAATCAGGTAATCAAAGTTAACCGATTGTCCATTGACAAGTATAAGATCGATCTCGGTATGCGGTACACCCAGTGACTCGACCAGGTCCTTGACCGAGCCCTGTTGTTTGAAGGGGTGTTGAAATGCAACCTTGCGTTGTGCCGGCGGTAGAAAATCGTTTAATTCCTCATAAAAGCGTATTTCAACACTCCCGGCCATGGTTGATTCGCCATCTTGACTGGTCACCTTTTTATTATAGGACGGGGAAATAAGAAGTGAACGGCTGCTTGCCCGCATGAATCGGATGATTCGAAAAAAAACTTGCGCTGCCCGGAAGAGGGGGGAGGGAGGGAGTGGGCAGCGCAAGTGCTACGACCTTGTAAAAACCCAGGCATGGCGGGAATGTTGGGTTGCCTGTCTGCGTTCCTTCGTACATAAACTAACAGGGTTTGCTTAATTTCAGCTTAACGGTCCGAAAATGTTCGATATCGTTGTTTTTTCTCGTAATATTGCCGCAGTTAAATTATTGTATGTTATCCGGCCGATTCGTCGCCGTAGGCATCAATTGCTACTATTGAACACATGACAAGTACGGAATTCGCCGGATTAATACTGCTCGTCGGGGGCGTGTGGTACTGGTTTCATGCCATCCGTGCCAAGGAGATTGCGCGTCTTGCTGGACGCAGGCGCTGCGAAGAGAACGGTGTCATCTTTCTCGACGATACGGTGATGCTGACACGACTGCGTTTGCGGCGGAATGATCAAGGCCGTGTGAAAATGTACCGCGAGTTCCAGTTCGAATTTGCCAGCGACGGCGGCATTCGTTACGGCGGTGAAATCGCCCTGTTGGGTGAGAGGATCCTTTATCTCGTGATGGAACCTTACCGGGAGACACACTGAAAAGCGGTTTGCGTTGCGAGTTACCTGCTGGTAATTCGGGGCTGCTACGTAATAACCAATGTGATCAGTGAGCCTCACATCGAATACAGTGTTGCTGGCTAGGTCCCTGAATTTCGTCAATATTTAAATAAAACCTTTTAATAACAATAAGATATGATTGTATTTGTAACATGGTCACTGACAATAGCTGACTATTTTTATAAGGTATTGCCATAATCGTTTACTTCAAAGGAGGAACGATATGGTTAGAGTCAAAGATAAAATCCCAGTAGTTCAGAATATCGGTTTGGCTGACCGGATGATTCGTTTCTTCGGCGGCGGTATTTTGCTCGCAGGTGGTGTATTGGGCATGGTATTGGGTGCATCAGCGCTACTGTCAACCATTGCCATACTGCTGGCGGTCTATCCATTAATGACGACCGTCATGGGTTGGGACCCGTTTTATCAGCTGCTGAATCTGAGGACCTGCAGTCTGCAAGGCGGTCGCAACCAATGCGGTACATTTCCCTACGAGGTGGACGCCGCCATCGGACATGAACCCGAGCCGGAGAATGATTATGATCACAGCCTGTCGGGTTCGCACCATAGTATGAGACACAAAAAAGTGGCCTGATACCGATCATAATCCAACCCTATTCAAACCCGGCACGTGTGCCGGGTTTGTTTTTGTGATGCATGTGAAATCACCTGTTTGCGGATAATATCGCATCCACGCATGCCGCATATGTACATAATACGTACGCCGGTATATCTTGAATCCGGGTATAGATGGAGCTGTGTCAGTGTCATAGCTTCATGTTGGCTGTATGTTTTCCGTTAACGTGCATGACTGCGGAGGCAAGGCAATGCGTTACGAACTCTTTTACTGGCCGTCCATACAGGGGCGTGGTGAGTTCATACGATTGGCGTTTGAAGAAAAGCGCGCTGATTATATCGATGTTGCACGTGAAGAGGGCCCCGGTCTCGGTGTCGAGGCTCTGATGCGTCTGTTGGACGGCCCGGCACTTGAACGGCCCCCGTTTGCGCCGCCGTTCATACGCGCCGGGAAACTGGTCATCGCACAGACCGCACAGATCCTGAATTATCTCGGTCCGCGACTGGGCCTTGCACCGAAGAGCGAATCCGGTCGTCTGTGGGCGCATCAGTTACAACTCACGCTGGAGGATTTCATCGGAGAGATCCATGGTGTCCATCATCCCATTGCCAGCAGCCTGTATTTTCACCAGCAACAGCGCGAGGCACGGCGACGGGCGCAATATTTCACCACGGGCCGGGCAGCACAGTTCCTGGGGTATTTCGAGAATGTGTTGGCGTGCAACAGGGCCGGCTCGGGTTACATGATCGGCCGGTCACTGACCTATGTCGACCTGTCGATGTTTCAACTGGTTGCGGGATTGCGTTACGCCCTGCCAGAGATGATGGCAAGGCTGGAGCCGGAGATACCCGGACTGGCTGTGCTGCATGAACGTGTTGCGCAACGACCAGCCATCGCCGCCTATCTGGAATCCGGTCGCCGTATCCCCTTTAACGAGGACGGTATCTTCAGGCATTATCCCGAGCTGGACAACTGACGGCGGTAATCGATGGGCGATGGACACGCTTGACAGTTTTTCACCGGCGCAGTAGCGTTTCCTCCTGTGTCATGACCCGTCGTCATTCAGAAACCACAGATTATCCATGAAGCCCACACGACTCCTGATCAAGTTTCCTACCCGCAGCCGGCCGGAGAAGTTTTGCGATGTGCTGAACAGATATATCGAGTACCTTTCCGGCAGGCATGACATCCGGTTTGTCATCACCATGGACAAGGATGATGACACCATGAACAACGCTCGCATCCGCGCCTTTCTCGATGATAAGGCGCAACGTGTATCACTGGTCTACCATTATGGCGATTCCAGCACCAAGATCGAGGCCGTCAATGCTGATATGGAGGGTGAGTACGCGGATATCCTGTTGCTGGCCTCCGATGACATGGTTCCGCAGATACGCGGCTATGACGATATTATTGCTACAGACATGGCGCGCTACTTTCCGGATTACAACGGCGCCCTCAATTACCATGATGGCTTGCGCAAGGAAAAGAGCCAGCACCTGATGACGCTTGCCGTGCTGGGTTGGCGATTGTACGAGGAATGGGGCTATATATATCACCCGGGATATGTTTCACTGTATGCAGACAAGGAACAGACAGAAGTCTGCCGTCGTACCGGCAGGCTGGTT
>Ga0315534_1001326_pt1 | contig 17022 bp, 16 predicted proteins | sample SalMarSW160240MG_FD_203094 | JGI IMG/M metagenome (GOLD analysis project Ga0315534, IMG submission 203094) | Salt marsh sediment microbial communities from the Plum Island Ecosystem LTER, Massachusetts, United States - Salt Marsh Sediment SW1602-40 ... | reverse complement strand
TGCCTTTGAGAAGGCGGATACCCTGGTGGTCGAGGTCAATATGAACAATGTCGATCAGCAGAAGATGGCGGAATTGTTCAAGCAGCGCGGGATATATCAGGGGAATGTGACCATCGAGCAGCGACTCAGCAAGGAAACGCTTGATAAGCTGAAGGAATACCTGAACAGTCGCGGCATAGATATGACACAAGTCAACAGGATGAAACCGTGGTTCCTGGGGATGACGATCGCGGTGCAGGAGATGATCTCGCTGGGCTATGATCCGAATCTGGGAGTCGATCTCTATTTTATGGCAAACCTGGGAGACAGGGAGATCATCAGCCTTGAAACCATCGAAGAGCAACTAGAGATACTGGCGGGTGATCCGCAGGATATACAGGATCTTGCCTTGCGGATGGAACTGGAGGATATCCCCGAGCTCGAGTCTTTGATGGGCAGGATGATTGACGCCTGGTCGAGCGGTGACGCCGGTGCACTGGACGAGATTATGCGCGAACCTGAGGACCGCTATCCCGGGCTGGAACAACAGTTTAAGCGAACCATTGATGACAGGAATATCCTGATGGCGAAAAAGATCACGCACTTTCTGGATACGGACAAGACGTATTTTGTGGTTGTAGGGGGAGGTCATATCGGTGGTGAAAAGGGATTGTTGACCCTGCTCGCCAATAAGGGGTTTTCCATACACCAGTTGCCGAAGGCGGAGCGTTCCATTGAGGAACAACAGCGATCGATGTCAATGAATCCCGTTGAAATGATTGCAATAACGAGGTGATTCGCTTAGAATGGCCCGGTTTATTCGGCAGGTAATTGACCTTTAACCGCAATTCTTACTCCTTGCCTTATCATTGTTTTTGGAAGGCTATAAACCATAAGGAGCAGTATGAGACACTACGAAATCGTATTTCTGGTACATCCGGATCAGAGTGAGCAGGTGCCCGCGATGATCGAGCGCTATCGTTCGACCATTGAATCGGGTGGTGGCGCCATTCATCGCCTCGAAGATTGGGGACGGCGTCAGCTGGAGTACCCCATCAACAAGGTTCACAAGGCACACTACGTGCTGATGAACATCGAAGTCGGTCAGGAAATATTGGACGAATTGAACAGCGCCTTTCGTTTCAACGACGCCGTGATTCGCAATATTGTCATCAGACAGAACCGCGCAATAACCGAGCCATCACCGATGTCCAGGGCCGGCAAGGGTGACAGTTCATCCGACAACAGTGATGATGCAACCGATCAATCGGATGATCGTTATGGCGAGAGACACCATAGGGGTTCCGGTCATTCTGCATCCGATGACCGTGATAATGCGGATTCCGCATAGCGAGATAAGGCTGCTCAGCCGCTGGCAGAACTGATTCCAGGTATGTTCTGGCGCCAGCTTCGATTGGTGATGAATACATTCAAGAACAGATTGATATAAGGAGAGTCCGTATGGCGCGCTATTTCCGTCGCAAGAAGTTCTGCCGTTTTACCGCGGAAGGAATCAAAGAAGTTGATTATAAAGATATCGGAATGCTGAAAAACTATATCGCGGAGACCGGCAAGATCGTACCCAGCCGTATTACGGGTACGCGTTCAAAATATCAACGTCAATTGTCAACCGCGATCAAACGTGCGCGATATCTGGCATTGTTGCCGTATTCAGATTCGCATTAAGTCCGCAGCCTTTCGTTTATTTCGATTTTATCTGGCTCATACCGGCCGGAGGTGGTGATCTCACGTGCAGGCATTTGCATCCTATATCTTACGCGGGCCACTTCAGGCTATCATTGTAACCGCAATCAGTTCGGTAACATCCTTGATACTCCCTCCTCTTGCCCATGTCAGCGGGGCATGCGTCGCACTTGTTACCCTGCGTAAAGGGCTGAGCAACGGGATCTTCGTGCTCGCCATTACGGGACTGCTTCTTGGCCTGGTGGGCCTGGTTTCTTCCGTAAACTTCGAGATGATCAAGATCTACATATCTGCCATGGTGCTGGTGTGGTGGCTGCCAGTTGTTTTGACAGCGGCGGTACTGCGATTCACCCGCTCACTGGGTCTTACCATATTGTTTCTGGGTATTCTATGTATGGTGGTCATGTCAGTGTCTTATCTGATCATCGGGGATATTCCGGCTTGGTGGCAGGACATGATACCGTCCATGCTGCAACCGATGTACGATGCCACGGATTTCAACCTGTCAAAGGAAGAGCTGAATCAACTGATGGCAAATATGTCGACCGTCATGACAGGATTTATATCTGCAACGATAGTGTATCTGACGATGATCAATCTGTTTATTGCACGTTGGATGCAGTCCATACTGTTTAATCCGGGCGGGTTCCGTGCCGAGTTTTATGGTTTGAAGCTTGACAGACGACTGGGCATATTTTTATTGGTGGTTGCGGCTGTTAGCGCATTTACATCAGGGATTATTGCAAACTATGCACTTAATCTCTTGATACTAATAGCTACCTTGTATTCTCTTCAGGGCCTGGCAATCGTGTATGCCATTATCGCTGCGCTTAATGCCCATATCGGCTGGCTTATCGGTCTCTATGTCCTGATGTTTTTCGCACTGCCGTATGTGATGCTGATATTGTCGTTCACCGGCCTGGCGGATAATTTCATGGATTTCAGGTCCCGCATAAAAAAACAGAAATGATCAGTCGCGACACATTGACATCAGAAGTGGCTGTGGATGTTACGGATTGAATAATATTGTATGCTATAACAATTGAGGTAAATGCTATGGAAGTAATCCTGTTAGAGAAGATTGATAACCTTGGCAACCTGGGCGATATGGTCAAGGTCAGGGCCGGATACGGCAGAAACTACCTTGTGCCAGGTGGCAAGGCAGTGTATGCCACTGATGAAAATCGTGCGAAGTTCGAGGCACACCGGGCGGAACTGGAAAAGGCGGCTGCAGACGTGCTGACGGCCGCCAAGCAACGTCAGGAATCCCTCGAAGGCATGACAGTGACTATCACGACCAAGGTTGGCGATGAAGGGAAACTGTTCGGATCGGTCGGCACGACGGATATTTCCGATGCGGTCACCAATGCCGGCGTCAAGATCACCAAGCAGGAAGTCCGACTGCCCGCCGGGCCGATTCGTCAAACTGGAGAGTATATGATCGAGATTCATCTGCATCCCGAGGTGAACGTCCAGATCAAGATCATTGTTGCCGAGGAATAGTTTCGGCAAACCAGCCTTGGCGCAGACTCAATGTTTTTATAGTAATGGCTGAAAGATGCCGTGGGGTGAGCAATAACGATGCCAGAACTCGCGACGATTAAGGAAGGATTACGGCAGGCAACCGAGCAATTCAAGGTGCCGCCGCATTCAATCGAAGCCGAGCAGGCGGTGCTGGGCGGGTTGATGCTGGAAACCGAGGCCTGGGACAAGGTGGCCGATATCATCGGCGAGCAGGATCTATACCGGCAGGATCATCGTCGTATCTTTAATTGCATCAGTGAGTTGCACAACCAGAGTCAGCCGGTCGACGTGGTTACGGTTTCGGAATGGCTTGAAAATAACAATGAACTGGATAGTATCGGAGGGCTTTCCTATCTCGGTTCTCTGGCAAATAACACTCCCAGTGCCGCCAATATACAGGCCTATGCCAAGATTGTACGCGAGCGATCGATACTGCGTCAGCTGATCCATGTCGGTAACGAGATCGGTGAGAGCGCCTTCAATCCCGAAGGGCGTGACACCGCGCAGTTGCTCGACAGGGCCGAGCAACTGGTCTTTGAGATTGCCGAACAGGGTACACGCGGTCAGCGTGGATTTCTGCCTATCAAGGATCTGCTGGTGGACGTAGTCGACCGCATCGATGCACTGTCTAATCTGAAAACACCCATTACCGGCATCCCGACCGGTTATTCCGATTTCGATAAATTGACCTCCGGCCTGCAAAATTCAGATGTGATCGTGCTTGCCGGACGGCCATCGATGGGCAAGACGGCCCTGGCGATGAACATCGCAGAGGAGGCTGCCATCAAGAGCAAGATACCGGTGGCCATCTTCAGCATGGAGATGGCCGCGGAACAACTGGTCATGCGTATGCTGTCATCACTTGGACGCGTCGATCAGCACAAGGTACGGACAGGCAAGCTGGATGATGACGACTGGCCGCGCCTGACATCGGCGATGAATATCCTCAGTGAAGCCCCCTTGTTTATCGACGACACGCCGGCGTTGTCACCGACAGAGTTGCGGGCAAGGGCACGACGGTTGAAACGCGAACACGGGCTGGGAATGATCGTGATCGACTATCTGCAGCTCATGCACGTACCCGTAACCAAGGAAAACCGTGCCACCGAGATCTCCGAGATATCGCGCGCCCTCAAGACACTGGCGAAGGAACTCAATGTCCCCGTGCTGGCATTATCCCAGCTGAACCGCAGCCTGGAACAGCGCCCCAACAAGCGGCCGGTAATGTCCGACCTGAGAGAATCAGGTGCAATCGAACAGGATGCGGATGTGATCGTGTTTATCTATCGCGATGAAGTCTATAACAAGGATAGCCCTGAAAAAGGAATCGCTGAAATCATCGTGGCAAAACAGCGAAATGGCCCGATAGATACGGTACAGCTGACCTTCCTTGGTCAATACACCCGGTTTGAGAACTATACCCGAGATATCTACGACGGTGGGGAATATGCATGACACGTGCCGCTGAGGCGCGCATCAAGCTGTCAGCCCTACAGTCAAACTTGCAACGGGTTAAAAGCCTTGCCCCGCAATCCCGTGTCATGGCGATCATCAAGGCCAATGGTTATGGCCACGGGATGTTGCGTGTTGCACATTCACTTGTCTCTGCAGATGCCTTTGGAGTGGCATGTCTCGAAGAGGCGCTGTCTCTGCGTGACGCGGGCGTAACACAGCCGATATTGTTGCTCGAGGGATTTTACGATGTACCCCAACTGGAGTTGATCAGCCGTCATGAACTGGCGATCGTCGTGCACCAGGCATTCCAGGTCGATATGCTGGAAAAGACCCCGATTCCCAACCCTGTCCATGTCTGGCTGAAGATCGATACCGGTATGCATCGTCTGGGGTTTGCGCCACGACAGGTTCAACAGGTATATCAACGTTTGCAAACCTGTCGCAATGTGGCACGGCCGCTGCGATTGATGTCCCACTTTGCCGAATCGGACGACCGCAGTGCTGATATAACACGCTCGCAGTTCGACAGCTTCAATGACACTGTTGCCGAATTCCAGGGTGAGCGAAGTATCGCAAATTCGGCCGCCATCATTGCCTTTCCACAGAGTCATGTTGATTGGGTGCGTCCCGGGATCATGCTCTATGGCATATCCCCGTTCACAGATACTACAGGAAAGGATGAGGGACTGCAGACGGTCATGACACTTACCTCCCGGCTGATTGCACTCAACTACTTTAAAAAAGGTGACCGGATCGGTTACGGCGGTGTCTGGACGTGCCCCGAAGATATGCCGGTGGGTGTGATCGCCATCGGTTATGGTGACGGCTACCCGCGAGGTGTATCATCGGATACCCCCGTGCTGATAAACGGCCAACGCCTTCCGATTGTAGGCAGGGTTTCCATGGATATGATCACGGTGGATCTACGCAACATGCCGGATGCACGGGCAGGTGATATAGTGACACTGTGGGGTGACGGTCTGCCTGTCGAGGAGATTGCGCGTCGAGCGGGCACCATTCCATACGAACTGGTATGCCGGGTGACACAACGCGTCAGGTTTACCGAGTGCTGAGGTGTCAGGGGTGATTCAGCATGTGTGAACGGAGCTGCAATCGATGAATACCAGGCTCAAACCCAGAAAATCAAAGCTTGTTTACAGTTGTACGCGATGCGGGGCCCAGAACCCCAAGTGGACCGGGCAATGCAGTGAATGCGGGGCCTGGAACAGTCTTGTCGAAGACATCCCGCCTGTACAGACCGACGGGCGCAGGCCACAGTATGGCGACAGCCCGGCTGCAGCGGTCTATGACCTGACCGATATCGAGCGCGTTGATGAAATCCGCACCGTTACCGGTTTTAAGGAGCTTGATCGGGTGCTGGGCGGCGGGCTGGTGCAGGGTTCGGTAATCCTGATCGGGGGTGACCCGGGTATCGGCAAATCCACCTTGTTGATTCAGGCACTCGCCTCACTTGTCTCACGGTTACCTTCGCTGTATGTGACCGGTGAAGAATCCCTGCAGCAGATCAGTTTAAGGGCGCATCGACTCGGATTGCAGGCTGATAAACTGCGTTTGCTGGCAGAGACCAATGTCGAGCGAATCCTTACCCACGCGGAGATCGAAAAACCCAGGGTGATGGTGATCGATTCCATTCAGACAACCTATACCGAAGAATTACAATCGGCACCCGGCGGTGTCAGTCAGGTACGGGAAAGCGCCGCGCGGCTGGTAAATTATGCCAAGCAGACGGGGACGGCCCTGTTTCTTGTGGGCCATGTCACCAAGGAAGGCGCATTGGCGGGTCCGAGGATACTCGAGCACATGGTAGACACGGTGTTGTATTTTGAAGGGGAAACAGGCGGGCGCTACCGTATCATCAGGGCTGTAAAAAACCGTTTTGGTGCGGTCAATGAGGTTGGAGTGTTCGCCATGACGGAGCGTGGCCTGCGCGAGGTATCGAATCCTTCGGCGATATTCCTGTCACGTGACGGTGAAAACGTGCCCGGCACCATCGTCATGGTTACCCAGGAAGGGAGCCGTCCGATGTTGATTGAAGTACAGGCATTGGTTGCGGAGAGTCATATCACCAATCCCAGACGTGTTAGCGTCGGACTTGACCAGAATCGACTGGCGATGTTGCTGGCAGTGTTATACCGCCATGGCCGGATCGCATTATTCAACCAGGATGTATTTGTCAACGTGGTCGGTGGTGTCCGGGTCGGTGAAACCGCCGCTGATCTTGCCGTGGCCCTTGCCGCCGTATCGAGTCTTCAAGACAGACCATTACCTGATGACCTGGTGACGTTTGGTGAAATCGGTCTGTCTGGTGAAATCAGACCGGTGCAAAATGGTACAGAGCGTCTGCGTGAAGCCGCCCGTCACGGGTTGAAGCGTGCCATGGTGCCAAAGGCAAACGTCCCGCGCAAACCGATCAGGGGGATGGAGGTCATAGCCGTCAAACGTCTTGAAGAGGCGCTGGCGACGCTCGGAAAAATGTAATCAAGGCATGATTTTGTCTAGCCGAGGGCGGATAGCTCGCGATTGACCAGTTCGGCATCACCGAGATTGAATTCCATCAGGCGTTTGAGGTGGACGATACTGTCGAAGTCAATATTCTTGCAGTAAAAGCCGATGTGTTCATGATTGGTTCGCGCGACGATGACTGTCATGCGAATGATCACCTCATCGTTTCCCAGAGGCAATTCGAGGGTATATTGGTCGCCGACATTGCCTTCCCAGCTTCCCGGTCGTTCTACCAGAGCTCCTTTTAATGAGATGTCGATGAGCCTGCATTGCCATTGTGCAGCGGTATTGATCAGGGTGGCGTTGCTGTCAAATGGAGCCCTGCTGTAACGCCTTCTTTCGTGCTGATCATCACTCATGGTGTGAAACCTCCAAGGACGTTCGTCGTGAACTATGTGACCAGGAGTATTTCCAGTGCGCGCCGATAGATCAATGATAATGTATCGAGATCCTTGGCGCTAACACATTCGTTGATTTTGTGAATGGTTGAATTAACCGGACCCAGTTCCACCACCTGGGTGCCCGTCGGGGCGATAAACCTGCCATCGGATGTGCCTCCGTCCGTCGACAGTTGCGGCTTACGGCCGGTGATCTGTTGCACGGCAGACTGTACGGCGTCTACGAGTATCGCCGGTTCGGTTAGAAATGGTGAGCCGGAATGTTTCCAGGTGAGGGTGTATTCGAGGCCGTGACCTTTGAGAATGGACTCGACCCGTTCTTGCAGCAGCGGTGATGTGACCTCGGTTGAGTACCGGAAATTAAACTTGATCTCCAGACTGCCGGGAATGACATTATCCGCCCCGGTACCGGCATGGATGTTGGAGATCTGGAACGTTGTCGGGGGGAAATATTCATTGCCATTGTCCCATTGTGTAGCTACGAGTTCTGCCAGCACGGGGATGGATTGATGTAGAGGATTTCTCGCGAGGTGGGGATAGGCGATATGACCCTGTATTCCAAGGATCGTCAGATGTCCGTTCAATGATCCCCGGCGCCCGTTTTTAATGACGTCACCCAGTATTTCCCTGCTGGAAGGTTCGCCGACCAGGCACCAGTCTATCCTGGTGCCCTGTGCTCCCAGTTGTTCCATGACCTGTCTGGTACCGTGCATCGCCGGTCCTTCCTCGTCGCTGGTTATGAGAAAACCGATGGAGCCACCATGTCCCGGATATTCGGCTACAAAATCTTCACAAGCGGTGATCATCGCTGCGAGGCTTCCCTTCATATCGGCGGCCCCCCGGCCATACAGATAGCCATCACGGATTTGCGGTTGAAACGGATCGGATTGCCATTGTTGAAGCGGCCCGGTGGGGACCACATCGGTATGTCCGGCGAAGACGAACAATGGTGAGGTGTCTCCACGACGTGCCCAGAAGTTTTCCACTTCCTTGAAACGCATGTATTCGATATCGAAGCCGATGGATTCAAGCCTGTTTATCAATAGGGGCTGGCAGCCCGCGTCTTCAGGAGTTATTGACGGTTTGGAGATGAGGTCGATGGCAAGTTCGAGTGTGCGAGAAGACATGGCTGTTATAAAAACGTTTGGTTATAGTCGTGCTGGTCAAAGCCGATCAGTATTCTTGATCCCGTGGTAGCAACCGGGCGTTTGATTAAAGTCGGGTTTCGGCACATCAAATCGATCAATGTGTTGTGATCATTGGCCGGTTTTTCTTGCGCGGTAATCTTGCGCCATGTGGTGCCGCGACGGTTGACCAGCGATTCGAGACCTGCCTTGTCAGCCCATTTGACCAGCGTGGCATGATCAATGCCATCTTTCCTCAAATCATAAAACCTGTACGGGACATGGTGTGTATCCAGCCACCGGCGGGCCCTTTTCACGGTGGCGCAATTCGCTATACCGTAGAGGATAGTCAATTAGATATCTCTTAATAACTCATTAAGGCCGACCTTGCTGCGAGTCTTTTCATCGACCTGTTTGATAATGACAGCACAATACAGGCTGTATTTTCCATCATTGGAAGGCAGGGTGCCCGGGACGACAACCGCGCCTGGCGGGATCTCACCGTAACTGACCTCACCGGTGGTGCGATTGAAGATTTTGGTGCTTTGCCCGATGTAAACCCCCATTGAGATGACCGCCCCTTCACCGACAATCACACCTTCCACAATCTCGGACCGCGCACCTATGAAACAGTTGTCCTCGATAATGGTGGGATTGGCCTGCAACGGTTCCAGTACTCCACCAATGCCTACACCGCCGGATAAATGTACATTCTTGCCTATCTGGGCGCATGATCCGACCGTTGCCCAGGTATCGACCATGGTACCGCTATCGACATACGCACCGATGTTGACATAACTCGGCATCAGGACTACACCCGGTGCTATATAAGCACCTCTTCTCGCTGAGGCAGGGGGGACAACCCGCACACCGTTCTCGCGAAAATCACGCGGATTGAATTCGGCATATTTGGACGGGACCTTGTCATAATAATTGGTGAAGCCACCTTTCATGAAGCTGTTGTCCTCGATGCGGAAAGACAGCAATACCGCCTTTTTCAGCCATTGATTGACAACCCATGCGCCGTCCTTTTTTTCGGCAACCCGCAGTTTACCGCGATCAAGCCGGGTGATGACCTCGCTGACAGCCTCCTTTACGTGTGTGTCGACGCTGCGGGGAGTGATGTTGGTGCGCTGTTCGAACGCGGCGTCGATGACTTGTTGCAGGTCATTCATGATCAGGCTCCATGATATTGTGTCATTTGTATTACAGTTATGCGTTACAGGGTAGCTGCGAAATCACAAATCCGTTCGGCAGCCTCCAGGCAGGTATCCATAGTAGGTACCAGGGCGATGCGAACGCGTCGTTGACCGGGATTACAGCCGTGAGCCTCGCGCGACAGATAGCTGCCCGGTAATATAGTTACATTGTGCCGTGCATACAATGCTTTTGCAAAGTCGACATCTTCAACAGGCGTTTCCGGCCACAGATAAAAACCTGCCGCTGGACGATCAACATCCATGACGGGTTTGAGGATGTCCAGCACAGCGGTGAATTTCTGCCGGTATTGTTCGCGATTGCTGACGACATGCTGTTCATCCTCCCATGCCTTGATACTTGCCGCCTGCGAGAACGTCGGCATGGTGCATCCATGGTAAGTCCGGTACTGCAAGAACCTGCTGATGATGTTCGCGTCGCCGGCAACAAACCCTGAGCGCAGTCCAGGCAGGTTGGAGCGTTTTGACAGGCTATGGAAAACAATACACCTCCGGAAATCGCTGTTCCCCATCTGATCGGCGGCCTGCAGCAAACCGGGCGGCGGAAATGCCTCATCCAGATAGATTTCCGAGTAGCATTCATCGGCGGCAATAATGAAATCGTGTTTATCGGCGAGTTGAATCAGATCCATCAATGACCTTAAATCCATGACGGCTCCACTTGGATTGCCTGGTGAACACAGATAAAGTAACTGGCAACGATCCCACACGTCTGCTGGGACAACATCGAAATCGGGAAGCCAGCAGGTTACAGCTGTCGTATTGATAAACCAGGGCTCGGCCCCAGCCAGCAGGGTGGCGCCCTCGTAGATCTGGTAAAAGGGGTTAGGCAATACAATGAGCGGCCAGCGGTCGCGGTTGATGATACATTGGGCAAAGGCGAACAATGCTTCGCGTGTACCATTTACCGGTATTATGTGATTCTCCGGGTCCAATACTCCTGCAGGGAGCGCGAAACGATATGTCAGCCATGCCGCAATGGCCTCCCTCAGCTCGACCATACCCCGGGTCTTGGGGTAGTGAGAAACGCCGTGTAGATGCGTGATGATTTCCTCGATGATAAAACCGGGGGCGCTGTGCTGGGGCTCGCCAATGGCAAGGTTGATGGCCGGTTTATGCGCCGGTGGCACAACATCTCTGTGGAGCCGGGCCAGTTTTTCAAAGGGGTAGGGTTGCAGTCTGGCAAGATCGGGATTCATGGATCAGTTGTTATTGTTTGAAAACGGTATCAGAGTATAAGCGATTGCATCATGCCAACCAAACGTCGATTTGAGTTCGTTCCGGTTTTAAGCCTTCTGGTCAGTGCCACACTCTGGGGGGTGATCTGGTATCCGTTGCGGCTGCTCGAGAATCAGGGTATGGAGGGTCTGTGGCTGGTATTGTGTACTTACGGCGCCGCCACGTTTATTGGCATGTTGATTATTGTATTACGACGTTGCCGCTTTGAGCCGTCCTGGACATTGCTTTTTCTCGCCATTGCAAGCGGGTGGTGTAACACGGCCTTTATCCTCGCCGTGCTTGAGGGTAATGTCGTACGGGTAATATTACTGTTTTATCTGTCGCCCCTGTGGACGGTTGTCCTGGGAATGCTGGTCCTTGATGAAAGATTATCGCGATATTCCTGGTTGACCCTTGTATCGGCTATGTGCGGTGCGTTGATCATGCTATGGGACCCTGCAATCGGATTGCCCTGGCCCGGGGATGTCTCCGACTGGCTTGCCATATCATCCGGTATAGCGTTTGCACTTTCCAATGTGCTGGTTCGCAAAATGCAGCAGGTTACGGTTGAAGTCAAGGCCGTATCCACGTGGGGAGGTGTCTTTATGGTTGCCGGCCTGTTACTTCTGGTTGTGCCCCGTCCATGGGTAGATGTGGATATCAATGTATTGTTCTATGCATTGTTGCTTGGTGCCACGGCGTTTGTGCTGATGACCCTGGCATTGATCTACGGTGTATCCCATATGCCAGTGCATCGATCAGCGGTAATCCTGTTGTTTGAACTTGTTGCGGGAGCCGTATCAGCACAGTTGCTGACCAATGAGATCGTACAGCCAAATGAATGGACGGGAGGCGTATTAATCATTATAGCTGCCTGGTTTGAAGCGCGCCGCCATCTCAGAACAGACTGATTTCCCGATAGTCCCGAGGTGAGCTGTCATCAATTGCAGGTCACTCTGGTGATTATGTGGGGGACTGGGTAAGCGACTTTTTCTTGCGTATCAGGAAGGAGGCACATACACCGCCAATAATGGCGCCATAGAGATGGGCATCAACAACTACGGATCCACCTGCGAACGAGGCCGAGCCGGGCAGCGCGCCGTACAGCTGCTCCCAGACCAGTTTTCCGACCAGCAATACCAGCAACAATGCCTCGGCACGGTAACCGTCAATGATGCTCGCAATAGCGCCGCATACAAACATTGCATGGAGCACTCCGGACAAGCCGACATACCATTTAAGATCTTGGTTGAACTCCAGTAACCCGAGGCTGATGAACAGTGCGGCGACAATGATGCATATTATCCATCGCCAATTTGTTATCAAACGCCCGAACAGCAACCAGATAAGGATCAGGCCGGCGATGTTCATTACAAAGTGCCTCCAACCCAGGTGGACAAAATGACCGGTTACAAGCCGCCATACCTGACCGGCCAGAATGGCATCCCTGTCATAGCGAAATAACTGACTGCCGCCTGTTCCACCAAGCATCAAGACATATGAGGCCATGATGATGGACAATGGCAAGCCGCTGTTTTGTAACAGGGTGACCATGCTTCTGTCGGATTTATTTGTCATTTTCCAGTGAATCGATGATGGCGTCACGCAAACGGATGCAATGAGCTTCGTCGCTCAAGGGATTGTTGTCCCCGTCGGTAATAAAGAAGATATCTTCAACCCGCGCGCCGATGGTGGCAATCTTGGCATTCTGTACCCTTACGCCGCATTTAACCAGGGCCTGACCGACGCGGGCTAGGAGACCTGGCCGATCCGCGGTGATCAGTTCTGCTATGGTAAAACGGTTCTGATGGTCTGTGCTGAAAGTGACCTCTGTGGGTATGGGGAAGTGTTTCAGCTGTCGTGGTGTACGGCGCGATATCCGCATCGAGTCAAGGTTGTTCTGTTTAAGCTGGCCTTTCAGGCTGGAGATGATTTCCTGGATACGGTACGCATTCCGAATGGGGGCGCCAGAAATATCATGGACGATAAAGGTATCCAGAGTATAGCCATGACTGGAAGTAATGATACGTGCGTCCAGGATATCGAGCCCCAGTTGCTCGAGGGTCATGGTGATCATTGCAAACAGGTAGTCCTTGTCGTGGGTATAGACAAAGATTTCCGTTCCGCCGCGTTCGGTTTCCTCTCGAACTACAATCAGTGGCAGGTCTGAAGGCCGGGAAGACAGGATGGCCTGGGTATGCCACGCTATTTCGTCCGCTGAATGGCGCATGAAATATTCATCTCCCAACGCATCCCATAGTTTTTCAATCGCATTCCACGGCAGGTCCCGATCGATAAGATCACACGCCCGATCCCGGGTCTCCTTAATCATTTCCGCGAGATCGATGGGGGAGCCTAGACCGCGACGCAAGGCACGCCTGGTCGACTTGTACAGTTCTGTCAACAGTGCATCCCGCCAGTTATTCCATAATGACGGATTGGTGCCGCGTATGTCCGCGACCGTGAGCAGATAAAGATAATCCAGATGGTTCCTGTCACCGACTGTTTTCGCAAATGCAGTAATGACCTCTGGATCACTGATGTCCTTGCGTTGTGCGGTCATCGACAGGATCAGATGATGTCTGACCAGCCATGCCACCAGCTTGGAATCGTACTGACCGAGACCGTGGTTCAGACAAAATTCCATGGCTTCCTGCGCCCCGAGGTCTGAATGATCCCCACCGCGCCCCTTGCAGATGTCATGAAACAAGGCACCGAGATAGAGTATCTCCCGCTTCGGAATGCGCTGCATCAACTCGCTGCATAATGGAAACTCATCAGAAAATTCTGCAACGGTGAAGCGACGTACATTGCGCAGTACCATAAGAATATGTTCATCTACCGTGTAGACATGGAACAAGTCATATTGCATCAGACCGACGATCCTGCCGAAGGCGGGCAGATACGCGGCAAGAATGCCGTAACGGTTCATGCGGCGGAATTCATGTGTGATACCATGAGGCTGTCTTAATAATTCCATGAACAGGTTACGGCAGCGGATATCGCTACGGAAGCCGTCATCGATCAGATATCGGTGGTCACGAATAAGCCGGATGGTGGCGGCACGTACCCCCTTGACTACAGGCCGCTCCTGCAACAACAGGAAAATTTCAAGCAACGCGAACGGATATCGTTTGAAGACATTTTCGTTGCAGACCTCGATAAAACCGTTACATATCTGAAATCGTTTATTGATCGGTATGATTTTAGTCTGGGCGCCTGACATCAGGATTGCTTCTTGAAACAACTGCAATAACATCTCGTTAAGACGACTCAATTCCATGATGGCTGTATAGTAATCCTTCATGAATTGCTCGACTGCCAGACGATTTGCCTTCCCCTTGTAGCCAAACTGTTCAGCAAGGGATTGCTGATAATCGAACAATAACCTGTCTTCATCGCGGTTTGTCAGAATATGCAGTGCATATCTGACCTGCCACAGAAAATCCTGGCAGCTTATCAAGGTCTGATATTCTGTCTCTGTTAAAAAATCATGATCCAGCAAATCCCGCAAGGTGGTAGCGCCGAAGTGCCGCTTCGCAACCCATCCGATCATCTGGATATCACGCAAGCCTCCCGGCCCTTCCTTGACATTGGGTTCGAGATTATAGGCCGTGTCACCATATTTATGGTGTCGGCTTGTTTGTTCTTTCAGTTTGGCCTCGAAAAAATCACGGCTTGGCCATATGTAAGTTGGTCCGGTTTGTTCGCGCATCGACAGGAACAGCTGCTGCGATTTCGTCAGCAGTCGTGATTCCATCAAGGTTGTGGCGACGGTGATATCATCGCTTGCGAGTTCGACACATTCCTGCACCGTGCGCACGCTGTGCCCGACGCTCAGGCCGATGTCCCATAAAAATGTAAGAAAATTCTCAATCTGTTGTTGGTATTCCGAATGCCCATCCTCATTTAGAAGCAACAACAGATCGATATCGGAATGGGGATGTAGTTCACCGCGCCCGTATCCACCTACTGCGATGAGAGCGATTCCGTCGTCACTACTGTCGAAAAATAACGACCATGCCCTGGTCAGCAATTTATCGATAATCTGCGCCCGTTGCAGCACCAGTTCGGAAGCCTTGGCACCGTTGATGAATTGTGTCCGTTGTGATCGGGCCGCTGCCTGCAGAAGATTGCGAAATCGCGTGAGGTGATCGCCGGGTTCTGCAAGCAGCACGTCCATCGTCTCGATATCAAACGTCAGCTCTCGAGCAGGTTTCAGTTGTTCCGGTTTTGTCATGTCACGCAGCGGGATATACAGAGATATGAAGATGGCAGTGAGAAGAAATCAGACAAGTGTTAAGCTTCATCATGCGCTAGATATCATCGTCGGGCAATTTGGTGAGCACTTCGTGACCGTTTTCCGTGACCAGAATGGTATGTTCCCACTGGGCGGAGAGGCTGCGGTCCTTGGTGACCACGGTCCACTGATCCGGCAACAGCTTGACATGTCGTTTTCCTGCATTGACCATCGGTTCGATAGTAAATGTCATGCCGGGTTCCACCGCCATGCCGGTACCCGGTTTTCCATAGTGGAGTATCTGCGGTTCTTCATGGAAACCGCGGCCGATGCCGTGGCCACAATATTCCCGTACCACGGAACAATTATTTGTCTCGGCGTGTTGTTGTATCGTATAGCCGATATCACCCAGGCGCACCCCCGGTCTGATTATCTCTATGGCCTTGCGCATGCATTCGTAACTGATACGGCAGGTACGTTTGGCAATGACGGAAGGTTCGCCGACGAAGAACATCTTGCTGGTATCCCCGTGAAAACCATCCTTGATAACAGTTACATCGATATTGATGATATCCCCGATCTTGAGTTTCTTTTTGCCCGGTATCCCATGACATACCTGATGATTGACGGACGTGCATATCGATTTTGGAAAACCGTGGTAATTGAGAGGTGCCGGAATTGCGTCCTGCACGTTGACGATGTATTCGTGGCAGATCCTGTCAAGCTCCTCGGTGGTGATCCCCACCTGAACGTGTGGGCGGACCATCCGTAGAACCTCGGCCGCCAGACGACCGGCAATGCGCATTTTTTCGATTTCATCGGAGGTTTTGATATAGACGGACATATTCAGCAGGCAAGCGTTATGTAAATCCTTACAACGGGATCATGCAAAATACTAGCCTGATTAACATGTTTTTGACAGGAATGCCAGCGATACGCCATGACACGGGGTGTAAGTCCATAAGATTTGTGATGATTTGCATAATGTGGTATAAAACGCGCGCAAGACAGGTATTAATCTATTGGTATGGCCGGATGGCATGGTCGGGTTGACGCAACGAGCAGTGCTTGAGGTACGACCCCTGGATGTAACGTTACGGCCTGCAGAATCTTAAACACACACATACACCGTCACATATACCTGGGTGCCTCTCGGGGTGGGTATATGGGGTGTATGGAGGCCCAACCCAACAAAAGGAGAACTGAATGGCAAATGTGTCAATGCGCCACATGCTTGAATGTGGCGTTCACTTCGGGCACCAGACGCGCTTCTGGTGTCCCAAAATGGCCCCCTATATATTCGGGGATCGCAGCAAGATTCATATCATCAACCTCGAAAAGACCTTGCCGCTGTTCAATGACGCGATGAACTTTCTCGGCAGTCTTGCCAGCAATCGCGGAACAATTCTGTTTGTAGGCACCAAACGGGCAGCCCGCGAAGTGATCACGGAGGCTGCACAACGTTGCAAGATGCCCTACGTCAATCAGCGCTGGATGGGTGGGATGTTGACCAACTTCAAGACCATTAGGCAGTCCATCAAAAGGCTGAAGGACCTCGAAGAGATGCTCCAGGAAGGTTCCGTTACCCATGAACGTATCAACAAGAAAGAGGCGCTCGGACTAAAGCGTGAACTCGACAA
>Ga0315534_1001325_pt1 | contig 17029 bp, 13 predicted proteins | sample SalMarSW160240MG_FD_203094 | JGI IMG/M metagenome (GOLD analysis project Ga0315534, IMG submission 203094) | Salt marsh sediment microbial communities from the Plum Island Ecosystem LTER, Massachusetts, United States - Salt Marsh Sediment SW1602-40 ... | reverse complement strand
GATGACTACAAAAAACCAATGAAATACAACCCAAGATTCAATTGAAATAAAAACAACTATAAAACAGTAAATTAATAAAAAAAAGAACATCTATTTTTTTTGTTTCATATTATTTGTATATATATATAAAAAATATTAGTTTGAGTTTATCATACAGTAACAAATAATAAATTAAATAGTAATATGTACTTGCAATGGTAATATCAGCTTTAGATAGTTATAATATTAAATATAATTAAGATTTAGTTAAGATAAAGTATTTTTAGAATATATTAGATAAATCTTAAAAATAACTACAGAATTTATCGTTCATTGAAGAATATTGCTAAACTATCATCTATCTTAATAGTTACAAATTAGATAAGTATTGATTTATGTCATTTACAAATTTATTAATTTAAAGAATAGTCAATTACTATTCATTCCATCTTGATCATTTTTCTATTACCATTAAAAAAAACCAATAGATGTGCTTATGGTTATTTAATCATCGATGGATATGATTAAGAGCATTCTATTATTTGAACGAAATAAAACTTCTTCATTTGTATTAATTTATTATCTTTATATATATTTTCTTGGTTTGAGTTTACGTGATCGATCTAGAGCGTTAACAGTATTTAAGGATGAGAAGAAAGGTTATGTTTCTATATAAAATTAGATTCAAAGGTTGAATCCTGTCCGGGCTACAAAAGAAAATCTTAACTTTATTAATTATAGAGGAATCGATTATTCAAATTGTCAACCAGTGTTGCTGGTTATGATTTCGTATCTAAACCGTACATCAATCAGTCCTTAGAAACTCTCTCATAAGTAAGATGTTTTGTTGTTGTTTGATTTATTAAATCTTTGATATAGACCTACTAAAAAGATACCTTTTACATTGACCCAGGTACGTGGTATTATAAAGCGTGTAAGTAAATTAAATTAAAATACTATCTACATTCTCCATTTTAGCAAAGTTTGATGAACAGGGTTAACAGTAATTGTAAGATAGCATAGAATGTTTTGAAGATTACTTTGTCTGTATTAAAAATTATTGTAAGCTATTTAAATTGCATAACTAGAAACAATTATTTACATCTAAGTATAACGATGAGATAGCAAATCACAATTATAATCTTGAATTAAAAGAGGTAAATATTATCTTATCTTAATGGAGCCGATTATTCAATAATCACGTTTTCTCCTAACATGTAAGGGGTAGAAAAAAATGTTGTTTTCGTAAATAGAACTAAATATTTTTTTTATAATAACATCAAAAAAGTTTTTTATCAATATAGCAAAATATAAGAAACAATGTAAAAAACCTTAGAAGAGTGGTTTGAATAAAGGACAACATGTATGTTATTATAGTATTTAGGAGATTTAATACTTGAATAACATAAATTTGGTAGAATAAAAAAATAATCTAATTATATGTTATAAAAATAGGATTATAACTTTATTTTTTCAACAAATGAAATTGCCATCGATTAATTAAATTTATCTTACAAGAATAGGATTTTATAAAAAATCTTGAATCAGTGAATAATAATAAAGATATCTCAAGAATGAAGAGTTTATTTGGATATAATATCTGGGTAATTTTAAGCCCAGAAATATACTTAATTTAGGAAAAATATAATCTAAAAAAGTTATTTGAGTCTAATTTATAAATATAACTAGATATTACAATTATTTTGATTAAATAGAATGAAGAATATAACCAGGTTATCTTATGCATCGGCTTTATTTTTTTTATCTATGGCTGTTATATTTTCTAGCTATTCGTATATATATTCTCAGGAGGATAGCGACATTCAAACCATAGAAGGGATTAATCTCTACGATCCTAATTTGAAGGTAGAACTAGTAACATCTGGTCTCGATTTTCCTACAACAATGGCTTTTCTTGGACCTTCTGATTTTTTAATTTTGGAAAAATCTGGTACAGTAAAACGAGTTACGGATGGTAAAGTAATAGATAAACCTCTTTTGAAGGTGGATGTAAGTGTAAAAGACGAACGAGGTTTATTGGGAATAGCCGTTAGCAAGAAGGAAAATAGTTCTAATACTAAAACAATCCAAAATACAGATCTAACTCATAATGTTTTTCTTTATTATACAATATGCAAATCAAAAAACACAGATTGTGAAAATCAAATTAATAAATATGAATTGGATAATAAAAATAATACCCTAGTCAATCAAAAACTACTATTAGCCATTGCTTCGTTTCCAGATCCTGCTCACATTGGTGGAATAATAGATATCGGACCAGATAACAACCTTTATTTTACTGTAGGGAATTTTCAAAATACTATTCCAGACGAACCTTATAAAACCAAAACCCAGAATTTTGAGGATGGAAAACCAGTTGATGGCAGAGCAGGAATTTTAAGAATGACTCAAGAAGGCAAACCAATCGGGGAAGGAATACTTGGTAATGAATTTCCATTAAATTTGTACTATGCCTATGGAGTAAAAAACAGTTTTGGAATTGATTTTGATCCTATAACAGGAAAACTCTGGTTTACAGAAAATGGGCCTAAATATGGAGACGAGGTTAACTTGGCAGAACCAGGCTCAAATAGTGGGTCCGATAAAATATTTGGAATATGGAAAGTGAATGAGGAGGGTAAAAAATTAAAAGCCGAGGATAATGAAAAAGGCAAACAACAAAAAGAAACAAATGGAAAAGAAAATGGCGAATTTGTAACCGTACTACAGGATCATCCAAAAGATCTAGTTTATTTTAATGGAAAAGGACATTATATCCATCCAGAATTTATCTGGGATAAATCAGTTGCGCCTACTGCATTATTGTTTTTTGACTCTGACAAGTTTGGTTCCCAGTATAAAAACGATATATTTGTTGGTTCTGTGGATGCCGGACGTATATTTCACTTTGATCTAAATAAAAATCGAACTGGATTAGATTTACAAGGTTCTTTAGCCGATAAAATCGCTACCGACAGTACAGAATATGGTGATGTTTTATTTGCTGAGGGTTTTAGTATAATTACAGACTTGAAACAGGGTCCTGATGGTTCTCTTTATGTAGTTTCAGGCTTAAAGTCAAAAGGAGAAAAAAATGGAGCTATTTATAGAATAATACCATCTTAAAACCATAAAACAGATTAAATTATCAAAAACTTTAAACATGGAAGTAAAATACTTGAATTTTTCCATTTTTTTAATATTTTTCTAAATTAAAAAATTAAAATTTTATAGATTACTTTAAAACTTTAATAGAGTGACAATAATACCATTAAATTTCAGGAAGTTATTTCCAAAAGAATGATTTTAATAACCGTTTTACAGACGTGGTTATGGAGTATTGATTATGAATAATTTATATAGAAATTTTTCATCTGTTTCATTATATTTTGTAATTTCAATCCTAATTACTTTGGCTGTATGTTCTATACCAAAAGATTCTTTTTCCTATGGAAAATCATTCGACAGAGAATACGTTGAATATAATAGTGATGACTATAAATATTATGTAGATTCTGAACTTGAAACAACTAATCTGAATCAAAATGATTCAGAGTACGTTGCTTATGATAATGTTGGTAATAAAAATATAGAAGATTCTGAACTTGAAACAACTAATCTGAATCAAAATGATTTTAATATCATATCTATTTCCGACGTTGGTTGTTCTTTAAGAGCTCAGGAAAATATTAAAAATATAAAAGAAAAAGATCCTGAACTATTCTTAGTTGTAGGGGACCTTAGCTATGAAAAGACACCTGATTGTTGGTTTGATATGACAAAATCCTTAGATTCAAAAACCAAGATAGCAATAGGAAATCATGATTCCTATGAAGAGGAAGGAATAACTGGGGAGAAACTTAAAAATGCATACTTGGATCACTATGGAATGAATTCTTCCTATTATTCCTTCGATTACCAGAATGTACATGTGTTAGTCATGGATACGCAATTGGAGCTTTCTGTAGATACATTGGAGTCAAATGCAAAATTAACAGAAAAAGTAAGTGGTAAACCTAAATCCAAAGTAGATTTAGAAAAAACAGAACCACTCCTAGGCCGATATCCAGAAATTCCTATAAAAGATTTATTACAAGAGGAATCAGTAGATATAAAAATTCCTAAACTTAAAAAATATTTGGAATTAAATTCTTTAGTTCCAGATATTAAAGTAGACAAAAAACAGTATCAATTTGTGCTTGATGATTTGAAAAAAACCAGTAACAATAAAGATATTGATTGGATAATTGTGATGTTGCACAAGCCATTATATTCATCTTTATCCAAACAATTCGAAGAGTATATAGTTCGAGATAAGTATCAAGGAATTTTTGACAAATATGGAGTGGATCTTGTGATACAAGGTCATAACCATATTTATAGTAGAACTCTTCCATTGATATTTAACAAGTTAGATATTTCTCAACCTGTAGTAGATTCTTCTACTAGCAAAGATGATGTAACATTTACTAATCCAAATGGAACAATCTATTTGGTTGTTGGATTAGGAGGAGAAGAAATCCATAGAATAGTCGATAATCCTGATTATATTGCTAACTACTATAATGATGGATTCGGTTTTCTAGACTTAAATATAAAAGATAATAGATTAGATGGTACTTTTTATGATATAAACCTTAATTGTCAGGTAAAGATAACTGAGAAAAAGAAAAAAGAAACAATAGATCTAAAATCTTGTTTACCAAGTAATGAAAAACCAAAGATAATTGACCAATTTACGATTCAAAAAAATAAAACATCAACTGACGAAAAAATACATTAGAACATCAACAACTTCACTCAAAGAAGAATTAAAACTGGTTAATTCCCAGTAAATAATTATCCATCATTTATGAGGAAAAATAATGTTACCTCAAACTTGAATATAGCAGAAATAACAAGATTGGGAGGAAAGGTTCAACTCAGAACAACAAAAAACAACCTAAATATAAAGACCATTTTCACAACAGATCTCCTAGAGAAATTAGGATTTCCATAGCAACCCACAAAAAAATCATAATACGAACATGGCAAGAGAGTCAAAAATTACAATATTAGTGATATAAACGTAAAGAAAAAGATATCAATTATATTTAGATTTTCAATAAAATTAATAGAAATATATGACAAAGGTAGATTATTTTTTTAACTCTCAAAATTGATTTAAACGACGACTAAAATTATTTTTATATTCATCACCTTCTTTTGTGGATTTTGAAAGGAAAATAACTCAAGGTCCAAGAAGTTAATATCATATTTGATAAAAAAATATTTACTACATTTGTATTCTCAGGTGATATCTCAATAAAACGATTTTATTTATCTTGATTATTATTAGGTAAAAATACTTTAAGGAAATGGTATCTATATTTAAAAAATACTAAAGTCAAATACTTTATTTATTTTGTAACTCTTTCAAAAAATGATTTTACTCTATATGTAAACATATAGTAAATTATTATACCATAAATTATTATCGGAATCAGTTGTATTAAATCTCCTATGTTAGCAAAGGAAATAATGGCAAATATTATCGCAATTATGCTGATTATGAGTGTGATTACACGAGCCCATCCTTTTCCTTTTAATAGACCCCATGACACAACTAAACTAGCTATTCCTAACGCCACTAATATTAGGCCACTTATTGTAATAACAAATCCTATTGTACTAGTTTGGGTATTAGAATCAAGGCTCATTAATGAACCTAAAAATAAAGGAGCAAGTCCAGTAAAGAGGAGAATTACGCCCCCAATTATCATAAGAATGGCTATTATGGTAATTCCGCTTGGGCGAGTCTCAGTCACACACCAAGTAAGTTGTCATTGAATTTAAATATTTAGTAATATTATTAAAGTCAATCAAGATTTTTTTGTTATGAGATTATACCCAGTTTTAATAGTTATAAATCACGAAATCATGAGAGTAACCGTAGTGTTAATTTTTACTATGCTTAAAAGTTGTACTCTTAATAGTAATGAAATTAAAACATATAATATTAAATAGTTTTAAGGCTAATAGGATTTGAAAATTTATTTTATATGTACTATATGTTTTCAATTTAGATCTAATCCAATTATTGGTAACTTAATTTTTAATTTAAATAAAAAACATATATCTATTATCAAAAAATGATTTGATATTTTCTTTTTAAAAAAGTTTCTAAACATTGATAGATAGGCTAATAATATATTCGGCATTTAAATAAAGTCTTAGCCACAAATTAGAAGATGCAAATAATCTCGAAGTACATAGTTATAAGATATCACATGATCTAGATACGAACAATGTCCATTTTCATTCATCTTAATAAGGTAATGGAATGTTCGTTTTATCTATTTTTCAATATAAAATATCCGTTCTGTAACAGGAACACTTGTTCTCGCCAGTATATTGAAGAAATTAACATGCTATGGGAGTTATACTCAGAACTATTGCTGAGATTAAGAATTGTGAGAAATAAAATATCTCCTATTGTGTTGTTGTAGTCTTTATCTCGTATTTGGTTTGACGATGCTAAAACTATCAAAGTTATTTAAATTAAAAAATCCATAAAATAACAGATGTTATTTTAGTAAATTTAAAAAGGGGACTACAAATCATAGCAGATAGAACAATTATTAAAATCAGAAATAACCCTACTGGGGTGGTGATATTTATTTAACCGATTCCTAGTTATTTGCCTGTAAAGTGTATATCAATAGAAAAACTGACTTTATGCAAATAATTATCAAATATACTCTAAAAAAGGATAAATACGAAGTTGTTACATAAAAGACATTTGTTTAATGAAGCAGGTACCATAATTAGATTAGAATACGATATATATTGAGCATTTTCAGATATTATGATGTATTTCCTAGAGAAGTATATACAAAAAACCAATTAGAGAAATCTAATGATTAGTATCAAAATATGTAAGAAATCGAAATACAATCTTATATAGATCTAACAAATTGTAATAGTGTATTTAGATTAGTTCAATATTACTAATTTTATGTATAGAATATGAATTTTATATTAATTTACCAAATTATTTTAATTAGGTGGAACTATCTCCCTCACTTCTATATCATATATATCAAATTTAAAATCATTGGTTTTGATTATTACCTCTGGAGATCCCCATGTAATTGCTTGAGTATCGGTTTTTGCACCACATTTTCTCATATTGTCTCCCCAATCACCATTATCTATGAATTCATGTACTTTGTGGTATGGACCTTTTCCCTTATTTTCAACATCAACCCAAGTTTCAAGTTTTACCGCTGTGTCATTAATATTGTAAACTATTCCTTTAAATCCAATTTTTTTATCATAAATATTACCTACAGTTAAACTTTGATTATAGCGTTCCCATTCATAATCTATATGAAATTGTTCTTTCTTCATTCTTATATGTCCTTCATTTGAGATATTATTATGGTAACTTGATCCTCCACAAAAGAACTTGATTTTACCACTTGACTTTTTATATTCGTTATCTAGTTGTGCATGAGTTACTGACCTTGTTACTATAGATATAGAATGTTGGTCATCATCCTCACGGGATGAGTCAAGTAATTTAAAAATTAGGGTAACCTCTACATTCGTCCAATCACTTGGTTTATACCAATACCCTTGTTTTTTTAGTTCAGAAAAGTTCCAATGTTTTACAGGATTCTTTGACAAATTCTCTTCCAGAAATGCTTTATCTGGTATGATTCCCCCATCTTTTGTATGGATATCTATTCTTGGTTTTCCATAATCTATTCTCCAGCCTCCATCTATATTGCGTTGTGTAAAAACATTTTCGTTTTCTCTTTCATCAACTTGAATTAAACCATTTGGATTAGAAATATTAAATCTATATGTTTCACCATTGGGTTTGGTTTCATAAACTTTTGGAATATCTATTTTTTTTATTACTTTTGGAGGTAGGTAATATTTATAATAATCACTTAGTTGTTCAACCGAATAAATACTTTTTTTATTTTTAGAACTTTTGACTTTCGTTAGGTCTTTTATAGTTTTTTCTATCACCATTTTTTCTAATTTTTTACCATCATCTGGTTTATTCTTGTCATTCTCTGTTTGATTTTCGATAGATGACTCTGCATAGGTATAAGGTATGGATTGATTTGTAACATGATGATAATTAAAAAAACTTACCATCATTATGAAAATTGATGAAGAAAATAAGAAGAATAATGAAATTTTTTTAAAACTTAGTAGCAATCTACAAATTAAACTAGAATATTATTATATATTGGCTATCCTATTTTTTTCTAGAAATTATTTCTAGGATATTTTCAATTCTGATTTAAAAAATATACTCATACAGTTTTCCTAGTCTTCTGTCTTTTTCATAACAGAAAGAGATTAATCATAACAAAAAGAACAAAAAAAGTGTATTTTCGATTCAAAGTTGTGCCATAATGGAAACAATAAGGAAAAGAAATACGCAAGCAACGATTGTTGGTCATCCTATAAGAGGATTTTTTTAACCTTGAAAATTTCGAGCCTTTTCTAGTTGAATAATTTGCTAACCTTGGAAAATAAGTTGAGTACTGAATGACTTGATAGTAAATTTGAAATTTTGGTAGAATATAACTAAATTAAAATCAACAGTCGAGAGAAATTATCTAATTTCAACACCAAGGTAGAAAATAGAATAGAGATAACATTGTAAAAAAAAGGGATCGTATAAAAATATTAATTGGATATTCTGATCGATAATCCAATTGTTAAAAATCTTTTAAAACTTGAATTTTCATTATTTATTAATAGTTTTTATTCTTGATCAGTTTTTTTCATCTATGAAATTTATTGAAGAATGAGCTCCATCACAAAATGGTTTATTTTTAGATGCTCCACAACGGCAAAGGGTATAGTGCTCTCTTGACATATCATCAGGAAAATCTCCTTCTTCTAGCATTAAATCTATTTCTCCACTAACATAATAAGGTCCATTTTTACTTACTTTGACCAATTGTTTTCCACCATAATCTCTGTATTCAATTCCATCAATAGAATAGCTCAATGCACCAGATGGGCATTTTTTGATAGTTCTAATAATTTCCTGAATGCTGTTTACCTGATCGGGATCTATCCAAGGCTTTTCATTTAAACGAAATACCGCTGGTAAATTATTTACACATTCAGCAGCATGTGAGCAGATCTTTCTATTATCATGAATTGTAATTTTTTTACCTGGATAACTTTTTTTTGTTATTGTTCCTTTGTCTTTGGAATGATTTGATTTATCATTCTTACTTGAAAATCCGATGACACTATGAGATCCATCACAAAATGGTTTATTTTTAGAGGCTCCACATCTACATAACGCTATTCCTATTGTATTGGATAATTTTTCACCTTTTGAATTTTCAAGATTTTCAATTATTTTATATTCTCGGTCATTGATTAAATATAACGGTCCATTTGGTAATGGCACAATCATTGGTTTATTATTAAGGTTTGTATTTGTATTGTTGTTCAATAATAAAATCTCCTACTCATTAAAAAAAGACTTTTGCATTTATTTCTTCTTTTTTTAGATTTATTTTTTTCAATGTCTTCAAATCCCAATTACAACGTAGGAGAAGGTGTTAAAGATTTTTACATTAACTTATGGATTTCTCAGAAATGAATTGTAAACTGTTTGATCTAACATATAAAAAACTTTATACATCTATTTCTTGCATTGACCTAAGAATACCTCAGCTAACTTTTTAAAATAATTATTATTACATCATCTAACATTTTGATAATATTTCTGTTACCTTGGCGATTTTGAGTAGAGGAAAATCGAGTTGTCTCAAGCATATTTTTAAAACAATACTAGTTTTGAGAAAAATTAATGTATCTTCATATCAACATCATATTACGAAACTTTTACACATATATTTGTGCCTTTATCATTAGGATCCAAATATGCTGCACTAAACAGATTAATGTATCCTGTCAGTAGCTCGATCCAGAATCTAGTAAATTGAAAATCATTGATTTACAGTAATAATATAGAGGCTCTAGGCATACTAAAATTGTCGAATTTAGTTAAATATTAAATCATATAATATTTAGATTTTTGCTAGTTGTACGTTATAGGAATATTTTTTAATGACTATGTTAAATTATATAATCTTTTTTAATATTACTATTTTTGTACCTTGTATGTTTTTAGAGATAGATATAAGATTTAATTTTTCAAGAACAATCATTCTCATCTTCTGAGACCAACATTACGGACACAGAGTATTGGAATGTGTAAATGCCAGGTGATAAACAAAAATACTCTTCCTATCCGTATCATGAACTCTTTATATTCGATTTTATGCGAATAGGTGAATTCGTTATACATCTTTAAAAATGGTAAAAGATTTAGAACATTTTTTAACGAAGGTAAAGAAATTATATAGAAAAAGAATGCATTACAAAAAAGTAGGTGTTCTATTTTTTCAAATCAAATTTTCATATTTCTCATTAACAAACAAGTTATATTTTCACTGTTTATCTAAACGTCGCCTAAAAAATATTCTTAATTTAAATACGAAGGGGATATTATTATAAATAATTTAAATCATATCTAAAATATGACAATCGAAAAAGAGACTAAAAACTTTGGTATGCCATGGGAAGAGACATATGGTTATTCGCAAGCTGTTAAAGTAAATGATACAATTTATCTCTCTGGACAAGTGAGTCATGATGATGATGGTAAAATAGTTGGCAGAGATAACATGGAAGTTCAGATGTCCCAGGCATACGAGAATATTAAAAAATTACTTACAAAATACGGGGCAACGATAGATAATATAGTTGATGAAATTCTATTTGTCACGGATATGGAATCTGCATTTAAAGCTGCAGTAAATATAAGAAAAAAGGTTTTTTCAGGAAATCCTATTGTTGCAAGCACAATTGTACAAATAGAACGATTAGCATTTCCTGAACTTTTGATCGAAATAAGATGTGTTGCAAAAGTCTAAATTAAACGAGTGATGTGAAATATTTAAAATTAATTAGAATAAAATAAAAAATATTTCTTTTTTTTCTGTCAAATCAGGGTCGGATAATGAATATTTTGCTGGATTAATCATAAAAATTTTGATTACATCAAACTAATAATGTGAAATTTAGAGTTTAATTTACTATTATACTTCCTGTCATCCATGGATGGACCAGACATAAATAAGAATATGTTCCTGGATTTTGAAATTTCATTGAAAATTGGTCAATTTTAGCATAACCTGGTGGTGACATATCTTCTGGTCATATCCATCCAGAATTTACATATTTCTCATCACCAAGGAAAGTATATTTAGTATTCAAATCAAGATAGGTGACATTTTTTCAAGTCAAATCAATGACGACTGGATAGGTTGATCATGCATTATCTATCATTATTGTTTTTGTTTTGTTACCCGTATTCATTTCATCATTATTCAAGATGACTGGTTCAACATTCGCATTGGCCGGATTTGTTAAAAATTCAACAGAATTTGAAACATTAATGGGTGCTATTGGTGGTGGAAAGAATTTTTCATCTTTAATAAAAGTAACAGTATGTGGTTCAGATACTACAGTAGGGTTATTCCAAATTACGCTATCTCCTGCATCAATTTCTATAGTGGATGGTAAAAAAACTGTGAGTGGTGAGGATGCATTTCCGCCACCTGCATTTACACTGAAAAAAGTATTTCTCGAAATTGATGTTTCATTTTGATTTTCTAATGCAAATACAGTTGAAACTGATGATGTCATCGTAAAAAAAAGTAATGTTGATAAAATTCCTATAGACAATAAAATATATTTCATAATTACAATCTTAATATTTATCTATATAAATAAATATTTTAAAAAAAATATCAAAAATTAGAAAAAGATACTGCAAATAAAACTACTTTTAAGTTATTTGAAGATAATTGGATAATTGGCTATTTAAACAGAAATAATAAACAAGAAATATGGTAGCATCAGATATTATTTTTTTTTCCTCAATTTTGGAAGATTAATTTAGTATACCCGAAATTTCGTTATATCAATATAATCTATATTCAACTGCTACTGGATTTTACCATGAATTGTCTATAGATACTAGATATGGTGAAAATACCCCATGCTTATTAAAATATAAAATTATTCTAAGTATAAAAAACATTTGAATTTTTGATATAAACTCTTATTTTTTTACACAATAACTAAATCTATAATCATGCTAATTTAATCCCATAACCAAATAGATCTAATAGGATTTGTATCACTTTTATAGACTCTTATCGTATTATTAAGAAAGGCAAATTTATCATCCATTGTAGCATTAAAATATATAGTACCTCTGTAGCCAGGATATTCCCCTTTTAACAAATTTATATCAAAAGATTTCCAACCTATTGATGATTTATTATCTATTGTAGAAATTATTATACCTTTTCCCTGACCTACTACTATTTTATTTTCTAAGACGGTATTTAAAAAAGTTTCATGGTTAATAACCTGTCCTATTCCTTTTATTGTAGCTTTTTCTATACAGTTATCTTCTGTTACCACATAAGGGTGAGACTGTATTTGTTTTGATTCCGGACATTCTAAGGATGTAGCATTATAAACTGGTTCTAATTCATTAATTTTTTTAATTGAATTGTTTGGTATCAGAGAAGTATTTTCACCACTAGAATATCCTGCACTTGTAATCATGCTAACACAACCAACTAATACCAAAGTTGCAAGAACATAAAGATATTTTTGCACAATACTTTCAAAAGAAATGAAGTATAATAATTTTATGATGAGCAAAAAAAAGGATTCACTATATCAAACATCAATTAAAAAACATTCGTAGTTGTTTGGTCCTAGAAATATCTCTGTATACTTTGATCCTATTATCTTGTATTTATCTCTATCATCAATAGCTTGATAATTATTTGAGCTATTTAAATTGCTGAACTTGGGATGAATCTCAAATGTACGTTCTAAACATATCGATCTGAAAAGAGTTCAAAAATTTATACTGCCTAACTAAACTTGAATATATATTTAGATAACAGTTTCATACTCAATACTATATTTATGTAATATTAATAGACTAGACAAGATATACAAACAGGAATCTAATCCAGACATTAAACAGGACTACAACTGGTAAACTATTACAATGAGATAAACAACTAAAAATGGATGCAGCAAATTAATTACATAGATACAGAGCATAGGCATACAAATAATACAATAGATACGTCGAATATGGATTAGAAAATGAAAAGATCAACCAAGAACAGGTAGATCTCCAGATGTATCAAAAGATGCAATGATAAAGATAAGAAAAGAGTATTATTCTATAGCAAAAATGGATGCGATTTTTTTGGACAAGTTATGAATCTATGTACTTAAACATAATTGTAAAAATATTATTTGTTTTTCAATACTACAATCTATCAATTTTGTATTATTATCAACTAGGTCATATCTGAAACACAATAACAATAGATTACAATAGGCGATTAAGAAAACTAATCAAATTTAATCTGATACAATAATATATAATCAGATTTAATATCAAAAATCGATATACCAACTAACTTTTGTTATTAAATAATGTTTAGGATGGCAGCTAATTCAAAGTGATAAAACAGACTTTATTATCTAAGTACTGCACAGTTTGTAGATCAATGCAATGATGTAAAATGAACAAAAATTGCAAAATAAGAAAAATGAAACTCAGAACATACATACTTCATGGCATTGAAAATATATTGGATTTTTTATGGTATCTTTTTTTGACACGCTTACTACTAGTTTAATGATATAAGATAAAGCCTGATATGCTATAAGAATTGTTAAATTAATTTTTTCGATATTAAATCTGATTATGTATAATTCTACATACCACTATCAACCAGTGATGGTAGTTTATAAATTGATTTATCCTCATACCTTCAGTGAAATATTATCGAGTTTTGGATATGTTCCTTTTGTTAATCTCTATATGTAAAAAGTCTAAACTTGACTTCTTTAGGTACAAAATTCTATCAATTAACAACTCAGAAAAAATATAGACATATTAGATTTTATTTTCGGGGGTTCAATAATTGCTGTAGATTTACTTTTTGTTGTGGATACATCGTTTCAGCTGAAATACTTGACATAAATTGTTGTTGTTCTTGAGAGGTATGCTTTAATTCTGTTGTTACATCTTTTTGATGTTGCCCTTGATTATGGCTTTGTTTATGATAATTATAATAATTCTCTCTGAAACTTTCATCTTTATAGAATTTTTCATATCTTGAATAATCATTAGTCTTTAAAAAATCTTCAGAATATTTTTCGCCCATCACATTTGAAACTAGACTGATACTATCACCAATAGGTAATAGAATTACAAATGAACCTAACAAAAATAGCGTTGATTTGTTCATGTTTTTATAATAATTAACAAATATTTCTCAACTTTGACCGATTGTAGAGTAAAAATATTACACAAATGAAATTAGATAAAAATATTCGATTTGGTTTTTATATATTATTTTTTAATCAAAAATAGCCAAAATATACCAGTTAACAAAATATCGATTACAAAATATGTGGTTTTATATATTTAATAATGATAATAATTGTAAGCATAGTTATGCTAATTGATATAGATTAAATTTAACTTTTTATTAAATTTATTTAATAGTAAATATGATTGCAGAACTATCTTCTCTTAATTCATAAAATGTAGATTTTTTAAGAATTTATTTTTGTCTATCAAAGAATTTTTAAATTCTTTACTATACTCTATTTATATACTTTTTAACCTGTTACAGTAATATTTTTCCTATTCAGGAAATAATATGATGTAGAATATACATAGCAGATAAACATATCCATCGTGATTTTAATATATCAATGAAATTAGAGGGACTCATCGTTTTTATAATATTTATTGTTGGATCTTTAATCTCAATTTTAAATGAGTATCTAATAATATTTTATCTGATGAGAAATAGTGTTCAAATTAGAGTTTAAATTAAAATGAAAAAATGATATAATCCTACATATTTAAAAATTGAATAATTATAAAATAGTAATTGAAAAAACCACAAAGAAATAAAACTATCCATTAAAAAAAGAATTAGAAAACTATTTTTATTAAAGCCATTGAGGAAAAGCGGGCTAAAGTTTATCGACATTCTATTAAACATAAAAGAGAATTTTTTCTTTAAATTTACACCTTTAAAAACAACACACATAAGACATAATCTTCATAGCATTGTATTGAGAAATTTTTTATCGGATTTATAACAACAATTTTCTATCTTATTACATTTATAATTGAGTGGTTCTTGCAAGCAAATAATGGATACCTTAATCCTACAAGCAATACCTGAATTACCTTTTAGGATAAATCTTAATTTTGTATTTATGAATTATATTTTCTCAACTATATTCATCGTAATTCTACTTGAATATCTTTTGGTAGTACATGCAAAATTCCTGTCTATTAATAATTATATATATGTAATTATAAAATATGCCGTTTGTAATTAGTGAGAAAATTAAAAAAGAATAATTGCGATGATAACATCTTCTATGAGTCAAAAATCACTAATATGTGTGTATACAAACAAGGATAGAAATGAATTTGCTATTGGATTAAAGGAAGATGAGAAGTTTAGAGGAGTTACAAAGGAAGGCGAATATTATACAAGATTTGTTGATGCATTTGATCAGATAGAAGATGAAAACGAAATAGACTGGAAACAAGAACTAAAGAAATGGATTAAAGATGCAAAGAAAAATGAGACTATTTTCGTTGAAGTTGATCTTAGTAATTACAATGAAATATAACATCATGTAATATAACAGTAGAAACAGAGTAAACTAAATGTTGATGAAGAATACTTAACGTATTGTGTATCTATCGAAGAAATACACCTATATCCTAAGTCTTAATAATTGTATTTAATAACATCTTTTCTTTGAATTTGCTATTTCTTGGTTTTGCTCTTAGTTTGTATCCACAACAAGGACACCATGTGTCTTTCCAATTAATAAAAATTTGGCAAACCTGACAACGTTTTTGTCCTGTGGTATAACGTTGACCATTTTTTGGTTTGAAAGCTTTATGACGTATACATATTCCTCTACATACCAATAACTATTAAAACTGAGGTTACTCTTAAGAATCTATCTATCAATAATAATACAATAACAGTGGTCTCTATTAATTTTATTTCTATTCATGTAAAATTTTATTTGAGACCAAAATTATGAAAAATTGAGTATAGTTTAATGGTTCCATTCTTTTTTTCTACTTGTGTTAAATGACTCACTTTTACATGGATATAATATTATATACAAAAAATTTTATCATTTTGTACTCTAAAGTATTATAAAATTTTATTCTTCGCAAATTTATTATTATTGTTTCTTTCTTTAGGAAGTATTCGTTTTATCACTGGCTCTTAACAGAAGAAAGCTCATAAAAACAAGTCTATTATAAAAAAAATTGATAATTATCATGAGATTATATTTTTTTGATAAAAATAATGATTATCATGAATTAAATCTATGAAAGTCTTTAAATTATATCCAATCTCTAATGATCTTTAGAAATTACAAAAATAATTACTAATAATGTCCAGATTAAGTATCATCTGTATAAGACTGAAAATAAGAAGAGTTTAAAACTTTTTGATGGTACGACCTTGGATGTTTGGATAATGGGTGGAGGTGAATTTTATTGTTATTGAAAATAAAAAATCTTTATTAACAAATGATGGAATGGGTCTTTTGTGATATTACAAGAAGAAATTTAAGCATGTTATATTATCTCTTGAATGGAATATCTCAAACATAAGAGACAATTCTGGAGTATTGGTACGATTTCTAGACTGTAGCTTAATTCACAATTGTCTATTTTTTTCTTCAATATTAACTGATAATTTTTATTCTATTTACAATGCTACATATTTATTATAAAGCATGATCTTTATACCTGCTTCAATTTTCTGTGCACTAAACTTCTTTGATAAGAGATCCTCTCCAAATACTCTTTTGATTGCAGAAAATACTATTTCAGCTA